>JAEEGL016614053.1_pt1 | contig 10735 bp, 7 predicted proteins | sample 9134231 | NCBI WGS metagenome assembly JAEEGL01 (sample SAMN16246548, study PRJNA631951) | gut metagenome | biome: gut microbiome; feature: rumen; material: fiber-attached | host: Bos | place: Iran: Karaj | collected 2018-10 | reverse complement strand
CGTCATCTCCGGTCAGGAAGCTCTCAATCGAGATATGCAGGATCTCCGTGATCGCTTCCTTCAGGTTGTCCATTTCACGGTTCCCCTTATCGGCAAATTTGATTTTTTTGTCCCGGATTTCCTCAGCCCGCTGGGCGATGTTGAGGGCGTGGTCGCTGATCCGTTCCAGGTCTGTAATGGCGCGGAGATACTGGCTCACGGCCTTGTTCTGCGTCTCTGTCATTTCCTGTCCGGTCAGCTGCATCAGGTAACTGCCGATCCGGTCTTCATACCGGTCCACGATTCCCTCCAGGGATTCCACTTCCTGGAATCCCTTGGGGTCAAACTGGTCCAGCAGCCCGATGGCCACCATCATGGAGCGTTCAGTCAGCTGGGCCATTTTGTTGATGGTCAGGCGCGTCTGTTCAACGGCCAGCGTGGGATACTTCAGGAAGCGTTCCTCCAGCCGTTTCATGTCCTCTGTTTCCGCTTCCTTCAGCGGAGCGGAATGCACCAGCCTGATCATCAGCTTCTCAATCAGCGGAATAAACCAGGCGAGGATCATCACCGTACTGACCCGGAACAGGGTATTCACCAGGGCAATACTGAACATATTCATCGTCTGCTGCATGAAGGTGAAATGCAGCACGGCGTTCAGGCCGTAGAAAACGGCCGCAAACAGAATTACGAGCAGAATCGCGATCACCGGATAGGAGAAGGCGGTTCTCCGCCCTTCCACCGAGGATCCGAGCCCGGAAAGAATCACCGGGACGGAAGCGCCGACCGCGATACCGAGAATAATCGGAACCGTCTGTTCCATCGTCAGCAGCCCGGTGCTGCTCATCGCCTGCAGAATACCGACTGCGGCGCTGGCGCTCTGCAGAATCGCCGTAAACACGATACCCAGCAGGATGCCCAGCAGCGGATTGTTGAAATTCGTCAGGAAAGAAATGAAACCGGGATCTTCCCGCAGGCCGGAAACCGCGCTGCTCATGGATTTCATGCCGAACATCAGCACGGAAAAGCCCATCAGGATATCCCCGATATGGATCATGGATTTCTTTTTGCAGATCATGCGCATCAGGATTCCGATAATCGCGGCGATTGCGCTGATCCCTTCGGTGCTCATCAGCTGCAGCGCGGCGGAGGATCCGCTTCCGCCCACGCCGCCCAGCGCGATCAGCCAGCCGGTGATGCTCGTGCCGATCACCGCGCCCATGATCACCGCCAGCGCCTGCCGCAGCTTCATCATCATGGAGTTCACAAAACCGACCGCCATTACGCTGGTGGCGGAAGAGGACTGGATCACGGCCGTGACCCCGGCGCCAAGTAAAATGCCCCTCAGCGGTGTGCCGGAAAGCCTGTACAGAATCAGTTCGAGCTTGTTGCCCGCGACCTTTTTCAGGCTGTCACCCATCAGCGACATTCCGAACAGGAACATCGCCACCCCGCCCAGGAGCTTGATAATATCTGAAATACTCATATGCCCTCCGCCGGCACGTTTCCTCCCGGCGCTCCCGGAGCGCCCGTACCCTTCAATCTTCGTATCGGACTGATTATACCATGCGGTTTTGCCGTTTGCAATCATTCAAAAAGTACGTTCCGTTGTTGACATCTTCCCGGAATTTATGGGATAATATGGAAAATACTCCGGGAAAAACTGAAAACGCACCGGCAGCATTATGACAGGAAGGCGGACAATTGCATGAAAACCAGACGTCTCACAAAAAAAGAAATGTGGATCTTTGCCATCGGCCAGCTGGGCTGGTCTATCCTGAGCGGAATCGTCACAACCTGGCTCGTTACCTTCTATCTTCCAACGGACAGCTCCGTGGAGGCAGGCGCAAAATTCTATGTGCCGACCGGGCTGATCATCTTCGGCGTCCTGACCATCCTGGGCCTGATCACCTTCATCTGCCGGATCTTTGACGCGGTCACCGACCCGTGGATCGCTTCCCTTTCCGACCGGAGCGCCAATCCGAAGGGCCGGCGGATTCCTTTCATGAAAAGGGCGGCCGTTCCCTTCGCCATCGTCACCGTGCTCATTTTCTTCGCGCCTTCCGGAGTGAACAAGGGCGAGCCCACCAGCGCGCTGAACATCGTCTGGGTCCTGGTAATGCTGATTCTCTTCTATCTGTTCATGACCATGTACTGCACTCCGTATAACGCCCTGATTTCCGAGTTCGGCAAAACCCAGGAAGACCGGATGTTTATTTCCACAGCCATTTCCCTCACCTTCTTCTTCGGAACGCTGCTGGCCTACCTGCCCTTTGCGCTGGCCGGCCCGCTTCAGGGCATGGTCCCCTACGCCTGGAGCTACCGGATCTGGTTCATCGTTCTGGCGGTTATCGCCCTGGTCTGCATGCTGATTCCCGTTTTCAAGCTCAATGAAAAGGACTTTGTGGACGCGAAGCCCAGCGAAAGCAATGCCATGAAGAGCCTGATCAAAACCTTCAGCAATAAGGAATTCCGGAAATTCTCCCTCTCCGATATCGCTTACTGGATCGGCCTGACGCTGTTCCAGACCGGCCTTCCCTTCTTTGTGAAGGTTTCCATGGAGCTGGACGAATCCAACACCATGCTGTTCATGGGCGGGATGACGGTCCTGTCCGCCTGCTTCTATCCCTTTGTCTCAAAGCTGGTTGCGAAGCACGGGAAGAAGAAGCTCGTCATCCTGGGTTTCTGCGGACTGGCAGTTGCCTATGCGGTCACGGCCCTGATCGGGGTGGTTCCCTTCCTGACCGGTATGCTTCCGGGAATCCTCATTGTGATCATCGCCGCCTTCCCGATGTCCCTGCTGGGCATTATTCCCCAGGCTATCGTCGCGGACGTGGCGGAGGAAGACGCCATCCTGACCGGAGAAAAGCGTGAGGGAATGTTCTTCGCCGCCCGCACCTTCGCCATGAAATTCGGCCAGTCCATCGCCATGCTGGTATTCACCTCCCTGGCGGTGCTCGGCAGCACCCAGGACCTGAACAGCAATGACCTTACCGCTTCCCCGGCCGGCCTGCGTATCGTCGCCATCGTGGCCGTGGTCTTCTGCGTGCTCGGCGCGGTAATCCTCGCCGCCTATGATGAAAAGAAGGTTATGAAAACCCTGAACGAAAACCATGAGAAGGCATAAGGCCTGAATCCGTTCGGGGCGGGGCCGCTGCAAACGGCCCCGCCTTTTCTCTGTCACGCTTTAGCAGAATAAACAAGAATAGTACGAAAGAATCCTTGCGCCCCACCGGCGCGGTGTTTATAATGTATGCCTGTATACAGGATTCATTATGAAAGTGGTGGTTACATGAACAACACAACAGAACTGATCGTCTTCGTCGTCTACCTGCTTTGCATGATCGGAATCGGCATATATTTCTTCCTCCGGTCCCGCGGCGGCGGCGAAAAGGAATACTTCCTCGGCGGCCGGAAGATGGGTCCCTGGGTATCCGCCCTGTCCGCCGGTGCCTCCGACATGAGCGCATGGGTTCTGATGGGTCTCCCGACCGCGATCTATGCCGCCGGTCTTGGCCAGATCTGGATCTCCATCGGTCTGGCTGTCGGCTACGCGCTGAGCTGGATTTTTGAGGCGCCCCGCCTGCGCGCTTTTTCCATCGTGTCCGATGACGCGATCACCATTCCACAGTACCTAACCCGGCGTTTCAAGTCAAAATCATACGCGCTGCAGGTCACCTGCGCCGTCATTTTCCTTGTGGCGTATACGATCTATGCGGCGTCTTCCATCAAGGCGGCCGGCAAAATGTTCCAGACAGTCATCCCGAGCCTGGATCCGAACTTCGCCATGTATCTGGCTGCCGGCATCATCATTGCCTATACCTTCCTGGGAGGCTTCTCCGCCGTTTGCTGGACAGACTTCTTCCAGGGGCTGCTGATGCTGGGCGCGCTGCTGATCGCCCCGATTTTTGCGTCCGGTATGCTCAAGGTGGACGCGGCTACGATCACCGGCGAGACCCCGAAGTTCTTCAGTGTTTTCACCAGCTGGCAGGATATCGTTTCCGGCCTCGGCTGGGGGCTCGGTTACTTCGGCATGCCGCACATCATCATCCGTTTCCTCTCCGTCCGTTCCCAGAAGGCTGTCAAAAAGTCCGCTGTAATCGGAATTTCCTGGACGACGCTGATTCTGATCTTTGCTGCGCTGGTCGGAATCTTCGGCCGCCAGATGATCGGCCTGGACGAAACCATCGTAAAGGACGAACTGGTATTCATTACCATGGTCCGCAGAATCTTCCCCTCTCTGGTTTCCGGCATCCTGCTGTCAGCTATTCTTGCGGCTTCCATGTCCACTGCGGACAGCCAGCTGCTCTCGGCTGCTTCCGCCTTCTCCAGCGATGTGTATAAGCCCATCGTCCGGGGAAACAAGGCCAGCGAGCGTGAAATGCTCTGGACGGGCCGTATGGTCGTGCTGATCATCGCGATCATCGCGCTGGTCATCGCTTCCAATCCTAATGCCGGTTCCATCATGAGCCTGGTGTCCAACGCATGGGGCGTATTCGGTGCCGCGTTCGGCCCGGTGATTCTGCTGAGCCTTTTCTGGAAGCGTCTGAACTTTGCCGGCGCCTTGTCCGGTATCATTGCCGGGGCGGTTGCGGATATCCTCTGGCTGGTTTTCCTGGCAGGCACCGGTGTCTATGAGATTGTTCCCGGTTTCATCTGCGGCCTGGTTGCTGCGGTCGCGGTTTCCCTGGCTACGAAAGCGCCTTCTGCCGAAGTCGTGGATCTCTTCGAAAAAGGTGTCAGTTATACCGAACAGGATCCTGAATAATCCCGCACAATGCAGGAAAATCCGGAAGCGTTATCGCTTCCGGATTTTTGTTTTCTTTTTTTTTATTTCCGCTTTGCAGTTGGTTTTCTGTTTTTTTATTTTCCGGAAATCACAATGCCGTCCACGGCAATGTACGGCACGACGCTTTCGCCGTCACAGAGCAGTTCCTTCGAAATGCCCCGGATATGGCGGAAGGCTTCCCCCAGGTTTCCGTTGACCATCGTTTCGGTTACGGCGCATTTCACCTTTCCGTTCTCGATCAGGAAACTGTTTTTCGCCACACCGGAAAATTCGCCGTTGGTGCCGGGCTGCCCGCCGGAAAAGCCGCCCAGGATCAGGCCCCTGTCCACGGAGGCGATCAGTTCCTCCAGCGTCTTGTCCCCCGGTTCCACCACCAGGTCCGATCCCGTGTTCTTCACCACCGGCCGTCCGGTCTTTTTGCTGCCGTACAGGCTCAGCCAGTGCGTCTTCAGGACGCCTTTGTCGATCAGGGTCACCTCTTCCGTACGGAAACCGTTCGATGTGGCCCGTTCGCCGATCACGATACGCTCGTCATAAGGTTTCAGCGAGACCGTCAGTTTTTCATCCGCGACCTGCTCCCCGACCTTGTCCAGCCACTGGCTGGTTCCGTCTATGATCACGCTCTCTCCGATGTAATTTGAAAGGGTCATCCAGATGAATTCGGCCGCGCACAGGGGGGTGATAATAACCGTTCCCTCGAATTTCCCCTGCAGGGTTTCCGGTGCGATGCTGTTCTGGATATCCTCCAGGCGTCTCCGGAGGTCGCCCAGTTCCATCAGCGGCGTATCCAGGGATTTTGTGTTGATTCCGGTATAATCCAGCCCGGTGGTCCGCTCCCCGTCGCTTGCGCAGATTTCAACGGAAAAGCTGTACCTCCCCGCAATGTCTTCAAACTCTGTTCCGTTGGAGTTGCGTGTAATCCGGTCCCACCGGTCATAGGAACCGATTCCGCTCATAATCCGGACCTTCGGGTATTCCCTGGCCGCGGTATCCAGGAATTCCTGTATCCGCCCGATAAACCGGTCTATATCCGGTTCGGCGGTTCCCTGCCGGAATACTTCCCTGCCCTGGTCCGGGGCAATATCGTGGCAGGGGTCCTCCGACGCGGATTCCGCGGCGGCCTTCGCCTCCCCCGCCAGCCTGGACAGGCCTTCCTCCGTGATATCGTTCCCGGCGGCGGAACCCATCTTCGCCCCCTGGAAAACGCGCAGGGACGCACTGCCGCTGAACACGGTCCGCAGAAGCTTGAATCCGCCGTTTTCCAGATTCAGTTCCTGTTTTTCCGACTGTGAGATTGTATATCTGTATTTTTCAATCTGCTCCTGTTCCAGGATGCGGTCCATCAGATCCGCTTTTTCTTTCAGCGTCATGGATTATCTGCCCCCTATCATAATCTTGCATCTCATATGCGGTCCGCCCATGCCGACCGCCATGGGCTGCTTCTTGCCGCAGAAACCGCTGGAGGACCATTCCACCTCGTCGGATACCATATCCACGGTCTTCAGCATATCAAACGCGACGCCGGTCACCGTGGTGTCCAGCAGGGCCTTGCCGATTTTCCCGTTTTTGATTTCATATCCGCAGGTAACGCCGAACATGAATTCTCCCGTCAGGTCCGCCTGCCCGTTTCCGGAGTCGATCAGGTAATAGCCGTCGTCCACCGAGGCAATCAGGTCTTCCACGGTGTTCTTTCCCGGAAGAATACAGGTGTTCCGCATCCGGATGATCGGTTCGTCCGCGAAAGTCCATCCGCGCGCGTTTCCAGTGGGTTTCATGCCGTATTCTGCCGCGGATTCCCGGTCATTCATATACCCGGTCAGGATACCGTCCCGGATCAGTACGTCGTCTTCCGCCCGGGTTCCCTCGTCGTCCAGATACACCGGCAGAGGTGCCGCGGCGCCGTTGTATGTATGCGCGAAGTCCGTCATGTTCACCAGCCCGGAAGCAACCTGTTTGTGCAGGTTCGGTCCGGCTACGCTGCCGCCCCGTACCAGGTCCGCCTCCACGGTGTGCCCGACAGCTTCATGGGCCAGCATTCCGCCCATCATCCCGCCCAGCACCACGGTCTTGTAACCGGCCTCCGCGTAAACGCCTTCCTTTTTGTCCATCAGTCTCCCGTACAGAGCGTCAATCTCCGGATACAGCTTCTCCGGCTCCCGGAAATGGTCGTAAAAGCTTCCGAACCCGCCGAACGCCTTGAACAGTTCCACCGGAACCCCGTCCTTTGTTTCGGCGCACAGGATCACGTACACATAGCATCTCGGCGTCGCCAGATGGCCGCTGCACGCGTCGGAAGTGTATACGATCCGGTCCTGGGAATCTTCATAATAGACGACGGTCCGGCTGGTCAGGTCAGGATACTTCCCCTCAATGTAGCGGTCCACCGTCCGGCACATTTCGATCAGTTCCTTCTGTTCCGCGTCCGCGATGGAAGTATTGAGCGGAACGTTTCCTGCGCCGGTGGACGGCGGGAGCGGCAGATTCCTTCCGGAGTATTTTCCGAGGGACAGCGCGTTTTCAGTCGCCGCGCGGATCACCTTTTCGGCGGCTTCCGGGGTATACTCCGCGATGGAGGCGAAGCCGAAGGTTCCGTGATTGTTCACCCTTGCATTGATTCCGGTTCCCTCGCTCCTGGAATTCTGAACAAGGTTTCCCTTCAGCAGCACAACCCTGCGGGAACGGTTTCTGTGCCCGCGCAGAACAGTCTGCACGCCGTCCGCAAACAGCTCCTTTTTGGTTCCGATGATATCCTGAAGCATTTTTGACCTCCTGTATGCTTTTCATTCCGATCGGGTTTATTCTACATCACGGCGGTGCCCCCCCGCAACCGGAAACATCAGCCGCGGGCATGCCATGCATTCCGGAGGAAATCCGCCACGGCGTCCTCCTCATTGCTGCCGATCACGGCTGTGGCTGCCGCCTTCAGTTCTTCCAGCGCGTTGGCGACTGCGTAGGATTCGTCCGCAATCCTGAACATGGACAGGTCGTTGACGGAATCCCCGAATACCACAAGCCTGTCAAAGCCGCGGGCTTCCTTCAGTTTCAGCACCGCTTTTGCTTTCGTGCAGTTCCGCGGGCAGATTTCAAGCCAGTACTCCTCCCAATATGTATCCTTCTGAAAGAGGCATTCCCATCCGGGATATTCCCGGACCCGGTCGTAAAGCGGCGCGATTCTGTCCCGGTCGTCAATCAGGGTAACATACCCCACCTGTCCGCGGAACAGGTCGTCGAAGTCCGCAGCCGGCCGCAGCCGCGTGTCGCGTTCATTCTTCCGGAGATATTTTTCCAGGCCGGGCGTGTGCCTGCCCGGGATATAGGTCTTGATCATTTCCTCCCCGATAAAGCAGGAAACAAATCCGTATTCCGGCAGCTCCGGCAGCAGTTTCTTCAGGAGCAGGACTTCTTCATCCGTGAACAGCGCTTTCTCCAGATGCCTGCCCGTGCTGTTGTCCGCCAGCACCGTTCCGTTCCGGGTCACCGCCGGAAGCCTCAGCTTCAGTCCTCCGGTGATCGTCCTCGCGCTTTCCACCGATCTGGCGGTGGCATAGGTAAATGCCATTCCCTGTTCCGTCAGTTCATTCAGGGTTTTCACGGTATATGCGGAAATTGTTTCGTCATTCCGCATCAGGGTTCCGTCCAGGTCCGAAACATACAGAGTTCGTCCGGAGGCGCCCCTCCGAAGCGCGCCGTTTTCCCGGCTGTCGTTCATAAATCCTCTTTCTCCCGCTTTCCGGGAATCTTTTTTTCTTTCAGCGCTGTCAGTCCCGCGCCGTCGGGGCAGTCCGTGCCGGAAATCCCGCGCGTTTTACCATCTGCGCGGTTCCCTGTGGAAGAAATATCCGAAATTGAGCCGCACTTCCTTTTTTCCGATATCGTCGTTTGTATAGCAGCAGGTATCGAAGCCAATCAGCTCAAATCCTTCGTGCAGATAAAACCCGATCGCGTTCGTGTTGCATGACTGAGTTTCCAGAAAAACGGCGCGGCACTTCCGGCTGCGGGCAATATCCTTCGCCTTTTCCATCAGGCGCTTTCCGAGTCCCCTTCCACGCAGCTCCTCAGAAACCCAGAGTTCAGTAACCAGAAGACGGTTCGACCATTCCTCCGGGCAGATTTCAATGCAGGCCAGCACTTTCCCCGACTCTCCAGCCACGCCGTAGGCTTCCGCGTTCTCCCAGTAATCCTGATACAGGGAATCCGAATGCGCGCGTTCGAAAACCTCCGTCTTTTTCAGAACCAGGGCCATGCTGCATCCGTTCCCGCTGAACGGTCCGATCTCCAGGTCGTAATAACTGTCGTTCCGGTAATTCAGCGGCACCGGCGTTCCTTTATACTTTTCTTTGGGCAGGTAAACAATCTCCATTCTCTTTTTCTCCTTCTGCGCTTTGCAGGCTTCCTGACGCCTGCAGGCGTTTTCACTGTCCCATCCGGTCAGGTATAAAGCTTTTTCAGGAAGCTGAACCGCTTTTTGCAGGACAGAACGTAAATCGTGTATGAAACCGCTAACGTTATAAATATAACAGCAATAAACTTTACCGGGAAATGTCGGGTGCTGATCCCGGTTATTTTGAACAGCCTGTCCAAAATCCAGCTGATCCACAGATGCGTATAGAACATAAGCGAACTCATAATCCGCAGCACCCGATAGCAGGGATGATCCGGCAGGTTGATCTGCCTGATCAGGCAGAACATGAAAAATGCGGAAGGAACAAGAAAAAAGTACATATCGTACCCCCGGATAAAGCCGCTGCGCTTCAGAAAGAATACTTCCGCAAGCAGGAGAACCATGGACGCAAAGAACAGAATTGCGGCTCTGCGTTTGCTGATCTCAATATCATAGTATGCAGAAACCATCCCCACTGAAACAAACAGAAAGCCAAAGAACAATCCGTTTCTTGTTGTTACAATCAGCTTCTCTGCCAGTTTCAGCAGATTCCAGGCCGGCGGAAACGCTTCCCGGATCGGAGCGATCAGGCCAAACCAGGATTGTCCGAGCAAACCGGCGAGGTAGAACAGGAACGCTGTACATGTAATTTTCAGCGGATGAATCTTCCTGTGCAGCATAAAGGAGACAATACATACCGCAACGATCAGGCCGTTCAGATACCACAGCTGCGTATAGCTTCCGACAAAAACCACATTCCGGAGATAGCCTGCAAAAGAATGCAGAAAACCGCCATTGTCTGTAATCATCCCATAGAGTGATATCGGGAAGTAGATCAAAGTCCATATCAGATAAAGCTTCAGGATACGCACCGCGTACTTTTTTGTATAACTGAAGCTGAAGGATGCATAAACAGTTTTGCGGTAAAGGAAATACCCTGCTGTGATAAAGAAGAACGGCACAGCCAGCCTGGCTGCATATTTCTGGATTCCGAAGTTCAGGTAATACGGCACGGAATCTTTCGCGGCCTGGCCGAACGGGGCAATATGGAGCATAATTATGAATACAGCGCATATGAACTTTGCCAGATCTACAGAATTATAATTCCGGCTGTCGGTTTCCGTCCGCAGTCTCATGATCTTCCTCCCTGTTTTCATGTGCCGGCAATCGCATTTCCTGTCCCTCTTCCGGCAGACCCGTTTTTAACTGCAAATCTCCTGGAATATGATCCATTATATCATTTTTGCCGGGCAGAGCAAAATCACCGCCTGCAGAAGGCGGTGACTTTGTCCGGTGAACCCGGCGGCTACTCCGGCAGCCGCGGATTCTTCATGAATACCGCGGCTCCGGATTTCGGCAGTCCTTATTTTCCGAAGGATCCATACTGGCTGACTGCTTCATCAACGGTGATGCTTCCGGTTCCGGCCAGGAAAGCCGCGTTCCGTACCTGTCCGACAAGGGGATCCGTGATTCCGATTACTTCCGGGGACAGGATCCGTTCCGCGGGTACCTGGCTGAAAGGTTCGTACACGGCGTCAAAGGACAGGTCTGTTGTCGGCGTAACCAGGCGCTTCACCGAAGCCATCCTG
>JAEEGL016358018.1_pt1 | contig 10735 bp, 9 predicted proteins | sample 9134231 | NCBI WGS metagenome assembly JAEEGL01 (sample SAMN16246548, study PRJNA631951) | gut metagenome | biome: gut microbiome; feature: rumen; material: fiber-attached | host: Bos | place: Iran: Karaj | collected 2018-10 | reverse complement strand
CAGCATTCCTCAAAACCCCCGAAGTTCCGGTAAAACCTCGGATAACTCTGACATGTCCAGGGGATAAAATCGTGTCCCCTCTTCTTCTGCAGACCGCACAGAGCGTCCGCGCCGCAGAAAAAGCACTTGCCGGAATCGCTGTTGAACCTGTCAGCCATAAAACCCTGCGTTGCAATAAAAAGGCGCAGTCCCAACAGTCCCCGCTCCTTTTTAAACCGCGCGATATCCCGCTCCTCGAGCGGTATAACCCAGCCTCTGCAGCACGTAAAAGGGCACCTGCCGCACAGACATTCAAAATCCTTAAACCATGTTATCTCATATCTTTTCATGTCTATTCGATCATCTCGAGATTTCTCTCATAAAGCTTTGACAGATCGTATTCCCCGAGTTTTGCATCCTCTTTTGCATCTATCAGTATCTGCACTTTATTGACATTTCCAAGCTCCGTCAGCGAATCGACAAGCGAGTACAAAAGGACCTCATCCGAAACATTCGTCGTCTTATTGAGAAAATCCCTGCTCAGGCTGACGTAACATATCCCGCCTTTTGTCGTCACGTCAAGTACCGTGGTCGCCGGATCGATTGTCGCAAACACATCCGTACTCCCCGGTCCCGCGATCAGGCTTTCCACAACGACCCTGTCAGGTGACGTGTCCGCGCTGTAAGATACGCTCTCAACTCTTTCGACAAGACTCTGTCCGTTGGCGCAGGCAAAATACAGATGAAGGTCCGCTCTCTCCTTCCCGTCGGGAGTAAGTCCGTCTATCCCGGTAAATGAGTCCGGCGTGAGCACTCCTATCGGATTACCGCGAAGATCGGTGATCGGAGTTTTATCAACCATAAAGCTGACCGCATAGACATCCTCAAGCCGGCAGAGCGTCCTTACAACAGCCGCTTCGCACAATAACATTCGCAGTTTAGGCACATCATTAAACGCCCCGTCAAAGTTCACCGCTACGGTCTGCGCCCCGACAGTAAAAGTAACTTCCGAAACCTCGACCGGGATCGCAGCATTCACCCTGTCCCCTGCAGGTCCTTCTATCATCCTCTGAAGAAGCAGCCTGACGGATTCGGACACATCTTCCGATTCCGCGGATATCGCCGACTCTGCCGCACAAAGTCCCGTGTTGTCGGCATTTATATCGTAGATGGTAACGTAAGAGGACGATTTTACCCCCTCCTCATTTGCTTTGCAGCCGCAAAGCAGGGCAGCGGCCGCAAAGGAAAGCATCAAAGTGCGAAAGTATCTCATACGATGCCCTCCCTTCTGATCGGAACCTTAATGATGAAACGGCTTCCCTCACCGGCAGTGCTCTCGGCCCTGATCGCGCCGTTATGCATGAGTATCGAGCCTCTGGCTATCGCAAGTCCGAGGCCTGTACCGCCGATCTCGCGCGAATGGGATTTATCGACTCTGTAAAATCTTTCAAATATGTTCGGAATGTCTTCTTCAGGTATACCGATACCGGTATCCTCGACCGTTACCGTGAACATCGCCGGTTCACTGTCAAGCGTGATCGTAACCGTCCCGCCTTCGTGATTGTATTTGATGCCGTTCTCTATGACATTAGTAAGTGCCAGCGACAGCTTTGTCTCGTCAACTTCCGCGATGACGGGACGTATCGTCTCGAATACGAGCTCAACCTTTGCATGCTGTGCGATAGGTCCGAGCCTTTTGATGATACCTTCTATCATCCGGTCGATGTCGACCTTTTCTATCGACAGGTTAACTCCGGCCCTGTCCATCCTGACGAGCGACAGAAGATCGTTGATTATCCTGTCTTCACGGTCAACCTCTTCAACGATATCCTCCATGAATTCCCTGTATTTTTCGTTCGGAACGTCCGTCTGTGCGGTAAGGGACTCCGCCAGTATCTTGATCGAAGTGATCGGCGTTTTCAGCTCATGCGACACGTTCGCGACGAATTCACTCCTCGAATCATCAAGGTTTCGCATACGCTGGAGCAGATGGTTGAACGCTTCCCTGATCCCGGCAGTTTCCTTATAGGAAAAAACTTCGATCTGCTCCTCGCCGAAGCCTTCCCTGATATTCTCGATCGTACCGGAAAGTGTATTGAACTGACTGACAATCCTCGTTGCGACAAAGAGTGCACCGCCCAGAAGCAGCAGTGCCAGAGCCGCCAGAAGGACTGCCAGAAGCGTCTTCTGGTAGCCTATGATTTTTTTCGATTTTGATGTATTGACTGAGGTTGATATAACTCCGATAACATCGCCGGCCTTTCGGTCCCTTATCGGCGTAATGATCCTGATATAACCCTGATCCCTGTCATAATATGACGAGGCGTTTCCCGACAGGCCCTGCGCCGCCTCGTTTGATATGAAATACTTCCCTTCGCTGAGGGCGTATGTGTCTCTTATTATCTTCAGATCCGAATCGATCACCATCACACGTCCGTCGTAAAGATCGGACATATCGGTCAAAAGAGCGTCGACATCGTCATCATTTGCACCATCAAGGTAACCGCTCTGATACAGCCGGTCCGCTGCGATCATGCAGTCGTTTGCGGCGGTCCTTGTCTTTTCGTCAACGAACCGGTTTTCGTAGCCTCTCTGAAGGATAAGGCTTATCAGAATGACCGGAACGAGCCCCGCCAGCGCTATGATGAAGAACAGTTCGACTCGAAGACTCCTCAATGATCGCTCCTAAACACTATTCCTTGTAAAAATATCCGACGCCCCATTTTGTATGAACATACGTCGGTACTGCCGGATTCGGCTCGATCTTCTCGCGAAGACGCCTTACATGCACGTCCACGGTCCTCTCGTCTCCGGGATACTGACTGCCCCATACCAGCGTAAGAAGCTTGCCGCGCGAAAAGATCACATTCGGACTGGCGCACAGAAGTGCCAGTATCTCGAACTCTTTTGACGTCAGGTTGTACTCCCTGCCTTCGATGATGCATCGCCTGTTGTCGGTCTCCAGTCTTATCGGACCGGCAGTTATGACGTTCTCTTCGCTTGCCGGTGCGCTCTCTTTGGCTCTGCCCTGCCCTGCACGCCTCATGACCGCCTTGATCCTCGCCTTCAGCTCGTTCACGTTGAAAGGCTTTGTCATGTAGTCATCCGCACCGCAGTCCAGCCCCATGATCTTGTCGTCATCCTCACTCTTTGCCGTCAGCATGATCACAGGAATATTCGAGAACTTACGCACGTTTTCGCAGACTTCATACCCGTTTATCTTCGGAAGCATCAGATCGAGGAGCACGATATCATAATCGTTTGCCCTTATCTTCTCAAGAGCCTCCTCACCGTCGTATGCGGCGTCGACCGTATTGCCGTCCTGCTCGAGCGAGAACGCCAGACCCTTAACTATAAGCTTTTCATCATCTACAACAAGGATATTCATCTTACACATATACTCTCTTTGATCTTATTGAACATGCCTTCCTTGATACCGCCGACGAGCATAATGTCCTCTATCGTGGAAAATCCCCCGTTTGCCTCTCTGTAGGCTATTATCTTGTCGGCCTTTGACTGACCTATGCCGGGAAGCGTCATAAGTGTCTGTCTGTCAGCCGAATTTATGTTAACCTTGTCGTCGGCTCCCGCTCCGCCGGATGCGCTGTTTCCCGGCTGCACTCCTTGAGCATCGCCGGACCGTATTCCGGGAGAGTTTGATGTTATGTTAACTTCGCTGCCGTATAACTGTTCTCCCGCTTCCATGGCTTCTTCTATCTCCCTGTTTGTCGGGATATAGATCTTCTGACCGTCGGTAAGTCCCGCCGCAAGATTGAGATACTCCACGGCCGCATCGGCCGAAAATCCTCCCGCGGCGTTTACGGCATCGATCATACGAACATCGGCATCAACGGTATAAACATCAGGTGTTTTAACAGCACCGCATACATAGACTTTGATCTTATCATCGCTCTTCTTCGAAGGCATGGCAGGCGATGGATTAACCTCAGGCACCTCTTGTGACGCGCCATCAGACGATCTTTGCTCATCGAGCGTCTCAAGGTTTATGATCTCATCGTCGGCTCCACAGCCACAAAAAGCCGTAGCGATCACTATGACCGCCACGGCGACTCTGTATTTGATTTTGTTTATTTTCACAGGTTCACTCTTTCCGAGTTTCCCGGTACTGCCATATAATATCGAATGTTATGTTTCGCGTATTATCTTCCGAATCCGAAGAAGAATTCTTTCAGTTCATCGGGAAGAGAATTGAACGCATCCGCACCTCTGTCGTCCCTGTCCGGTTTCTCACCGTTATCCTTACCTTTGTCCTTGCCGTCGTCTTCCTTGACTTCGTTGTTCTTTTCTTCTTCGAATCCGATCTTATCCCTGGTCGTAAGGGTTACGGAAACGGTCTTGTCAACATATTCACCGTCTTCCTGTCTGCAGAAGGTTACTTCAACCTTTTCTCCGGCCTCGTAATAATCCATCTTCTCGCGAAGATCCGCGATGGAGGATACCGAAACACCGTCAAACTTCTTGATTATATCGCCTTTGTGAAGTCCGGCTTCCTCCGCAGGTCCGTCTTCTATAACTTCCTGAAGGTATATCCCGACAGGTATGCCGTACATCTTTGATGTCTGCTCGTCAACGGAAACACCCGTGATACCGAGATATCCTGCCTTGTCCTCATCAACCTTATCTCTTGTTTTGCGGTTCATGAGCGTCTCGATCGTCGGGCTTGCAACGTTCATCGGGATCGCATAACCTATACCCTCAACATATGTTGACGCTATTTTGGCCGAGTTGATGCCGATGACCTCACCCTTCATGTTGAGAAGAGCTCCGCCCGAGTTACCGGGGTTGATCGCAGCATCTGTCTGGATATACTGTGTATCAACATTATCATCGGGAATGTCGCGTCCGAGTGCGGATACGATACCTGTCGTTACCGACTGCCCGTAACCTATGGCATTACCTATCGCAACTACCTGCTCACCGACCTCAAGCTTGTCAGAATCTCCGATCACAGCTACCTTTATCCGGTCAAGCGTATCCTTCTTAATTTCGGACATCTTGACACCGATGACCGCAAGATCTATCTCGTCGTCAGCGCCTTTGACAACTGCGTCATATATCTCGCTGTCAACAAAACCGACAGTGATCGAATCGGCGCCGCTGACTACATGGCTGTTCGTTGCTATAAGAAGTTCTTCATCAGTCTGGCCGATGATGACTCCGCTTCCCTTTGAAACATTTTCAAAATCCCTGTAGGCTTGTCCCCACATGTCCCTGAGCTGCTGTACGGAAGTATTCGTTATCGAAACTACGCACGGAAGATTGTTCTTTGCAAGCTCCGTTACGCTCATACCCGACTTCGCATAACCTTCGCTTCCGTCATCAAACGTCTTTGTGAGAGTAGCGCTCTCAACCTTACTCTTTGAAGAGTCAGTCTCTTCCTTGTCTTTCTTGTCGGCCTTATCATCTTCTGCCTTTGCTGTCTTATCCTGCACTTCTTCCGAAGACTCAACCTTCTGCGGGAAGAAGAAGTTTGCCGCACTTTTCACTCCGATAAATCCGGCTGCCGCAGTTACACCGAAAATTATTCCCACTAATGCGCCGATCCCGGCTTTTTTCCAAAATCCCATAGTATTAACCTTCCTTTCATCACATATTCAGATTGTATGCAAAGATTCCCGGAACTTTGTTCTCTATTCTCGTACAGGTTTTTTATGAATCTGTGATGAAATTGTGTAGTTTTTGTGAAATGTCAGGACCGAATGTCCTGACAGCCCTCGTCGGCCTACTGTATGTAAACCGCCGCGCCCGCGTTGAACGACTCCTGCGTGGGCAGGTTTGCTTTTATCTTCTCTATCTGCGCACCGATCGTATCGGACAGCTCTTTTAACACTTCATCGGGATCTCCGCCGTTCCATACTTTCGTGAACGCGATCTCAAGCTGTACCCAGTAATTGCTCGCCTCGACCATCTTCGGAAGCGGCATCGATCTTTCATATTCAGCCATGATGTTCGCGATCTCGGCATCCTCGAACTCTACGCTCTTGCAACACGAGACCTTACCCGATTTCATATAAAGATCCGATGCCTTGTAGTTGACAAGATATGTTGCAAACTTATTCGCATCTGCCTGCTTTGACGAATATCCGTTGATCGCAACGGCGTCCGTTACCGACAGTCCCCTCGCCTTCAGAAGGCTCGTGATATCGGGAAGTGTGCTGACTCCGTAATCGTAATTGAAAGCTCCGTTTTTCTGCGCTTCATGGATCTTTGCGATCGCATCCGTGGTCGCGACCGTAAATACCATCTTGCCGTCGATGAAATCCTGAAGGATGTTGTCGTAATTATCAACCTTCGGATCTATAGAGAAGAACTGGTTCATCGCCTGATAAGCCGACAGGCACTCGACCGACTGTTTATTGTATATATTGAAGACAGCCGCGTTGTCACCGTTGTCGCCGCCGACTTCCATGTAATTACCGACAAAGAAATAATTATAGAAAATCACCGACACATCCCACTTGTACACCGATTCAACGGCTTCGGGGGCATCGTAGTTATTGGCGAATGTCTTGATATCCTCGATCGTTGCGGGGATCATTGTTGCAAGGCGGTCAAGAACTTCCCGGTCGGCAACGGCGTCCTCTTCACCCATAGGGTCTGCCTCGTCGATCTCCTCGCCGGCATCTTCCGATCCGGCATCCTGATTTTCGCCCTCGTCTTCTTCCCCGTCCTTCTTCTCAGTCTCAATCTCCTTTGCCTCTTCCTTCGGAGCCCCGTTCTCCTCGAGATCCTTCGTGGCCTCCTCACCTTCAGCCAGGTCCGACTCGGCCTCGATCCTGTTCTGAGCTATCGAAGCCATGTACGTTTTGTTGTAAAGGAAAAAGTTCGTCTCGTAATAGAGCGGATACGCGACATAGTGATTGTAACAGCTTACCGCATTGAGTGCCGTCTGCGGATACATCTCGGGAGTAACGACACCGTCGGGATCCTGTATTATCGCAGCCAGTCCCGCAAGATAAGCCTTGAGCAGATTGTCATGACTTGTTATATACAGATCCGGAAGAGCTTCGGTCCTCTCTTTCGCATCCTGAAGTGAATTCGCATTAATATCCTCGAGGAACTGAACGCCGTCCTTCAGGACGACATTGACCTTGACCCTGTTGTCCTGCTCAAACGAGAGTGCCACTGACGTAAGATAATCGGTCAGCGCCTCATCCGAATACCAAAGCGTAAGGCTCCCGTCGTCTTTAAAGACAGGCTCCTCCTCAGCCCCTTCGCCTTCCGCCGTTTCAGCATCAGGCGCGTCCTCTCCTGTTTCGGCAAACTCCGGATCATATGTGACACTTGCAACATACCACAGGCTTCCCGCAAGCGCGAGAATAAGTGCGGCACATACGAGTCTTTTAAACATTATCACTCCATCAAAGCGGCAGAAAGTTTTTCTGCCATCTCATCAACATCTTCTTTTGTGATCACAAGAGGCGGAAGGAAACGTACAACATCCGTCCCCGCAGTGATCAGCACGAGTCCCTTTGAAAGGGCCGCTTTAACAACATCGCCGGGCTTTTTCTTATCCGTATCAAAAACGATCGCCCGCATCAGTCCGAGACCTCTCTCTTCTTTGAGAAAATCAAACTTCTCCACGATCTCTTTAAGCTTCTTCTCAAGATAGGGAGCCACTTCACGGACGTTATCAAGAACTCTGTCCTCTTTAAATATCTTAAGCACCGCATCAACCGCTGCACACGCAAGAGGATTCCCTCCGTACGTCGTTCCGTGGTCTCCGGCAACGAGCGAGTTTGAAGCGACTTTCTCATTCATGAGGAATGCTCCGACCGGAACTCCGCAACCGACAGCCTTCGCAGTCGTCAGTATATCGGGTACGACATCATACTGCATAAATGCATACATGCTGCCGCTGCGGCCCATACCGCACTGGATCTCATCAAGGATGAGAAGGATGTCCTTTTCGTCGCATATCTTCCTTACCCCGGCAAGAAAATCCTTATCCGCGGGATATATGCCGCCCTCACCCTGGACAGTCTCCATTATTATCGCACAGGTTTTGTCATTTACAAGGTCTTCGACACTTTTAAGATCATTAAACTTTGCAAACTTCACATTTCCGATCATCGGCTCGAAAGCCTCTCGATAATGAGGATTTCCGGTAACGGAAAGCGCACCGAACGTACGGCCGTGGAACGAATGCTCCATCGCGATGATCTCATGACCGGTATGTCCGTCCCTGTTATAAGCGTATTTTCTTGCAGCTTTTATCGCACCTTCAACCGCCTCGGCACCGCTGTTCGTAAAGAACACTTTCGATAGGCCTGCTGCCCTCGTAAGGCCTTCTGCCGCATCCGCAAGCGGCTCTGAATAGTAATAGTTTGAAATGTGCGTGATCTTTTCGATCTGCGACTTTAATGCTTCCTCATATTTCTTATTCCCGTATCCGAGCGCATAGACCGCGATACCGGCGCAGAAATCAAGATACTCTTTTCCGTCGGCGTCATAAAGCCTAACGCCCTCACCGTGATCGAAAACGATCGGATAACGGTTGTACGTATGCAGAAGGTGATCTTCCGCTTTTTTTATCACATCTGAAGTGCTCATATTTTCTCCTCATCTTTGAAAAACATCGTTCCGATACCGGTATCGGTAAAGACCTCAAGAAGCAGGCTGTGCGGCTTACGTCCGTCGAGTATATGCACGCGGCTGACACCGCTCTTTATCGCATCGGTACAGTTCTTGAGCTTCGGGAGCATTCCGCCGCCGATAAATCCCTTGTCGATCAGATCATCAACCTCCGAAACCGTGAGCCTTGAGATGAACGTCGACGGATCGGCGGGATCCTTGTAAACGCCCTCGATATCAGTCAGAAATGCGAGCTTGTTCGCGCCCATTGCCTTCGCGATCGCGCATGCCGCATCATCCGCATTTATGTTGTATGTATTATAATCCCTGTCCAGTCCTATAGGGGCTACTATGGGTAGAAAATCCTTTTCCAGCAGGTCTTCCAGTATCTTCGTGTCTACCTTCGTAACTTCTCCGACAAATCCGATGTCCTGCCCGTCGGAGTACTTCTTCTCTACGGTAAGGAGACCTCCGTCCTTTCCCGAGATACCGACTGCCTTGACTCCGAGCTCGGAAACCATCGATACGAGTGATTTGTTGACTTTACCGAGCACCATCTCGGCTATCTCCATGGTCTCCGCATCGGTAACGCGAAGTCCGTTTACAAACTCGCTCTCTTTTCCGACCTTTTTGATCCATGCGGAAATATCCTTGCCTCCGCCGTGAACGACGATCGGTTTGAACCCGACAAGTTTAAGGAGCGTAACATCCTTGATGACGTTCTTTTTAAGCTCCTCATCGGCCATCGCACTTCCCCCGTACTTGACGACTATGACCTTTCTGTTGAACTGCTGTATGTACGGTAGTGCCTCGATCAGTACTTCCGCTTTCTGCAGGTATTTCTCTTTGTAGATCTCTTCCATGGTTTACTCCTGTTCTTCTCAGCTTCTGTAATCAGCATTTATCTTAACATAATCGAATGTAAGATCACAGCCCCAGGCGGTTGCTTCGGCCTCTCCGGCATTCATGTCGATCACGACCGTGATCTCGTCCTCGGACAGTATCTTTGTGGCTTCGTCCTCCGAATAAGATGCCTTCAGTCCGTTTTCAAACACCCTTATCTTTCCGGCACGGCTTTCATAATCAAGTGATACCTTGTCGGGATCAAAATCGGCACCCGAGTACCCCATCGCGCACAGGAATCTTCCGAAGTTCGAATCGTGACCGAAGATCGCTGCCTTGCAAAGAGAGGATCCCGCAACGCTTCGTGCGAGGATCTTTGCATTTTCTTTGGTATCGCAGTTTGTGACCTTGACTTCAAACAGCGCATTTGCGCCTTCTCCGTCCTTTGCCATTTTCTTCGCAAGAGTCTCATTGACAAAATGAAGTGCCGCAAAAAAAGCATCATAATCCTCGCCGGGAGCGCTGATCAAAGGATTTTCGGCGCAGCCGTTTGCAAGTACCAGATAAGTGTCATTCGTCGAGGTGTCGCCGTCGACCGTTATCATGTTGAACGTATCGGGAATATCGGCGTGTGCGGCTTTATCCAGCATCTCCTTCGTGATGGCGCAGTCCGAGCATATATATGCAAGCATCGTGCACATGTTGGGATGGATCATTCCGCTTCCTTTGCTCATGCCGGCAACCGTTACCGTTTTGCCGCCGATATTGACCTGCACAGCCACCTCCTTGGGCACCGTGTCGGTCGTCATTATGGCCGCCTCCGCATCGGCTGCGGCCTGCCTTGAATCGGAAAGATTCGCTGCAAGTTCTTTGACTCCGGCTTCTATGCGATCGACCGGTATCTGCTCGCCGATCACACCGGTGGAACCGATAAGAACCGCGTTTTCGGGGATGCCCAGCACCTCTGCTGCTGCCTTTGCGGTCTTTTGGCACACTTCCATACCCTGTTTTCCCGTAGCCGCATTCGCAATGCCCGAGTTCACCACTGCCGCATGAACGAACGGTGAATTTGCGACAACGTCCATGTCAAACTTTACGGGCGCAGCCTTTACCACGTTTGAAGTGAACATTCCCGCGACCGTCGCCGGCGCCTTGGAATATATCAGCGCCAGATCTTTCCTGTTGTCGTATTTGATATGTGCCGCAACGCCTGCAGCTTCAAAACCTTTTGCGCTCGTCACGCCGCCGTCGATCTGTTTTATCTCATATCCTGCCATTTTCATATCTCCTCATTTATTGAAATTAACGATGTTTTCTT
>JAEEGL015638564.1_pt1 | contig 10735 bp, 11 predicted proteins | sample 9134231 | NCBI WGS metagenome assembly JAEEGL01 (sample SAMN16246548, study PRJNA631951) | gut metagenome | biome: gut microbiome; feature: rumen; material: fiber-attached | host: Bos | place: Iran: Karaj | collected 2018-10 | reverse complement strand
GGCCAGTGAGCAAATCAAATGCGCAAGTCGAAGCGCCATGCGCGAGAGACGAAGCGGATTTGATATTGCGAACTGTGGACGCTAGGGAGCGTGCGCGGTGGCACGTCCCCTACCCGCCTGCGGCGCGTAGCCGCACGAATAATGTGCTTACGGCGTAAGCCGTCAAAATGAGCATAGGAATGAATCGTTACAAAAAACAATATGAGCCATCACAAAAGATGAAATTCACTCTAAAATCTGCTATGAAATAAGAAGGGAGTCATCCCTGATGATGTGCTCAAGCCTGAGTTACGTCAAAAGAAAAAAGCTGCGGTAGCCTTCCAAACGCCCGCAGCTTTTTTATTGAGAAAAAGCACTGAGTGATTCAGTGCTTTTTTCATCTTAAAGCAGCGGTAAATCGAAGATCATACCAACTGTGATTTCGCCATTGGTGCCTTCGCCGTCTTCGGGAATATTCACCTTAACTTCCGAAACGAGTTCGACATTCTCAACGATTTCGACGTTATAGCCGAGGCTTACGAAACCTTCCTTGCCCACTTCGGGTGCAAGATTCTCGGCCAGAGTCGTCAGCGATACACCGCCTTCGAGGAAGAGCTGATGACCTTCCATAAAGGTGTAATAAAAGCCAAGAGTGAGATCGAGATCCACATCGGCTTCAACATTGTCCTTCCATTCTACGATAGGTTCGTTAGTGTTAGGATCAAATCCAATTTCTCTTTGCTTTCCAAGATTCCATGAATGAATTGGCAAATCGAGACGCAAATAGGCACCAAAGCCGCTCATATCATTGTCGGTATCGTAGTTGAGCTCAAAGCCCGGTGTGATCACAATCTCATTACCAATCCCAGCGCCGCTGTAAGCAAAATCGATGTGGAAATCGAGATCGAAATTCTCTGTATCCAGCAGATTAGAAAGCAAATCGACATCGAATCCCCAGCCAGCAGCTGCCAATGCGACATCCGCACCCATACCAACTGTAGCTGTCACCGTCATAAAATCGGCTACACCATAACCAACCGCTAAACTCGTTCCCCAACCGGTATTTTCATCTGTAATGTTTGCAAACCCAACGGTTGGCACAACTTCTATCACACCCTTATCCAACGGTTCGACCGTATCACCGGCAAATGCATTGTTTGCAAAGAGAGAAACCAGCGCTGCTGCGCATATTGCAGAAATTTTTTTCATGTAAAGATACTCCTCAAAGTGACATATCACCCAATCATACAGCAAAACACCATACGTGCTGCCATTCACTCGCTCAAAACAAAAAATTTCGAGCGATTATATAACGTCATGCAGAAAAAATATTCATTTATTATTCAGCCAACGATCCTGGCAGCCGATTCCAACGTCAGGAGAAGGATCAACGTTCAAAAGAACTGCCAGGCTGTTGGTTAAAAGCTCATTTCCCCTGCAGAAATGAGATATTCAAAGCATGACGTCACTAAAGCTCAAACATTTTTACGACAGTGAATATGAAAAACAGCTTAGAGCTTTGAGCTTTGAGTAATTACTGGCACGCGCCAGGCTCCAGGCAATCAGTCACAAACACCTTAACTGGCATAGCCAGGATAATTCAATACAGCCTGTTAGCCAACTTCGACATCAACCGCTTCAGCCTCGGCCTTGCGGAGTGCCAACTGAACGGTTCCAACACGAATCCAGACGGGATCACCCAATGCTGCCGTTCTTTCTTTCACGACCTCGATATTGGGAACAATACCCATATCAAAAAGGCGCTGTCGAATCACCGTATCCGCATGAACCGAACGAACCACGCCTGAACACCCAATACCAAGACTATATAATGTTTCCTGTGCCATAATCTCAGACTCCTCAATAACAACATGACGACACATCACTGCTCGCCATCTGTTAGTCACATCTAACAAATTACGGCCACTCTGTCAATATTTTTATTAGACATGTCAAACAAACTGAGGATCACGCGTCTGTACTGGCGATTTCCCTGACTTCCCGCATCCAGCTATACAGCGTCTGTAAATCTTCATCTTTGCCGATCGAATCCATAATCTTAACTTCCATACTATGGTGTACGGTAATAATGCGCGTGCGTCTCATCAAAGCGCCAGGGGGCAGAATCTCAAGCACAGGAACGGTGCGCAGATCAATGCAATCATTTATCTGTGATGTCGTTAATTTCGAAGCACACACCAGTCGCCCGGATTCGGGATGAATGTGGCAAACCGTATCGCGGATAAGCGTATTAATCGCAGCACAAATGGCGACCAGGACGACTGCAGCAAAGAAAAATGCGGCAAAAAAACGGACGAAACTGCCTTCCCGATGCGCATAATCGAGCGTAAAATCCGGCAGATACAAACAAGCCAATGCGATAAAGGCAAAAACGAATCCCTGCAAATACGCCCATCCAAACTGGCGCAAACGTTGAGAAAATGTGGGTTTAATGCGTATCCAGCCAGCCGTGTCTGTTCCTTTCGATGCCTTTGGCTGCACAACCATCAGCTGATGCCCCAACGCCGGAAAATCAGGCATTTTCCTGGCTTGAATCTCATTGGCTTGAATCTCATTGGCTTGAATCTCATGATTCAAAGTTTTGTCCTCTGCAGAATGTGCGCTGACTGCTGGCTTAATCTTACGTTTCTTCTTCATTCTGAATATGTCCGAGCGATAATTGCAATCGATACAATGCGGGTAATGGCCTGTATTTCTGTGCCAGCCAATGAATCATTCCCATCATGGTTTGTGGAGACTGAAGCACGCGGTATGCATGTTCCGAAGTACAGCGAACATGCCATACGCCATTGTCGACTGCCAAAACTGAGGATGTCTGCGCCGTAACGCTGTCCACGCTGAGCTGATAGGCATATTTCAGCCATTGATGCTCTGGCATTTGCTGAATAACATGATTTTTTAAAAGTGAAAACGGCGAAGAAAAATGGCTTGGCGGCAGCAACACGATCCCCCTCAGCTGCGGCAATTTGCGATATTCATCTATCCGATGCAGCTGCGCAACGATCCGCCCACAATCCTGCAATGCTCGCAATGTTTCAAGCGTTTCGCACTGAATAAACCAAAATCCGTTGTCTGTTTTTACAACAGAAGATCCCTCAATGCCTTCCACAGCCGCATCCCAGGCCGTTCGCAGCCATGCATCCGGCGACATGCACATCATCATGCTGTGCGGCATCTTTTCGATCGCTTCCATCAAGGACATTGGTCAAATTCACCAGGAAATCTCTTATCTTTGTTTTTGTGTGTGGGGGCAATGCCCCCTACGCCGCTATTTGCTGCGCAAATACGCGTCTACCCCCATGCCCAGTCTCCCCCAAAGCCCATACACTATCACATTCTGCAGATTCAACCAACCCGCTCTGCACTGCAATACACAAGCTTCAATCAAACAAACATCAACGCATCATTATATATGGATGACGTCGAATCTGCAGGCTGATGACTGGCTTCTGACGAATTTGCATCATCCGTTTGAATCGTTTCATTCAGCAAAATGGCTTCTTCAGAACATGCCCAGACGGCCGCAGCAAGTGCTGTCAGCGACAAAACAGCAAATAATCGCTTTCGATGAGATTTCATAGCAACCACCTCCATCCGGAACAACGACGAGAACACAGCGCCATAACTGCAGCAACTGCTGTATCCATCTGATATTTTTAATGATAGCAAAAACAAATCGCATGTAAAGAGCAGATATGACATTTTTGTCAGAGTGGAGTAACTGTAAATAGAGCCAAAAATATTGCGGGTTCCAGGTGCCTCAGGCTCCCAGACGCGCGGGGGCCCGAGATAAGCACCGTCTGTTATTTACCCTGATCCCTGTATGCACTTTAGAGTTGCATTATGGAAGAATGAAATTTACTTATATCCAGGGCTCTGACGCAAATCATCATGGTTCTGCCACAAAACATATACCAGGGATAATAGGATGAAAACCATATCTGGCATCATCGCTCAATTGATAACTATCTCACTCTGCAGCTGTCTTTTGATAACCAATTTCGGGTGCTCGCACAGAGATCCCGCACTTTCGGCATCTCCAAGTACAGCAACGGATTCGGATAACCATGTGAATTCAGAATCAAACGAACCAAATCATGTTGCCGACCTCATCATGAAAACAAAAAACGAAGAGCTGCTGCATGCCGCCGCAGAAGGACAGGTCGACCGCGTTCGCGCCTTGATTGCCGATGGTGCAAATGTCAATGCCATAGATAATAATGGATTACCTGTGCTCGTTGTCGCAATCGCCTTTAATCAAACAGAAGTGATCAAAATACTCATCGATTCTGGCGCAGATGTGAATATTCGGTACCTCCAGGACAAACATACGCCACTCTTTGCAATCGCATTGAGCGGTTCTGATGAAGCGCTTAAAGACGAACCCACTGCCTTGACGATTGCACAAATGCTGATCGCGGCAAAGGCCAATGTGAATATCAGCGACAGTGATGGTATTACCCCTTTGGAATTTGTAGCAACGATGGGCTATTCAACCGTCGCTCAAGCACTCATTGCCGCCGGAGCAAAAGTCAATGCACAGGATCGTGATGGGTTAACGCCATTGCACATAGCAGCTTTGAATAACAATCTCGAAACCATGGAAGTATTGTTAAAAGCTGGTGCAAACATCAATGCGCGCTCCAGCAAATATACGTATCGGGAAACCCCGCTGTTAATGGCTGCATACCAACTAGAATCGGAATCAAAAGTAGAAGATTTTTCCGACGGCGTTATACTTTTACTCAGTTCCGGAGCCAATCCCAATCAAGTCAATAGCAGAGGCAATTCTGCATTGATGTACGCATCCAGATCGGGATATCTGAAAGCTGTAAAATCCCTGCTCAAAGCGGGTGCCAATGCAAACGCACACGATAACAGAGGGAGCACTGTACTGCACTATGCGGCCGATTGCAGGGCAAACCCGATTATCTGCGAAGAAATCGTTCAAATCATACTGGCAGAAGGTGTAGAAGTTGATGTGCAGGACGACGATGGCGATACAGCGCTCACCGTTGCTGCCATAAGAAATCATACATCAATCGAAACCCTGCTTTTGTATGCCGGCGCCGATCCAACAATCAAAAATAACAATGGATTCTCTGCAGAATCAATTCAAAAAAGCCGGGCTGCTGAAGCAAATGAAAAATAGCTTAGTCTTCGCAGCCATAGGCACGTACGCATTTTTTGTATTTAGGGACGGCCTATTGGCTTACGCCAATACGGCACGTCTATGCTCGCCTTGGTGCGACCGCATGGGGTCGCACCTACTGCTCGCCAGCTCGGCTATCGGGCTTTTGCCCGATACGCCTCGCCTGCTAAAACACTCGACGCAATCTCACAGAACATTACTTGGCTGCGTGAATGATCGCCGAAAAATCAGCTGCTTTCAGCGATGCACCGCCAACCAGAGCACCATCGATATCGGCCTGACCAAGAAGCTCTTTGGCATTCGATGCTTTTACGCTGCCGCCATACTGAATTCTCATTGCCGCCGCATTGTCAGCACCGAATAATTCAGCCAGTTTCAGACGAATCGCTGCATGAACTTCCTGTGCCTGATCTGGCGTCGCTGTAACACCAGTGCCAATGGCCCAAACCGGCTCATAAGCAATTACGACTTTCGCAGCTTCTTCTTTCTTCACGCTGCTCAAGCCATTCTCAACCTGACCAAGTACGACATCATTGGTTTTACCAGCTTCGCGCTGTGCAAGGGTTTCGCCCACACAAACGATGGGAATAATGTCGTTATCGAGTGCTGCGCGGACGCGTTTGGAAACATCGTGATCGGTTTCACCGAAATACTGACGGCGTTCGCTGTGACCGATAATCGCGTGTGTGCAGCCCACATCCTTGAGCATATCAGCACTGATTTCTCCGGTATATGCACCGCTCTTGGCATACGAAATATTCTGAGCACTCAGTTCAATATTCGAGCCTTTCAAGGCTTCTGAAACATCCTGTAAGCAGGTAAATGTCGGCGCTACAGCGATCTCAACATCGTTCACATCCGCTACGAGCGGCTTCAGCGCATTCACAAGTTCGAGCGCTGCAGCGCGAGTGTTATTCATTTTCCAGTTACCTGCAATAAATGGTTTACGCATCCTTTTCTCCTCAATCGATTTCCATTTTGGAAAAGAAAAAGCCGTCCTTCGAACAGGCACCGACCTGATCGAAACAGCCTACGACAAGCAATTGCCCATTATAGACACAAATCAAACAAAGCAAGCAAAAAAGGCAAAGTTACAGTAACAGTTCAGCCGCTTCCCAGAACGCCGTAAGCGTTCGATCTCAATAACCCCCGGTTGCCGCATAGCAACTGAAGATTGAGGTATTAATAAAAAAAGCCCGTAGGGCTTTGGGCGAGTAGCCCTCGGTTGGAGCCGTAGGCGACTACCGGGGGATAAAGCGTTCTCTCCCTTTTTTCCCAATCTTTTGCAAGCCCAATAGGCTGGCAAAAAATTGGGAGAATGTATCAAAATGCCACAACCCTCAAACACACCTGAGATACACATCAGCCAGAAACAGAACCGGAGATACCACAGACGGCATGGATATCCCAATCAAAGCAGAAACTATAACAACGCTTTGACACAGGCTTCTACATCCTTCATATCTGCTGTCGGTTCGAAGCGTGCAACGACGTTGCCTTCGCGATCGACAATGAATTTGGTAAAATTCCACTTGATGTCCGGGGTTGTCTTCCAGTTCGGATCCGACTTCGCAACAACTTTCTCTAATATGCCTTTGGCCACAAAGCCTTTAATACCATGAGATTTAAAGCCTTCAAAACCTTTCTGCGACTTCAGAAATGTATATAAAGGAAGTTCATTTTCACCATTCACATCCGATTTTTTCATCTGAGGGAATGTTGTGTTGTAATGTATCGTGCAGAATTCGTGAATTTCTTCGTCCGAACCCGGCGCTTGCCCACCAAACTGATTGCATGGAATATCAAGGATTTCAAGCCCTTTATCGTGATAATCCAGGTACATTTGTTCGATCGGCGCATATTGTGGCGTAAATCCGCATCCCGTTGCAGTATTGACAATCAGGATAACTTTGCCTTTGTATTCAGCTAATTTCAATTCTTCGCCATTGCTTTTGGTAACCGCATAATCGTAAATCATTATATATCTCCTTATGTTGGTTCCTAAACCGAATCGATTATTAAAACGCTATAGCTGCGATAAATTCACAGCTTCATGGCTTTAGAATTAACAGACAATTCTCAGGGTGTCAAAGGTAATTCATAAATATAGGTAGATACTTTATTAATCACTGATATCCGAATCCAGTGTAATATTGAATTGATAATCCGAATATACTTCCGAAAGTTCAGAATTTACCGTCTGATGCAGCGCATGTCTGTCTTCTGCTTCAAGACTGATGATGATATCCATGCTGATTTCGTTCGTTTCAGGCTTGAGATAGAAACCATGAATTTCGATAACCTCAGGATGTTTCTTAATCATTGTATAGATTTCATTTCTAAGCGCAGATGTTTTCTCATCGGTATTGGTTGAATATACACCAACCGTATGAAGAATCACCTGATGCTTTTCGTACACTGCGGATTCGATTTTTCGTGACAATTCATCGATCTGAGCCGCTGAGAGCGTATCATCCACCTCGATGTGCACGCTGCCCCAAAGTCTTTGAGGACCAAAATCGTTCAATACAAGATCGTATGCACCATGCACACCATCTATACTATTGATAGTCTCTTTTATCGCTTTTGAAACTTCCCCATCTACGCGCTCGCCCAATAATTTCGCAGTCGAATCTTTGATAATCTCATATCCTGCTTTTAGAATAAAGATTGAGATAATCACGCCAAGCCAGGCTTCGAGACTTAAGCCGAAAAATACAAAGACCAAAGCCGCAACAACTGTCGATATGGATATAATCGAATCCATCAATGCATCCTGGCCGGATGCCACCAAAGAATCCGAATCCAGTGTTTTGCCGCGCTTTTTAAAATAGGTGCCAAGCAATATTTTTACAACGACCGCAACACTGACAATGATAATGGATACGGTGCTGTAATCAGGCGTTTCGGGATGTATAATATGTTCTATCGATTCTTTTAACGAAGTCACGCCTGCAGTAAGGACGATAACTGCGATCACAACTGTCGTCAGATATTCGATTCGCCCATAACCAAAAGGATGTTTCTTGGTCGGCGCTTTACCCGCTAGCTTTGTTCCTACAATTGTGATAATGGAGGACAACGCATCACTCAGGTTGTTGACAGCATCGAGGACAATCGCGATTGAACTAGATAATACACCGATAACGGCTTTAAACCCGGCGAGCAAAACATTGGTGATAATGCCAATCGCGCTAACTTTTACAATTTCTTTGCTTCGTTGGATGGATTCTTGTTCTGCCATAGTGAGCCAACTCTATATTCGTAAAAAAACTTATAATATTTCTGCGACTTTCGCCAACTGTTCGCGAATGGAAATGTGCTGCGGACAGACTTTTTCACATTTACCGCATTTAATACATGCAGAAGCCGGTGCTTTGCCATGTCCGCCAACTAGCCATCCCTGTTGATGCTTAGCTGACACGATATCATTATAAATATAATAGATATTCATTGCATTGAAAGAACCGGAAATGCCAACATTATTCGGACATACTTTTGCACAATAGTTGCAGGTTGTACAAGGAATCATTGGGATTTTGGCGAGTACGTCCTGGGCCTTGCCAATCACAACGCGTTCCGCTTCCGAAAGAGGTTCAAAGTCTTTCATATAAGAAAGATTGTCATCCATTTGCTCAATATTGCTCATTCCAGAGAGCACCGTCATCACGCCATCCAGACTTGCGGCAAAGCGAATCGCCCACGAAGCTGCAGATGCATCGGGATTAGCCGATTTTAAAAGTCCTTCAACCGCTTTGGGGGGCTTGGCAAGCAATCCGCCTTTTACTGGTTCCATAATGACGATGGGCTTTTGATATTTGCGCGCCATCTCATAACACCGACGCGAAAGTATGGCGGGATTCTCCCAGTCTGCATAATTAATTTGCAATTGTACAAATTCAGCCTCGGGATGTTCCTGCAAAATTGGTTCAAGTTCCTCAGGGGTGGAGTGAAACGAAAAACCAATGTGCTTGACAAGTCCCTTTTCTTTTAAATCTTTGACAAACGTCCACATGTCAAAATCATCAAAAAAATGTGTTCTCGATTCCCCCAGGTTATGCAAAAGATAATAATCTATATATCCCGCACCTGTTTGTTTAAGCGAAGTTTCGAATTGATGGATGGCATCCTGGCGCGTTTTGCATCCGATCCATGCCGCATTTTTGGTGGCAATCGTAAAACTGTCGCGTGGATAGCGCTCGACAAGCGCCTGTCGAATCGCATCTTCTGAACCTGGATAGGCCCATGCAGTATCGAAATAGGTAAAACCTGCTTCCATAAAGCGATCGACCATTATTTTGACCGTTTCAATATCGATTTTACCATCCTTTTGCGGCAATCGCATTAAACCAAACCCCAGTTTCTTCATCAGTCCTTCTCCTCTAATAAACAACACACTACGACGCCATTGCGGACATCCTTCGTTCAATTTATCATAAAAGCTTTCGAAATCAACTATCAATCATTGTCAAAATAACGTCAAGCTTCGCCCGGCGTATCGCAAAGCGATAGACGGGCGCAGAGACGCGTATTTGTGCAAAAACGTGTCGTGACTCGTCTCTGCACAAATAGCGTCACTACATTCCCTGTGCCATTAAAGCAGTACATGTATTCACTGAGATCATGCCAATGTGAGCGCCAAAATGTGCAAGCATAGCGTAGTGGATTCCATGTTTGCGATAGAAAAAACCAAAAAGCAGCCCAAATCCGCCGTTAAATAGTATGCTCCGGATTACCATAGAGCTTGTCAATTCTCCATATAATGCACTCGTTGCCGGAAGATGCCCAAGGGCAAATAGCAGAGCCGCGATAATATTAGCCACAGAGAATACTTTTACGGGAACGGATTCTTCTTTTCTATAGAATATTTTATATATTCCAAATGCAAAAAGTGACATGAAGAAAAGTCGAAGCATGACCTCTTCAACGACGGCACCATACGTAAATGCTGCCACAATATATGGGAACGACGGAGCTTTTTGTTTTTCGGCTGCGACCTGTGGTATCAGCATTGAAAATACCTGGTTATCAAGGATGGCTACGATGACACCCAAGACAACAGAGATGATCACGACCTTGAATAGGATAGACTTTTGGAACGAAATGGTTTTCCAGAGGCCTGCCTTGTGCGACAGAATGAGACCGAATACCCCGAAAATCACAGCATACAATGTAGTTTGCAAAACAGTGATACATTGAAGTGCTGTGATGCTGCCGACTTGTTCCACGGCTGAAGCAAGCTGTGCTTCATTCAACATTTCTAAAAGATATATCGATGTAAAAATACCTCCAACAAGCCCAATAAGACAAACAAATAATAGAAATTTCCAATGTTGCTTTATACTTTTCATAAGCCCCCACTAATAAATTCTATGCGCCCGTGTATGCATCCTCTTTTTTAATGCTAAAATCGTGTGATGACAGCCATCGGCGATCTTCGTCGTTTTCAGGTACATCGATACGCTCAATTTTGTAACTGACCGGGCGCGTCTCGTAGTTGTAGCAGGCAATCATGAGGCGTTTGTCGTTTGTCCATCCGTGCATATTCGATCCACCCTGTAGGGCTGTATAAATATATCGACT
>JAEEGL015121977.1_pt1 | contig 10735 bp, 3 predicted proteins | sample 9134231 | NCBI WGS metagenome assembly JAEEGL01 (sample SAMN16246548, study PRJNA631951) | gut metagenome | biome: gut microbiome; feature: rumen; material: fiber-attached | host: Bos | place: Iran: Karaj | collected 2018-10 | reverse complement strand
GGCCTGGATGGCCTCGATGGCAGCCACCTCGGTGGGAATCTTGTCGTCATACCCAGAGTAGGCGGCACGACGTGTATCATAGTAACGCCCCATCTCCTCTGTATAGACAGTATATTCCTTCAGACTCTGCACATATTCTGCAGCCTTCTTAGCCTCGCCATGCTTGGAGAGGATGATGGCGGTGAGGGCCTTCTCGTAGATAGTCTGGCGCTTGATGTCCTTCTTCAGCAGGGCAATGAGGTAGTCGTTGGCCGACTGTACGCCGGCAGACAGCTGACGGCCGTCAAGAGCACAGAGGTAGAGCCAGCGCAGGGCTGTGAACGAGGGGAACGACGGCTTGTGGCCTTTCTTCTCCTGCTTCTTCAGCTCTTTCACGAGGTCGACCATCTCGCGGCCGAGGTAGTCGAAGGCCTTGTCCTGCAGCTCACGGGTATCGTCGTGGCGCCCTGCCATCTGGTTCAGGCGTACGAGCATCTCCTCGACGGCTACGGTGATATACGTGCTGCCATCCATGCCAGGGTACCACGAGAAGGAGCCGTCGGCATTCTGCAGCTTACGCAACTTCGTCAGGGCGGTGGTGAGTCGGTTGTTGATGCCGTTCTCGTCGAAGAAGTCGGCCAGACGCTGCCGCTGCTCTTCCTCGCGGTCAGCAGCACCCACCCATGGCGTCTCAGCCAGCACGAGGTCCTTCAGCTCCTGGTTCTTCTCCAACTGACTCTGCAGCGTCTGTTCCGTTCCAGTCTCCCGCTTCCACTGTTCAAAGACGGTCTTTACCTGAGGACTCTGACCCAGCAGGGTCTTGGCCAGCAGGTTCGAGTAGTAGGAGGCCGTCTGGTCGATGGCACTATGCTCCCAAGGTTCGCCCAGCGTGGGCAACGACTGCACCATGAGCCAAGCAGGGTTGTTGGTGTACTCCAGCGTCAGCTTCTGCTGTGTCGTGCCGGCAGGGAAGAGAGCGGTCAGGTCGATGGTCTTCACACCAGGCTCGTGCTGGGTATAGGGCACGGTGCGGGTGACGTACTCGCGGTTGGGCAGGACGGGCAGATAGTGCTGCTCGCCGTCCGAGAAGCCGTCGCCCTGGGCAGTGACCTTGCAGACAAGCAGCGATTCATTGAACTGTGAACATTGAACATTGAACGTTACTGCACCCGTCTTGCCGGCCTCAACGCTGAATGGCTGCTCCTGTTCGTAAACTACCTGATTAGTCTCAGGATCTATGAGTTGCAGCTTAGCCTTGCCACTGGCCGTTTTCTCACCAGTATTGAAAATGCGGGCAGAGATCTGAGCCTCATCACCCATACGGATAAAGCGCGGAATGTTGGGCTGTATCATCACGTCCTTCTTGGCCACGGCCTCAGCGCCAAGGAAACCATACAGCATGTCGGGGGTGTTGGCGACGCCCATGAAGCGCCATGTAGTGAGGCTCTCAGGCAGCGTGAACTTGAGCGTCACCCCACCCTGGGCGTCGGTGGTCAGCTGGGGATAGCAGAAGGCGGTCTCGTCGAGATTCTCGCGCAGCTGCACATCCTGCTGGGAGGACTCTTCGGCAGCCTCCTTCGCATCGGCACTCTCAACGACGGCTTCGTCAGCCATCGGGGCTGCGCCATCCTCCACGACAGCCTCGGCCACCATCTGGTTCCTCTCCACGGCTCCTGCCGATGCTGCCTTGGCCATGAGAACCGACCTGCCGCGGACAAACATGGGACGATAGTAGTAAGGATAGACGCTGCTGTCGAAACGGCTATAGGAGAAGGAGGGCACGTTGACCAGCTTATAGTCGTGGGCTGCTGAGAAGTCCAGGCTTCCCCAGGTGCGCCACAGCCACGAGGTAGAGGGCTGCGACAGATAGGCCATCGGTGAGAAGGGCCAGTAGTGCTCCTTAATCTGGTCGAGGCTCTTGTCATAGAGCACGGCCAGCAGCGAGGCATTGGCAGGGGTGCCGTCAGGTTGCTGTATCTTGAGGCGCCACTCTTCCTGCTGGCCTGGCGTCAGACGATCGCGGAAGGTCTCCCACGACAGGCGGAGCCGCTTGTCGGGCATGGGACGCGTGATGAGCTGCGAATGGCGGTAGCACTGCCCCTCCTTCACCCAGGCATAGGTCAACAGGAGACCGTTGCCGTACTCCTCGCGATAGGTGAACTTACGGTTAAGCAGCGTGCCGTCGAGCTTCAGCGTGCCGCTCTCAATGACCTTGTCGGCGGCATAGAGACCATAGACGACATGCAGGTCGGCATCTGACGAGCCTACCTGCAGCGTGACAGGGCTGCCGTCGACAGGGAACTGGCTGCCAGAGACGTAGAACCAGTCGTGGGTCTGCGTCGCCGCCACCTTGTCGTCGAGGCCGAAGACGACGAACGTCATATTGATGCTGTCCTTCTCGCATACGGCCTCCAGACGGTGCGAGCCGCTCTTGAATTGATGATTAACAATGGACAATGGACTATTGGCTGCGCACTCCTTCCACTTGCCACCGTCGAAACGATATTTGACCGTTCCGGCTATCTCCTTGCCGGCGGCATTGCGACGCGAGAAGGTCACCTCAGGCAGCTGGTCGGCACGGACCTGCTGGGGCAGGTCGCAGGTCAGGGCTGTCGGCTTCGTGCCCAGGGGCAGCGACATGGAGCCATGGTGCGTCTCGCCTGCCACATCGGTCACGTCGGCCTCGACGATGAAGTTGTAGAACATCGAGCTGTTGCCGATGCCATCGGGCAGTACCATGGGCATCTCGACGTCGAAGGTGCCGTCGTCGCCTGTGACGGCCTCGCCCTCCTTGACAACCTCGTCGTGCAGGCCACGACCGTAGTAGCCTCCCTGCCAATACCACGAGTAGGAAAGCCACCAATAGGCTACGCGACGCTTGACGGTGTACTGCACCTTGGCATCCTGGACAGGCACGCCGGCATAGGTCAGGGCCTTGGCACGGGCACGGACGGTGTCGCCCTGCTGGTACGACTGCTGGTATTCCTCGAACTCGACCTGGAAGGTAGGACGCTTGTATTCCTCGACGCTGAAGCTGGTGCTGCTGCCGTTGGCGCGGATGGTAAACTGGCCGTTAAGCAGTCCCTTGGGCAGGGTGAACTGAGCGGCACACTTGCCGAAGGCGTCAGTGGTTACCTGCTGCTCAGAGACCAGCTTGTAGTTGGCATCGCGCAGCTCCATCGTGATGCGCTTGCTGGTGACTGCCGCCATGTCGACGGCAGACTTCTCCTGCCAGACGACAGCTGCCACATGGACGGTCTGGCCAGGGCGGTAGATGCTGCGGTCGGTAAACAGGTTCGTATGCTCTGTATTGTAGTCGCGCTCATAGTAGTTATAGCGGCCGTTGGCATTGACCGAGGGACAGTAGGCGTCGGTAGGGGTATAGGCATAGACGGCCATGTAGCGCGACCGCTCCTGCTTGAGCGTCACCTCCCCTTGCAGGTTGCAGGCATGCTCCTCAACCTTATTGGGTTTCTTCCATCCCATGCGATAGGCACGCTGCAGGACGGCATTGCCGAGGGGCTGGCCGCTATGGGCGTCGACCACGACGTAGCGCAGCATATCACCAGGCATGGCCTGCATCATCACACGCACGCCAGAGACGAAGTGAAGGGCGCGCGAGGTCTCGATGCCAGGACTGCTGCACTCAACGAGATAGACTCCGGCAGACAGGCCTTCCAGGACGACGCTGTCTTCAAACTCTTCCTGTTCGGGATGCTTGCTGAAGGTCAGCGTACGCGAACGGCTGGTAACCTCTTTCATGCCAGACTTGATACGCGCCAAGTCCTTGGAGTCGTTGGGATTCAGATCGGTGTCACCCTTCAGCGTGGTGCGAAAAACACGGATGGTCAGGCTACTGATGTTGCGCAGGTGGTGCAGTCTCAGCGTCTGAGCCTCATCGGGCATGGCTACCTGCCGAGGCATCTCGACACGGAACTGGGGATTGGTCATGGTGGTCCACTCGTTCTGGCGTCTCTTGGCTATCACGTCGGCCTCAGGGAGGGCGCCATAGAGGGCTGCCAGCGAGTCCAGCGAGGAGAGGTCGTAGGCGGTACGCAGGGCCAGATGGCACAAGGCACGACGGTTGCCTGCCTTACGATAGTAGTCCTCGAGCCACTGCCACTCGTCGAGCTCCATACCCACGACGCTCAACAGGTCGTGACCAAAGGCCTGACTGTCCTTACCCCTTATGAGAAAAGGCTCGTAGACGTCGGCCTCGACCTTGGCAAGCTCCTCAGGATGGGACATGGCTCGCTGCCGGTAGCCCTTGCTGCGTGCGTCGGAATCGTCGCACAGCTGGGGATTATCTTCATAAACCTTGGCCAGCACGGTGGCATAGACAGCCTGCAGGGCCTCGTCAGAGACCTGGCCAAGCTGTTTCTCCAACCGTGCAACAGCAGGACTCAGGGAGTCAGGAGCCACCTCTGACTGCAGGCGGGAGTGAAGCAGTGTCGACTTCAACAGCTGACCGTAGGCACGTTCCCGCTGGGCCTTGGCCTCAATCTTTTCAAGTGACTCTATGGCCGTCTGGGGCAGGTCCTTGTCTTGGGCTGCCTCGACCTGCTTCCATAGTTGCTGATATGTTTGTCCTAATAATGTCATGGGCACGAGCAGCAGAGCTGCCAGAATAGTCATCATTATACGTCTCATACCTCTTTACTTTATATAAACACGGCAAAGATACGAAGAAAGCGCGAAACGACCAAAGGCTTTAACGTGTTTTACCATGTTTTACGAAAAGGTTAAGAGAGAGAACGGTCTGAACCACCCCGCGAGTGACCAGATAAGCCGTCATTGCCAGCCAGAGGCCATGGTTGCCCAAGGGCTCCATGAGCAGCACTACACACAGGAAGAACACCATGGCGGCAATGGCCGAGGAGAGCAGCATGCCACGCGTCTGGGTAGTACCGATGAAGATACCGTCCCAGATGAAGGCTGCCACGCCGGCAGCAGGAATGAGCCATGCCCACCAGACGTAGTCGTGCGATGCCTCAACCACGCCAGATTCATCGGTCAGCAGGTGCAGGAAGGGCGTGCCCCCAAGGACATAGACTGCCGTAAAGAGCAGCGTCATTCCCCCACCCCAGCGGAACAAGTGCCGCACCACATCGTGGAAGGCCTCCATATTGCGTGCACCCCAGTAGCGGCCTCCCAGCGCTTCACCGGCAAAGGCAAAGCCGTCCATGACATAGGAGAACAGCAGGTAGAGCTGCATCAGCAATGTATTGACAGCTAGAATGGTTGCCCCTTGGCGGGCTCCAGCCGACGTAAAGTAGAGGGTGACGGCAACGAGGAACAACGTCCTCAGGAAGATGTCACGATTGACGTGGAAGAAGGATGTCCAGCCAAAAGCCCCGTGTCCCCCTAAGGGGGGAGTTGCGTTGGATTTCCAAAGTCTGCGGTAGTAGCGCCACAGTAGCAGGACGGCTGTCAGCAGTCCGGCATACTGTGCCACGACAGTGCCCAGCGCCACGCCTTCGACCTTCATCCCAAGGCCGTATACCAGACAAAGCGACGCCACGATGTTGACGACGTTCTGCAGAATGCTGATGAGCATGGGCAGGCGCGAGTTCTGCATGCCGACGAACCATCCGCTCAGTCCATAGAGTCCCAGCACTGCAGGTGCACCCCAGACCACTATATTAAAATAGGTGGATGCCAGCGGCCGCACGTCGGGCGTAGGACTGATGAACGCCAGCATCAGCTCGCGCAGGGGCCACTGAAGGAGCAGAATCAGCAGTGCCACGGCCAGCGAGACCACCGTCGAGCGTACCAGCAGGCGTACCGTCTCAGCCATGTCGCGCCGACCACGGGCCTGGGCCGTCATGCCACTGGTACCCATGCGCAGAAAGGCGAAAAGCCAATACACCAGGTTGAATATCATGCTACCCACGGCAATGGCACCTATATAGGCCGCATCGCCCATGTGGCCCACGATGGCAGTGTCCACCAAACCCAGCAACGGCACCGTGATATTCGTCACGATGGCTGGCAGCGCTATCAGCAGTATCTGTCTGTTGCGAATGTTCATCTCGGTGCAAAGGTACAAATAAGCAGGGAAAAGTCCTAAAAAATGCTCAATAATTTTGGCGTTTCATTCTTTTTCACTATCTTTGCAGAAACTTTAAAGCTATTCACCTAAGAATATCAAGTATGGAACTGAAGAACAACAAGTCGGCATGGGCCGCACTGGCCACTCTTGGCGTTACCGCCATAGCCGCTGGAGCGACGGCTTTCGTGAAGATACGCGACAAGCGCCGACAGCGGGAAGAAGAGGAAAAGAGTCGGGTGCTCAGCGAGGAGCAGGAGACGGTATACAACGACGCCGTCAGAGCTTTCCTGACACTCAACGAGCATATTTACGAGCTGCGCCATCTGCGCAAAGAGCTGCAGCCCCTTATCCAGTGGCTGGCTACTGACGGCAACGACCCCCTGTTAGAGACGGAAGACGAGGACCTCAACAGAATCAATGAGGAGATACGTAACTTCATCATCACCCAGCTGCCGTTCATCAATGCCGTGCTGGCTACCATCTACGGCGATGGCACTGCCTGGGCTGACGTCATCCGCGGCGCTGTGGGAGGCACCTTCGACCCCACGCTCGACGAAGACTCCATGGGTTCGAAGGTCGAGAAAGGCGCTCCCATTCAGGCCGTACTGAAGTTGGGCTACTGCTTCCCCCACTCGCGAATAGCTACTCACTCCGTTAAAAGTATCGTTCTCGTATGATCAATCGCGAACTGTTAGCCCCTCAGTCCATTGTCGTCATAGGGGGCTCCAACAATGTTCATAAGCCAGGCGGAGCCATCGTGCGCAACATCCTTCAAGGAGGATACACGGGAACCCTGCGCATCGTCAACCCCAAGGAGGACGAGGTCCAGGGCATCAAGGTCTTCCACGATGCCCGCGAGTTGCCACCCACTGAACTGGCCGTGCTGGTCATCCCTGCCAAGCTGTGCCCTGATACCGTGGAACAGCTTGCTCGCGACAAGGGCACCCGTGCCTTCATCATCATCTCAGCAGGCTTTGGTGAAGAGACACGTGCTGGTGCCGAAATGGAACAGCATATCCTTGACTCCTGCCAGCAGTATGGCGCAGCACTCATCGGTCCGAACTGTATCGGTCTGCTGAACCGCCAGCACCACAGCGTCTTCACACAGCCTATTCCGAAGCTCAGCGCCAAGGGTGTCGACTTTGTCTCAGGCTCAGGAGCCACTGCCGTCTTCATCCTTGAGAGTGCTGTCATCAAGGGCTTGCAGTTCAACAGCGTTTGGAGCATCGGCAATGGCAAGCAGATAGGCATTGAAGACGTGCTGCAATACATGGACGAGACCTTCGATGCCGAGCGCGACTCACATGTAAAGCTACTCTATATCGAGAACATCAGCAACCCCGACAAGCTGTTGTTCCACGCCTCTAGCCTCATCCGCAAGGGCTGTCGCATAGCAGCTATCAAGGCTGGCTCCAGTGAGAGCGGCAGTAGGGCAGCATCATCACACACAGGAGCCATCGCCTCCAGCGACTCTGCCGTCGAGGCATTGTTCCGCAAGGCTGGCATCGTACGCTGCCACAGCCGCGAGGAACTCACAACCGTGGGCTGCATCATGACCCTGCCCCCGTTGACGGGCAAGCGCTTTGCCATCGTGACACATGCCGGAGGTCCTGGTGTAATGCTCACCGACGCCCTCTCGAAAGGTGGACTGGAAGTACCCAAGCTCGAAGGCGAGGCCGCCGACGAGCTCAAGGAAAAGCTTCTGCCTGGCAGCAGTGTCAGCAACCCTATTGACATCCTCGCCACAGGAACGGGCGAAATACTCGGCATGGCCATCGACTACTGCGAGAAGCGTTTCGACGACATCGACGCCATTGCCGTCATCTATGGCACGCCAGGACTGACCACCCTCTATGAGGCATACGAGATTCTGCACCAGAAAATACTTGAATGCCGCAAGCCCATCTTCCCCATTCTGCCCAGTCTGCACACGGCAGGCCCAGAGGTGGCGGAGTTCCTACAGAAGGGACACGTCAATTTCTCTGACGAGGTGACGCTGGCCACAGCGCTCTCGCAAATTATGAGCACCCCTGCCCCAGCACCCCCAGAGGTACAGCTTTACGGCATTGACATCCCCAGACTGAACAAGGTCTTATTCCGTGAAATCAATCGTATGGATGCCGAAGGTATCAAGAGCAGCTATCTCGCACCCGATACTGTACGCGAAATACTCAGTTGCGCCGGCATCCCCGTGGTGCCCGAAATGGTCAGCGACAAGAAGGACGACCTCACCGCTTTCGCCCAGCGTGTCGGCTATCCTGTGGTGGCCAAGGTTGTGGGACCAGTACACAAAAGCGACGTTGGCGGCGTCACCCTGAACATCCGTACGGCTGAACACCTCGCACTGGAGTTCGACCGCATGATGAAGATAGAAGGGGCCACAGCCGTCATGGTACAGAAGATGCTCAAGGGCACCGAACTCTTCATTGGCGCCAAGTATGAGGAACGTTTCGGACATGTCGTGCTCTGTGGCCTGGGGGGTATCTTCGTCGAGGTTCTCAAGGACGTACAGTCGGGTCTTGCACCTCTCAGCTACGGCGAGGCCTACTCCATGATTCACTCCCTGCGCGGCTACAAGATTATAAAGGGTACGCGCGGACAAGCTGGGCTCAACGAGCAGAAATATGCCGAAATCATTGTGCGCCTCTCTACGCTCCTGCGCTTTGCCACTGAAATCAAGGAGATGGACATCAACCCCCTGCTGGCCGACCAGAACGACGTCGTTGCAGTAGACGCCCGCATCCTCATTGAAAAGTAAAAAGGAAAGCAGCCGAAAGGTAAAAAAGAACAAGTAAGATAAGATAATAAATTAATGATTATGGAACAGCAGAAACGCTACGGTCATTTCGATGACCAACACCGCGAGTACGTTATTACCGACCCGCAGACTCCCTGGCCCTGGATTAACTATCTGGGCAACGAGGACTTCTTCTCACTCATCAGCAACACGGCAGGAGGCTATTCCTTCTACAAGGACGCCAAGTTCCGCCGCATCACACGCTACCGCTACAACAATGTTCCCATGGACAATGGCGGCCGTTATTTCTACATTGTGGACAGCAGTTCCCCCGCTGCCGTCTGGTCGCCTGGTTGGAAGCCCTGCAAGACTCCCCTCGACTTCTACGAGTGTCGCCATGGTATGAGCTACACGCGCATCACTGGCCGTAAGAACGGTGTTGAAGCCTCTGTGCTCTTTTTCGTGCCCTTGAAGAAATGGTGCGAGGTGCAGAAGCTCACCTTGACGAATCATTCGTCAGACACGAAAAAGCTGAAGCTGTTCTCGTTCGAGGAGTGGTGTCTGTGGAATGCTGCTACCGATATGGAGAATTTCCAGCGTAACTTCTCAACGGGTGAGGTGGAGATTGAGGGTTCCACGATATACCACAAGACGGAGTATCGCGAGCGTCGCAACCACTATGCCTTCTATCATGTCAACGTGCCCATCCAGGGCTTCGACACCGATCGCGAGACCTTCGTAGGTCTCTACAACGAGTTTGCCAATCCTGATGCCGTCATGGAGGGTAAGCCCCGCAACTCGCACGCCCATGGCTGGAGCCCCATCGCCTCGCACTATATCGAGGTCACCCTGCAGCCTGGTGAGAGCAAGGACTTCGTCTTCCTGCTGGGCTACATCGAAAACGAACAGGAGAAGAAGTTCTCTGCCCCGCAGGTCATCAACAAGGAGAAAGCCCACGCCCTCATTGCCGAGCTCGACACGACCGAGAAAGTGGACAAGGCCTTTGCTGAACTCTGCCAGTACTGGGATGCCCTGCTTAGCATCTATAAGGTTAAGACAGGCAATGACAAGCTGGACCGCATGGTGAACATCTGGAACCAGTATCAGTGTATGGTGACCTTCAACTTCTCGCGCTCAGCAAGCTTCTTCGAGAGCGGCGTAGGCCGTGGCATGGGCTTCCGCGACTCTAACCAGGACCTCGTGGGCTTTGTCCACCAGATACCGCCCCGTGCCCGCCAGCGCATCATCGACATCGCTTCGACGCAGTTCCCAGACGGTGGCTGCTACCACCAGTACCAGCCTCTCACCAAGCGTGGCAATAACGACATCGGCGGTGGTTTCAACGACGACCCCTGCTGGCTCATCTTCGGCACGGTGGCATATATCAAGGAGACGGGCGACTTCTCGATTCTTGACGAGATGGTGCCCTTCGACAACCAGCCCGGTACGGAGGTGACGCTCTTCGAACACCTGAAGGTGTCGATGGATCATGTCATCAAGAACCTTGGTCCCCACATGCTCCCCCTGATTGGTCGTGCCGACTGGAACGACTGTCTGAACCTGAACTGCTTCTCGATGGACCCCAACGAGTCGTTCCAGACCACCGAGAACGTCACTGAGGGTACCAAGGCCGAGTCGCTGATGATTGCAGGACTCTTCGTGGTGACAGGCAAGGACTACGTTGCCCTTTGCAAGAAAATTGGCAAGAGCGAAGAAGCCACTCGCATGCAGCAGGCTGTCGACGCTATGATTGAGGCTGTGAAGAAGCACGGCTGGGATGGCGAATGGTATCTGCGCGCCTACGACTTCTATGGCAACAAGATTGGCAGCAACGAGTGCGAAGAGGCCAAGATCTTCATCGAGTCGCAGGGCTGGTGCACCATGGCCGAGATTGGCGCTGAAGACGGCATGGTGGCTAAGTCATTGGATTCTTGCAAAAAGTATCTGGAGTGCGAGCACGGCATGGT
>JAEEGL014555984.1_pt1 | contig 10735 bp, 7 predicted proteins | sample 9134231 | NCBI WGS metagenome assembly JAEEGL01 (sample SAMN16246548, study PRJNA631951) | gut metagenome | biome: gut microbiome; feature: rumen; material: fiber-attached | host: Bos | place: Iran: Karaj | collected 2018-10 | reverse complement strand
ATGGATGCTGCTTTATTATTAGTTGCTGCTAATGTTCCTTGTCCTCAACCACAAACAAGTGAACATTTAGCAGCAGTTGAAAATATGGATGTTAAAAATATTATAATAGTACAAAATAAAATTGATATTGTTATGAAAGATAATACTGCTAAAGATCAATATAAACAAATTAAAAAATTTGTACAAGGTACTAATGCTGCATCATCTCCTATAATACCAATAAGTGCTCAATTAAAATATAATATTGATGTTGTTATACAATGTTTATGTAAGTTACCAGTACCTAAAAGAGATATTACAAGTCCACCACGTTTTATTGTTGTAAGATCTTTTGATGTTAATTACCCTGGTGAAGAAAGTCAAAATTTAAAAGGTGGTGTTGCAGGTGGTACATTAGTAAGAGGAATATTAAAAGTAGGTGAAGTTGTAGAAATAAGACCAGGGAATATAATAAAAGATGCTAATGGTGATACTAAAATAACTAAATTATTTACTAGAATTGTTTCATTACAAGCAGAAAAAAATAATTTAATTTATGCTATACCTGGAGGATTAATTGGTGTTGGATTAAAAATTGATCCTGTGTTAACTAGAGGTAATCGTCTTGTTGGAAGGATTTTAGGTCATCCTGGGAAATTACCTAATATTTTTTCTAAAGTTGATGTTCGTTCTCATTTGTTGAGAAGGTTACTTGGGGTAAGGGAGAAACATGGGAATAAAAATTTGGAACATGTTGGTGAGATTAGAATACAGGAAGTTTTACTTTTAAATGTTGGTAGTACTTCTGTTGGAGGGAAAGTTATTAAAATTAGTGGGGATAATGAAGATGAAATTAGCTTTGAGTTGTTAAATCCTGTTAGTGCTGAAATTGGAGAAAAAATTGCTATTTCTAGGAAAATTGAAAAAAGCTGGAGGCTTATTGGATGGGGGGAAGTTTTAAGAGGGGAAATTATGGAAAGTGAAGATGATTAGGATTTATTATTTTTTTTTTTTTTTTTTTGGATATTGTTTGAGTTTTTATTTTTTTTTTTATTGAGAATTAATATTAATTAATAAATTTAAATTTTTTTTTTTAAGGGTTTTATGTTTTATTTTTTTTTATTTGATAAATTTCAAAATGATGAATTAAGAAAAGAAGTTTAAATTATTATACTTTAAATATGAAATTATTAATTTAATTTCTTTATATTTAAAATTAATTTAGTGAAGTTTATATTATTTAGTTCTTTAAATAGAATTATTGTATTATTTATTATTAAAATAAGATTAAAAAATTAAATTTAGTATAATTTTTATTAATATAAATTACTTTAATATGATAAATTAGGATAAAAGTATAAATCTCCTCTGTGTTATTAATTAAATAATGTGTTAAGAAATATATAAATTATTATTTATTAATATTAATTTCGTATTTAAATTGTATTGATCATTAAATTTTCTAAGATTATTTTTAAAAAGTCTTTTTAAAATTTTTTTATTTTTAATTTGAATAAAAAAAAATTAATGAAAATAATTTTGGTTTTTATTTTAATTTTAATATCTAAAATATCATCAAGAAAAGAATGGTGGGAGAATTCAAAAGTATTTGAATTTACTAATGATAATATTTATGAATATATTGGTTCAGATAAATGTGTAGTTATTGAATTTTTTACAAAATGGTGTATGTATTGTAGAAATTTATTTCCAATTTATGAAGAAATTTTCAAACTATTTAATTCTACTAGAAAAGATATTATAATAGGAAGAATAAATAGTGAAAGTAATTCAAAAACTTCTGAAGAATTTGGTATTTTTGCTTTTCCTAATATTGTTATTTTTAAACCTAATTTTAATAAAATTGTATCTATTTATGTTGGAAAATTAGAAATAAATGAAATTTATTCTTGGATTAATGAAACTTGTCCTATAATAGTTAAAAAAAATTTAAAAGGAACTATTCAAAATAATAATAATAATACTAATAATACAATTGCAAATATAACTTTATATAAAAAGAATAAAACACATGAAAATGAATATTTTAAAAGAAATATTGTAGAAATAAAGGAAAGATTAAATTATATAGAAGAAATAATAAAAAAACTAAATAATTCAAACATTAATAAATTAAAAATATCAAATGAAAATCCATATATAAAAATAAAAATAGATTTCAAAATTATAATAATAATAATAATAATAATTTTCCTATATAAAATTTTAAAAGAAATTTTCCTTTCATCTCTTTTATCTCCAACACCAATTCCAAAAAACCTTCATCAAAAATCTTAAAATAAAAAAAAATAAAAAATATCTAAAAATACTAAAATTATAAATCCTAAAACTTAAAAAAAAATAAAAAAAATAAAAAAATTAAAAAAATTAAAAAAAAAAAAAATAACTAAAAACGATTTTAAATTATTTTTAACTCATTAAAAAAAAACAAATGGATTCCAAAATAACATTTCAATTTCAAATAAAATATGAAACCTACCAAGGAGAGAACATATACATATTAGGTTCAGATCCAATATTTGGAAATTGGAAAGACCCAAAATTTCGTTTAGGTTGGTATGAAAACCACATATGGAAAAAGGATATAACATTAGAAAAATCAAATAAATTAATAAAATACAAATTTGTATGTATAAATGGAAATAATGAAAAAAAATGGGAAGTAGGTCCAAATAGATTATTAAGTACAGAATATACAAAAGGATTAAAAAAAACAAAAGACGGAAAATATATTTTAGATTGTATGTGGAATCATTTTAAAATAAATTTTAATATATATTATCCTTTAAAAAATAAAAATGAAAATATGCAAATTGTAGGAGAACCAATTGCTTTATCAAATTGGTTAAGAGAAGATGAAAAACCAATTAAAATGGAACTATCAGAAGAAAAGGGAATAATAGCAAAAGATGGTAATTTAATAAAAGGAAATTTTTGGACAGTTACTATAAATATGAGAATAGATGATCCTAGAAATTATGATTTTGAATATAGATATTCAATATATAATTCAGTAACTAAAACTGCAATTTGGGAAAGAGAACCAAATCGTCATTTAAAATTATTTTTTGATTTAGATAATGAAGAAAATGAAGATTTAATAAATGATAATCCAGATGAAAATAAATTATTATTAAATTCATTTCTTGAAGAATTAGATGTTAATTTCGTTGCTAATTTAGTTTTTAATAGAATGGGTGATAAGAATATTTATATTGGACCATATCCTCAAAGTTATAATGATTTTAAAGAAATAGCAGATGCAAATATAAATTCAATATTAAATGTTCAAACTGATAAAGATTTAAATCATAGACAAATTAATCATAATCAACAAAAGAATGAATGTAAAGAATTAGGAATTGAAATTACAAGATATCCAATTGAAGATTTTGATCAAGATGATTTAGAAAATAAATTAAAAGGTGCTGGAGATACTTTAAAAAAATTATTAGATAAAGGAAAGACTGTTTATGTACATTGTACTGCTGGAATGAGTAGGGCTGCTGCAACTGTTATTATTTATTTAGTTTTATATGAAGATTTTTCTGTTGAAGAAGCTAGAGAATTTGTTAAAAAATATCGTCCTATTATTTGTCCTAATTGGGATGTTATTAATAAAGTTGTTGCTATTTATAAACCTGATAAAGTTGATATTAATAGTAATACTGCACAAAGTATTAATTTAGGGTTTGAAGGAAAGGTTGATGAAAGTGGTGTTGTTGAGTCTGTTATGTTAAGTCAGTAAAGTTTTTTAGTTGGTTTTCTTTTTTTTTTTTAGGGGGATTATTTTTAAAATTTTGAATTATTATTAAGTTTTTGATTAATTTTATTTAAATTTTATTTAAAAAAATTTTGATATAGATTTTTATTTTTATTTTTTTATTTAATAAAATTATGAATATTTTTATGAAATATTAAAAAAAATTTCTTTTTTTATAAATATAAATATAATAAATAACCTATTAAATATATAAAAAATAAATTTTTTATTTTAATTATATTTAATATTTTTAGATTCAAAAAATTTTCTTCCTTCACTTAATTGATCCATTAATTCTTGATATTCATTTTCACAATCAGAAATAAATAAAATACTATAACATACATTACAAACTGCATAATAACCAATAGTAATTAATAAATGACCCGGAAATGCATATAAAGCTTCTAATAATTTATCATTACCTGTAAAAGGTGCATAAATTAAAGCAAAAATCCATATAAGAAATATAAATAAAACAATTAAAAAATCTCTAAATATTATTTTCATTTTTTTCTTTTTTATTTTATTAATTTTAATAAACTTATTATTAAAATAAATGAAAAAGTCTAAAAATCAAATTAAAACAATTTCTTTAAAGGAAGCTATAAAAATATCTGATTATGAAAATAGTGTAAAAAAATTAATGGCAAATTTATTAATGAATGACTTTGGAAAAGATCTAAAATATTTATTTAAACAAACTTCAAAAATTGCTCTTCCTAATTATATAATAATTATTAAACATATATTAAATGTATCTTTAAAAGGAAAAAATTATGATATACCTTTATTAATTTATTTTCCTGATTCTTTTCCTTTAAGTGCACCTGAGATTTATTTAGAAAAAAAAAGTAATCATATTCAAATAAATAAATCAATTCCAAACTATTTTATTTCTCAAAAGGATTTAAGAGTAAATTTTCAATTATATAAAAAATGGAAAAAAATGGCTTCTTCAATACATGAAATTTTAGACTATTTAATTGATATTTTTAATAGATTTTTCCCATTATTTAGCTGTAAAGAAGGAAATAATTTTTCAGGTTATTGTGAATTAGATTATAATAATTCAATATTAATAGTTGAAAATAATAATAGTGAAAATGATGAAAATAATAGTATAAAAAAAAATGAGAAAAACAATGAAAATAATAATTTAAACAATAATGAAAATGATAAAAATAATAAAATAGAAAATAATGAGATTAAAAATGAAAATAATAATTTAAACAATAATGAAAATGATAAAAATAATACAATAGAAAATAATGAGAATAAAAATGAAAATAATAATGTAAAAAATAGTAATAATGAAAATGTTATTGATACAGAAAAAAATTATTCTTCAATTATTACTCCTAAATTTAATGATAATGATTTTGAGTTAAATGAAAATATTATTCCAAATGAAAATGATGAATTAAATACTCCAAGTGGAGATTTTATTAAAGATTCTATTTTTGAAGATACACAAATTAAAAAACTTTTAATTGATAAATTAAATAAAACTTTGAAAAAAAAAATTGAAAAAGAAAAAGCTAAACAATATGGATTATATAATAAATTGATTAATTGTAAAAATAAAATAAATAATGAAATTAAAAATTTAAATCCTATTCTTGAAGCAATAAAAAATGATAAAATATTAAATTTTCAAAAGGATTTGGAAATAATTTCAAAAAAAGGAGATGATACAATTAATATTATAAATAATTATAACAATTTAAATATTATTGATAAATCTAATCAATTAATTCAAATTTCGAATCCAAAATATTTACAAAGAAAAATTAAAATAAAGGCAATTGAAGAATTTATTTCGATTTGTAAAAAAGCAATTTCAGAAAGAATGATAAAATTAAGTGATGTCATAAAAACAATTCAAAAATTAAATTCTGAATTATTTAAATTAAGATTAGGCTTATTTAAATATCCCAATGTATAATTCAATTTAAAAAAACCTTTTAAAATTAAATAATAAATTAACTATATCTTTATTTTAAATAATATAAAAAATATTAAGAGATTTTTATATCTAATCCCTAAATAAAAAAACTATAATCTATAATTCTCTTTTGTAAAAAAATTAAACTTTAACAATCACATTTTTTTTTCTCTCTAACAGTATTAATTGCTTGTGCTTTACTTAATCTTCTTTGATTAGAATCACCTTGATATTCTTCATTATTTTTTTCATAATAAGAAATTAATTTATAAGTAAAAAACTCAAAAACTTTTTCAACATTAGTATTTTCTTTAGAACTAGTTTCAAGATAAGTAAATTTATTAGTCTGAGCAAATTTTTCAGCTTCTTCAATATCAACTTCTCTTTTATCATTTAAATCCATTTTATTTCCAATTAAAAAATTAACTTTATGTAAATCATTATTAGAAAAAGCTAATTCAACCCATTTTTTAATATTATCAAAACTGTTCTTTTTAGTAATATCAAAACAAAAAATAAAACCATTACTAGTTCTAAAATAATTAACAGCAATAGATTTAAATCTTTCTTGTCCTGCAGTATCCCAAATATGAATTTTAGTTATAATATCTTTATATTGTAAAGTAATTACTCTAAAATCAACTCCTATTGTATTACTATATTTATCTTTAAAAATTGAATCGCAATATCTTGTTAATAATGAAGTTTTACCAACCCCAGAATCTCCTAATAAACATATTTTAAATATATATTTATTTGATGATGTATTTTCTGAAATTTTTATTAATTTTGGAAATGATGATATATCATCTTCATTTTTTTCATTCTCGTGTTTTTCATTATCTTTCATTTTTTTAATAATAAAACAAATTTTTTAAATTATTTTACTTTTTTTAAAATATATAATTTTTTTAATTAGAAAATGAAATATAACTTGAATGATGCTTCTGATATTTTTGGTAATGTTATTAGTATTCAACCCCAAATATTAACAATTAATGGTAAAAGAGTAGTAAATTCAAAAGATGATAATTTATATAAAAAAGATGATTATAAAAAAGAAAAATCTCCTGCTGAAAATGATAAAGAAGATTATAATTCATATGAAAATTTACTTAGTAGAATATTAGATAATAATTTAATGGAAATTGAAAAAGATTCTAATAAAAAAAGAAATAAAGTTAATAGTGAAGAAAAATTAATTAATAAAAGTGATAGTAAAAAAGAATTTCTAAAAAAAATTGAAAAAAATAATAAATTATTAATATCAAAAAATACTATCGAGAAAAAAAAAATAAAAGATAATTTATTAAAAACTCCATCTGATATAAAATTGAAAAGAATAAAAACAAGAGATTATGAAATAAAGAAATTTGAAAATAAAATATTAGATAAATCAGAAGAAAAAAATAATCAAAATGTAACCAAACAAAAAAAAAAATGCCAAAGATTTTCTCAACAAGTTAATTATCCAAAAATTAAAATTAGTAATGCTGATAATACAAACAATAATGAATTAAATAATAATAAAAAAGATAATGATAAAATAACAATACTAGAACAATCATATAAAAGTGAATTAGAAAATTCAAAATCAATTCCTAAAATTGAAAAATTTTCTATAGAAGGTGATATTTTATCTAAAGAAGAATCTATACTTAAAAAAAGTCAATTTGAAGAATTGAATTCAAATAATTTTGATATAGAACAAGATGATAATTCAAAAAAAATAAGTAATAAACCTGTGTATGTATTAACTAATCAAATTGTAAATATAAATAAAAAAAGTATAATTAATAATTTAGATAAAAAAGATATAAATAATACACAAATTTCAACACTTACTAAAAGATCTGAAAAAAAAACATATAAAGAAGAATATATACAAACTGATCAATATGTTTTAGATAAAAATAATGTTAATTTTACTGTAGAAGGAAAGAAAAAATCTTGGTTTTGTTGTTTTTAAGTTTGAATATTTTTATAAATTATTCTTAAATTATTGTATTTAATATATCATTTGATTATATTTAACGATATTTTAAATGTATTAAAGAAATATAAAAATAACAAATAATATTTTTATCATTTAAATTTATAAAAAGAATTTCAATAATAATAAAACATCATTAATATTATCATATGAATTAATTAAATAGTACTTTATTTTAATTTAGGATTAAGCAATTGTTCTTCTTCAATATCAATGCAATTTTTTTTTTTATATAAAAAGTATCCTCCAAATAATATTCAAATACTAATACAAAGAACAAATACAAATATTAAAAAATATTTAGTATTTGCTTCATAATTTATATTTCCATTATATAAATATAAACTATTATTATCAATATCAAAAATAGGATAACAATTATTTAAAACATTTTTCCAGTGATCCAATATTCATTATTTTAATTAATATTAATTGAAACATAACAACTATTCCCAGTAATTGAACTATCAAAACCAATATAATCAGTAGCATTTATAAATAAATTTCTCCAATAATATTAAATTGAAAATTCCAAATTTTGTTATAAAACAGTGAGCTTTATTTTAATTATAGTTAATAGGATATTTTTTTAACAAAGATATATTTTTTACTATATTACTACTATAATCTCCAATATGTAAATACATAGTACCTTTAATTTATTCAATAGAAAAATTTTTTTTTAAATGATAAATAGTAAAATATAAACTAAAAAAACCACTTGTTCCAATTTGAGAAATATAAGAAACATTAGTAAAAGAAATGGGGTTCATTTAAAATTATAAATTTTTTTTGAAATTTTTGCATTTTCTTCATATTCATCCCCAAAATATTATAATGATACTTTAATTCAGTTTGATTCTGATATTTTTTTTACTATTAATAACAGAAAATCCTTCTTTATTACAAATTTACAATTTGGAGAAATTAATAAAGATTTATGAAGTGATGTATCAAAAATCATAAAAAAGTTGACTTTTTATCCTTTCCTATTTCAATTTTTATATATGGAGTTCCTGAAAGATCATTTAATGATATTATTTCTGTTATATTTGTTATTTTTATTTATGGTATTAAAATATATAAAAAAATTTAAAATAAACATTCTTTTTTTTTTCCTTTTTTTTTAATATTTTTATTTTAAATTATTTTTAATTTTTAATAAAAATATTTTTTTATATTTTATTTATTATTTTATTTTTATTAAAATTTTTAATTTATGTTAATTTAAAATGGGTGTAAATGGATTTTCTTGTTGTTATAATAAAACAAATGCTTTAAATACAGAAGTTAAAATTGCAGATAATTCAACTGGAAATTTTCAAAATGTAGGAGGTTCAATGTTAAAAGATGTAAAAAGTATAAATGATATATCACTTGCTTTTGATTATATTATTTCTGGAGAATATTATCTTTTATTAATAAAAATAACATCTGCTTATATATTAATTGATAAAATTGTTCTTGAATTAAATAATGATGATATTTTTGTTTTAATTGAAAATATTATTAATTGGATTAAAAAAACAGAGAGTATTGATAATAAAATAATAAATGAATGTAAAAAAAATATTGAATATGGTACAAAAAAAATAATTAATGAAATTAATGTTTTTCATTCACAAAATAAAATAAAAATTCCTAAAAATTATGAAATTAGATGTTTAAGTGATTTATCGTTAATTGCTCAATATGTTAAATATATAAATAATCATGATAAAGAAAAATATTATGAAAATAATTTTTGGAAAGAAAATGATGTTGAAAAAGAAATTAAAATGTTATCTTATAGAGTATCTTATAATTTAATGAAAATAAGAGAAGTTGTTTCAAATAAAGGTTCAAATCATAATGAAGAAAATACTGATTCACTTAAATCAAATGGAGATAAAATTGATTCTACAAGAGATAAGTCTTCTCAATTGTTTAATAATATTGATAAGTTTATAAAAGATATTAATTGTAAATTAATCAAATGAACTCTTTTTATAATGACTAAGAATAAATTTGATTAAATTGCTTTTATATTATAAATATATATTTAAATATATTATTATTATTAATTTTATATAATATACTAAGTTTTTTATTTGTTGAATGATTATATTTTTAATATTTATTTATAAAATGAATTGAAATGGAATAAAAGTTTTTAATATATATAAAATATTTTTATTATTTTATTCTTTTAAAATTAAAATTAATGGACCAAAATAGAGAAATTTTAAGGTTAAAAAAAGAAATTCAAGAATTAAGACAAAAAAATATTTCAACTCAAAATACATCCTATCATAAAAATATAAATTCATTATATAATAATAATATTTGGAGAAATTCAAATGAATTAAATAATAAGAATAATTTTATGATTCAATCTCAAAAAGGCAAAATTAATAATAATATATATAAAAATCATTATAGAAATTTTTATTTAAAAGCACCTTTTAAACAAGGACTTTTTTCATATAAGACTTCCCTTAATAATACAGATAATAATGCTATTATTAATAAAAAAAATAAAACTAATTCAACAAATTCTTCTTTAATATTATCATCAAATATTCAATTAAATTTTGATGAAGATGATGGAAACAATAATTTTAATAATATTTCAATTAATAAATCAATTTCAACAATTGATTTAAATAAGTATAAAATTAATGTTAATAATAATAATTCTAAAAATAGTAATTTAATAAATCCTAATGCTTCAAATACAACAATCACTTCTTTAAATAACAAAAATATCAAAGGAAATAATAATATACAATCAATTGAGATGCTAAAATTTTCTCCTATTCAATCAAAAACTAAAAATTGTATTTCTAATTCTTTAATAATTATTGATAATGATATGACTTCTCAAAGTTTTATTAAACAAGATGAAACAAATAAAATAGCAACAAAATATATGAGAAAGTTTATTGAAGATGAAACATATTTTAAAAATAAAAAAAAATATGAAAAAGAAAGTAGAAGAATGTGTATTGAATATATTAAAATTTTAATGAAAGATAAAAATAAATCTATT
>JAEEGL014255673.1_pt1 | contig 10735 bp, 9 predicted proteins | sample 9134231 | NCBI WGS metagenome assembly JAEEGL01 (sample SAMN16246548, study PRJNA631951) | gut metagenome | biome: gut microbiome; feature: rumen; material: fiber-attached | host: Bos | place: Iran: Karaj | collected 2018-10 | reverse complement strand
TTCCTGTAATTTCTTCCAACTTAACGATATATTCATTAATTTGAGATTGAATTTCTTCATTAATTTCTCTACCATCTTCATAGTATTTAGTACATGCTTCTGTTGTTATAGTTAAACCTTGAGGTACTGGTAAACCAATATTAGTCATTTCTGCTAAGTTAGCACCTTTACCACCAAGAAGGTTTCTCATATCTGCATTTCCTTCTTTGAATGCATAAACATATTTCATTCTAATCATCCTTTCCTACGTGTTATATTATACAAAAAATTGAATATAAAAATCAACAACTTTTAACAAAAAAAGAGCTATTTAAGCCCTTTATTTTACACATTTTTCAATATTTATTTTTTTGCTCTTGGATGTGTCTTAAAATAGACATCTTTTAACCTATCTGTAGTCACATGAGTATAGATAGCAGTAGCTGTTAAACTTTCATGTCCAAGTAACTCTTGAACAGATAAAATATCACAACCTTCATTTAATAAATGAGTAGCAAAACTATGTCTTAACATATGTGGAGAAATCTTCTTTTTAACATTAGTGTTCTTAATTACTTCATCTAAGATATATCTAATTCCTCTAGTTGTTAATTTATTACCATTATTATTTAAGAATAAATAATCACTATTCTTTTTATTTAATTCTTTATATCCCTCATCTAAATAAAGATCTAATATTTCTCTTGCATAATCCCCTATTCTAGTTATTCTTTCTTTATTTCCTTTACCTAGAACTTTTATTTCTTCTCCATTTATATCTTTTAATTTAATATTAACAAGTTCACTTACACGAACTCCTGATGCATAAAGTACTTCTAATATTAATCTATTTCTTTGTCCTAAGGCATTTGATATATCTATTGAATCAAACATCTCTTCAAGTTCATTATAATAAAAGAATCTTGGAAGTTTCTTTTCTTTTCTAGGAGTCTTTATTAATATGAATGGATTATTCTTTGTGTAATCTCTATTAATAAGAAATTTATAGAATCCTCTTAATGAACTTAACTTTCTTGATATAGTAGTAGACTTATTCTTCTTTTTATCAAGTTCCATCAGAAAGAATCTAACATCATCATATTTAACTGTTAATAGTTTTAAATTCTCTTTTTCTAGGAAGTCAAAGAACTCTACTAAATCTTCTTCATAGCTATTAATAGTCTCTTCAGAATAGTTTCTTTCATATTTTAAGTATTTTAAATACTCTTCCAAGTATTTCATATTACCACCCTACTCTAATAATATTTTATAACAAAGAAAAAGAAAAATCTATAGACTTAATTATCTATAGATTCTAACTATTTTGTAGTTCTCAGGTATTCTTCTAAAGATCTTTAAATGTTTAACTGTTAAATCTTTCATATGTTCATTATATTCATCTATTAGAAGTTTAAATTGCCTATTATAGTAATAATAATCTGAATCATTTGAATTCATTATTTCCTTCTTTATTTCAAAAAGCATATATTCATATACTTCTCTTAATGGTCCTAGTTTTCTTGATTTAATTCTATAAGTAAATAGATCTCTAAATTTAATATAATGTTTATCTTTATATAATACAGTTTTTAATCCATATTTATATACAAGATTTTCTGTTTTATATGGTAAATCTATTAAAGTATTTAAAAACTTCTCTAATACCTTTGATGATAATACTATTTTTACAAATAATTGTTGTTTACTATTAAACAATAGTTTTCTTGCTTTTTCTATTTCTGTTATTTGCCCTTTATAAGGATCATCTTTATAAATAAAGTCTTCTTTCATGTTATATAGAAGAGGTAGTTCTTTTCTTTGATTAACATTTATTGCATAAGTTATTGATAGATTTCCTTCAATGTTTCCATTTTCTCTAATAAAGTTTTCTATTCTTTCTTTATCATAATAATGAGAGATAAAATCTTTTTCATCTTTAAAGTCCGCAGTATGCCTATCAATAAAATAAAGTGCTTCAGAATATAAATTTAATGTTCTTACTTCATTGCCAATTTTAATTACATAATTTAATGTTGCGTTCGTCAAGTGTATGCACCTCTTCATTACATAGTTAATCTTTAAGCGAGAGATTAAGGTACCACTTTTTTATTGATAAGTCAATATAAAACAAACGTTTGACACTATAAATTAATTATGATAATATTTAATTGAAAGGATTGATGTTTATGGAAAAGTTAACTTATAAACAGAAACAAATACTTGATACTATTAAAAAGTATATGGCAAAGAATGGATTTCCTCCTACTGTAAGAGAGATTGGTTGTGAACTTAATTTAAGTTCTCCTGCTACTACACACTTTCATTTATCAAAGCTAGAAAGTAAAGGTTATATTAAAAAGAATAAGTCAAAAAATAGAACTATTGAGTTATTAGTTCCAAATGAATATTCTGAAGATAATAGTGAAGTTGCATCAGTTGCTCTTATTGGTACAATTACTGCTGGTAATCCTATTGAAGCAATTGAAAATCCTGATGAGTTCTTCTCTATTCCTGTAAGTTTAATTCCAAGAAAAAGTGAAGTCTTTGCTTTAAATGTTAAAGGTACTTCAATGATTAATAAAGGAATTAGAGATGGTGATATAGTTATTATTGAAAAGAAGAAAGTTGCTAACAATGGTGAGATTGTAGCTGCTATGACTGGTGAGAATGAAGTTACTTTAAAAACTTTCTACAAAGAGCAAGGTCATATAAGACTTCAACCAGAAAATGATACAATGGCTCCTATCATTCTTGATAATGTAGCTATTCTTGGAAAAGCAGTTGGGCTTTATAGAAAAATATAAAAGAAGACATAAGTCTTCTTTTTTTATTCATTTATATTATTTTCTAAGATACTTCTTATTGATTGAAAAGTATTATTTAAGTCTTCCTTTAAATAATTATATTCTACATAGATTGGATATTCATTTAATTCTTTTTTCTTTGAATCAATTTCTTTATCAATATCTTTAGTATCTTCTTTTTTATATTCTAGATTAACTCTTTGTTGTTCTAACTTTTTAATATCTTTAATAATACTCATAATAGTATTATTTTTTTTCATTTCATTGCTTAAATATATGTATCTTTGATAATCTTCATTGTTCTTTAATAGATTAATTAATTCATCTACTTTATTTAGTATCTTTTGCTTTTCCATCTAGACTCCATGTTTTAGCATCAGTAACTTCTACTTTAATGATCTTACCAATTAAAGAATTATCACCTTCAAAGTTAATTAATTTATTAGTGTCAGTATAACCGCATAATAAACCTTCTTTTTCAGAATGTCCTTCTACTAAAACATCTACTTCTTTTCCTAAAAGTTTTTGATTACTTTCTAAGAAATATTTATTAACTATATCATTTAATTTATATAGTCTTTCTTCTTTTTCTTTAAGAGTTGTTTTATCTTCTAATTTAGCTGCAGGTGTTCCTTCTCTTGGTGAAAAGATAAATGTATAAGCATTATCAAATTTACAATAATTAACTAAATCTAAAGTTTCTTCAAAATCTTGTTCTTCTTCTGATGGGAATCCTACAATGATATCTGTAGATATACATACATTAGGAATTGTTCTTAATTTATCAAATAATTCTATATACTCTTCCTTAGAATACTTTCTTCCCATTAGTTTTAATACTCTTGAAGATCCTGATTGAACTGGTAAATGAACACTAGGCATTATATTTGGATACTTCTTAATTACTTCAATCATTCCATCAGTAAAGTCCCAAGGATGGCTTGTCATAAAACGTACTCTTGGAATATTAGTCTTAGCAACATCTTCAAGTAAGTTTTCCATTCTATAATCATTATCAAAATCTTTACCATAAGCATTAACATTTTGACCTAATAGAGTTACTTCTAGATATCCTTCTTTAACAAGTTTATTAACTTCTTTTAAGATATCATCTTTATCTCTACTTCTTTGTTTTCCTCTTGTGAAAGGCACTATACAGTATGTACAGAACTTATCACAACCATACATTATATTAACAAAAGCTTTATACTTATTAGCTCTTTTAACTGGTATCCCTTCAGTAATGTTACCTTCTTTACTAAACACTTCAATTACTTGTTTTTTAGTCTTAAAGGCTTCATTTAAGATATATGGAAGACGATGAATGTTATGAGTACCAAATACAAAGTTAACATACTTATATTTCTTCATTATGTCTTGTACTACTTTTTCTTCTTGGGCCATACATCCACATAATCCAATTACTAGGTTTTTATTTGATTCAGTTTTTAAATGTTTTAATCTACCAAGCATACCAAAAGCTTTATTATGAGCATTTTCACGAATACTACAAGTATTAAGAATTACTAAATCTGCTTTCTCTTGTTCTTCTGCTTCAGTAAATCCTAACTCTTCAAGCATAGCCTTAATATTCTCAGAATCATGTTCATTCATTTGACATCCATATGTCTTAACAAAATAAGTCTTATTTAGTCCAATATTAGCAGCATCTTGATCAAATACATAATATTCTTTTTTTATCTCTTCTTTGCTTCTTTTTCTTGCTTCTTTATAATCTGGTAATTGCATACATATCACTTCCACTTGTTAATTCTATCATAAAAAGCAAAAAAAAAGAAGAAGTTATCTTCTAATCAAATAAAACTGTTTGTAAGAAGTTATCCATTCTTTTAGTTTTATTGTTTTTAACCTCTTCTATAATTTCATCAAAATTATCCTTTAGATAATGGATTATCATCTTAACTCTTGGGGATATATCTTTTCCTTGTAGTCCACAGATAATCATTTCTAGATTGCTTATTTTTGAATACTTACCATAATTATTGGTTTTAATATATGTATCATATAATTTCTTAAATGATGACACTCCTACTTCATTGAATCTTGAATCTTCAAGAATCTTAGCAGTCATATATGTAGAACTATTCTTTAATGATTTATCTAGAATAGTTTCTCCTTCATTATTCTTTAAATTTGGGATAAAGTTTTTATTCTTTTTTAACTCTCTGTAAATATCCAAAGTTTTTAAACTGTTCATAGTTACAAGGATGTGGGCAAAAGTATCTCCATCATTATTTTGATGATTTATATCCCATCTTTTATTCTTTATGTGCTTTAGAACTATTTCAAAGTAACCTTTCTTAAGAAGTTTCATTAAAATATTGTTCCCTTGCTCATCCACAACATTTATATCAAATGTTTTTCTTGATAATATTTTATCTATTAATTCAATATGTTCTTCTCTTAATAGATCAAATATCAGGGACGGATCAGCTTCACTTGCATTAATTGTTTTTGTCTCATCGTAAAACACGTTATACACCTCTTTCACACGTGACATTTTGATATTATACATAAAATAGTTTAAAAAGTCAAATTGGGTACAAAAAAAGCACTTCTATAAGTGCTTAATTATTTATTATCCTCTTCTATTTTTTCCTATTAATTCAACAGGTATTGATACTTGTTTTACTCTTTCAATAATTCTTTTAGCTTTCATCTTATCATCATTAATAATGAAGTGTTTTTCTAGTTCTTCCATTGTGTAATTAGAAGTAAAGAATGTTGGTAATTCTTCATCCATTCTATATTGAAGAATTGGTTCTAAAACTTCATCTCTAGACCATGGTGTTAAGTATTCAGCCCCTATATCATCAAGAAGTAACAAAGGACATTTCATAACTTCTTCAAATCTTTCACTATAGTCATTATCAAATGAACTCTTAATAGATAAGATTAATTCAGGAGTGTGTACTACTATACTTTTAACATCATATTTAGCTAAATCATTGAATAAAGCTGCTAAAAGATAAGACTTACCAGAACCAAAATTACCATATAAATAAATACCTTTAGTCTTCTCTCCCTTTAAATATGCATCTTTAAATGCTTTCATCTTTTTAAGAATTTCTTTTCTTGATGCATCATCATCATAAATATCTTTAATAGATGCTTCACGTAGTTTTGATGGTAAATCATAATAAGTTATATTATTCTTATAAGGTTCTTTCTTATTCTTTTCGCAATTAACATAAGAGAATACAATTCCATTATTGTTTCTTTCTGCTTTCATTAAACAACCTTTAATTAAATTAGGACAATTCTCTAAGCCTTTACACTTAGTACAGTTTTCGAACTCTTTACTTGCTTCCATAATAGAAGAAGTATATTTCATAAGAGTTTCTTGTGGTAGACCTAGACTTTTACAAATCTTATTAAAGTATTTGTTTTCATTTGCCTTACTAAATTTAACTTTAAGATCTATTTCTTTGCTTTGTTTATCAACCTTCATTTTTTCCATAAAACCACCAATTTCATTATAACAAAAAGATAGATTAAAATCTATCTTTACTTTGTGAAATAATTTAAAAGTGCTTGTATATCTAATTTAGTTAAATACATTACTAAGAGTGCTAGTAATAGGAATGGTCCAAAAGGTATTACTCTATTCTTTTTAGAAAAGTAACAGAATATTGCAAAAGGTGCTGCTACAAGACTTGATAAAAAGATATGGAATAATCCTTCAAATGGAGATAAGAATGTTCCTATAAAGAGCATTAACTTAATGTCTCCTCCACCTAGAGTTTCTTCTTTAAATGCTTTATTACCAAGAAGCATTATTATATACATAATTCCAAATAAGAAGATACTTCCTATAAGAGAATCTAATAATGCATTCCATCCCATAAATATATGTAATACTAAACTTGCTATAACAAAGAATATTGTGACTTCATCAGGTATTATTAAATAACTAAAGTCACTTACTATTACTATTACAAAGAATGATGATATAAGGATTGCAAAAACAAAGTTTAAAGAGAATCCAAATACTAAGTATGATAATAGAAATAGTATTCCTGTTAATAATTCAATAAATGGATAGAATAAAGATATTCTACATCCACATTTACGACACTTTCCTTTTTGAATTAGAAAAGAAAAGACTGGAATCAATTCGTACCATTTAAGTGCATGTTTACACTTAGGGCAAAATGATCCAGGAGATACTATAGACAAATTATTAGGAAGTCTATAACCTACTACGTTATAGAAAGAGCCCAATAATAACCCATATATGAATACAATAATAGAATAAATAACAACCATATTAACACCCTTACTTGATTTGTGAATATAAATTAAACATTGGAATAATGATTGATAGAATTATGAATCCTACTCCTCCAGCAAGTGTTACGATAACTGCTGGTTCAATCAAACTTTTAACTGATGCAACTGCATTACTATGTAAGTTTTGGAAGTGTTCTGCAACTTTTTCCATCATTAAAGCAAGTTGTCCAGTTGATTCTCCAGTAACTAACATTTCATATGCTACTACTGGGAATGCCCATTCATTTTTAAACGAATCACTTATCTTACCACCTTTACTAAGGTTAATAAGTGTTCTATTAATCATTTCTTTATAAACTTCATTATCTGATAGTTTTGATAGAACTTCCATACTGTCTGTAATAAATACGTTGTGGTTTAGTAATGATGAGAAAGTTCTTGTTATTGTTGCAACTTCATTATAGATAATGATATTACCAAATACTGGTAAATGCATATAGAATGTTTGCATTGATTTTCTAAATGAAGGTACATTCTTATATAACAATCTATATAAGATAAATAACATAAATAATACGATTAAGATTACCCACCAGTTAGCACTTAAGAAGTTTGATGTTGAAATAATGAATACTGTTATTCCAGGAAGATCTGCTCCATTTTGTGAGAACATTTTAACGAACTGTGGAACAACGTATATTACGATGAATCCTAATGCTGCTACTGTTGCAGTTAAAATTACTGCTGGATATATTAATGCTGATTTCATGGCTTTTCTAGATTTTTCTGTTTCTGTATAATAAACAGACATTTCATCTAGAGTACTTGCTAAGTCTCCAGTCATTTCTGAAGTCTTAACCATGTTGATCAATAATGTTGGGAAAGCTTTACCTTGTTTCTCCAAAGCTACTGAGAACTTTTCACCAACAACTAATTCATAAACTACTTTATTTAATATTTTCTTTTGAGCAGGATTTGTTGATTGTTTTGCTAAAATACGTACTGAGTTAATTAATGGAACTCCTGCTTTTATATATGTAGACAACTGAGTTAACATAAACGCTAAATCATTAGTCTTAATTTTATTATTGAAGTTTAAGTCTACATCCCACCAAGCTGTTCTTTCTTTTATTTCAACAACTTCATAGCCTTCATTATGTAAGAATACTCTAACGTCTTCTTCTGTTGCTGCTTCAAAAGTATTAGTAATTACTTTTCCTCTTGAATCTCTAACTTTATATCTAAAAGACTTAATTGTCTTATTCTTATCTCTTTCAATTCTTAACTTATCATCTTTACTTGCTCTTTCAATGTATTCAGAGCTTTCATTTTGAACTCTTTCAAGTTCATCCATTAATTCCTCTCCAGTTTTCTTTTGGATTTGGAATGCTGAAACATCGTTTGTTATTAAACCAGTTAAGAATGTAAATCCATGAGCTGCCTTAGTAACCATCTTAGGAATTATTCCTAGGACGAATTCTAAAATGCTTTCTTTCTCTTTTTTCTTAGTAGGAGCGCTTTTTATTTCGATTTTCTGTGGTTCTTGTTTTTCTGGTTTTGTATTATCAACTTCATTAACCATATCTTTCACACTCCTCTCCTATTCTAATGATAGTATAACACAAAGAGAAATGTATTTAAACTTTTTTTTTAATGAAAATAACACAAAATAAAAAAGTTAGATTACTCTAACTTTCTTTTAAGATAATTTATTTAATGTTCCATCAATTATTGAGAATAAATAAATGTCTATTTTCTTATTAGTCTTTAAAGATATATATTCTTTATAGCTTTCTAATTGCTTAATATAATTATCATCTTCAACGTTCTTTAGTTTATAATCAATTATTTTAATATGGTCATTATATTCTAAGATAAGATCTACTATACCATGTAGAACTGTATCAACTTTCTTATAGATAAATTCATATTCTTTATAAGAATTAATAATGTTATCAACATCTATTAAAGAGATAAAGTTCTTAATCTTATCTTTGTAATAATCATCTATTTGAAGACTTTCAATATCAGGATTTTTGAAATCAATTAATTCAAGTATTTCGTGCATCTTTGTACCAAACTTCATCTTCTCTTTAGTACTCTTATCTAATAAATCATGAGTTTTTTTAGATATCTTTTCTTTATGTAATTCAGTATTTGGAATATTTATTTCTTTAAACTCAATTGATTCATTTGATAATGGAATATTTTCTTTATAATTAGACTTTTTAATTAAGTTATAATCTTTACTTAAATTTAGTGTAGATATATCAAGTGGTTTAACATATGGAAGCACTAAATCTTTCGCATAGTTTATAAAGTCTAAGAAACTTCTTGCTTTCTTGATATCTTTAATGTCTTTATCAGGAAGGCTTGTTACTAAAATAAACTTCTCTTTTGGTCTAGTTAAAGCAACATAAAATAATCTTATTTTTTCACTAACTTCTTCAATTAAATAATCATTTCTGACTAAGTCTTTTACGAAAGTCTTACCTATTCCTTCTTTGAAGTATGGGCATATTATTCCATATTTATTTGAGAATAAGAACTTTTCATTTAATTCTCTTATATTGAATTTTGAATGAAGTGATGCGAAATAACAGATTGGGAATTCTAGTCCTTTAGATCCATGAATAGTCATTATTGTAACACTGTTAGGTGCTACATCTAGTTCTTTAACTTCAAGTTTATATTTATCTTCAATTAACTTAGATAAATAGTTATAAGAATCTTCTATTGTGTACCCGATAGATGCTAGATTATCAAAAATGTTAACTATTGAATTAAGTCTATTCAATCTATTCTTAATATCCCCTACTAGAATAATTTTTGAATAGAAGTTAAATTTTTCTATTATTTCATAAATAATTTCTTTTAATGATAATGATTCAATATTTTGAAGAATAGCATCAATTATTTTTATTGGTTCAATATCATAATTTTTATTAGTAATCGTATCAAAAATAATTTCATCATCATAACTAAATAAATAACTTCTTAATATTGATGTTAAAGCATAATTAAATTCAACATCATAGTTCTTATCTCTTCTATTAATTAATAATTTAATAATATTATTTAATAGAACTATTTCAACTTCTTCAGTTATATTAGTCGCATTATATTTAGTCATAGGAATATTAAAGTATTGGAATATTTTTTTATATAAATCAAACTCAGCACTTTTATCAAGCAAGATTGCAAAGTCTCCATAATTAGAATCTCTTAACTTATTTTCTTTCTTATCAAATACTTGATACTTACTCTCTACTTTTTCTTTTATATCTTTGGCTATATAAAATATTTCTATTTCCTCTTGAGAGAAACCTAACTCCTTATCATATTCATAATTTATTAATTCAAAGTTATTGTTATAGTCAGTATGTCCTTCTTCACTATATTTCTTATTTCCTGCTTTCATTTGATGTGATGTTACATAATCTGCTCCACCCATGAAATCAGTCATAATATTTGAAAATAATAAGTTAATGTTATCAACGACTTCTTTTCTAGATCTAAAGTTTTGAGTTAAATCTATCTTAAATCCACCTTTATTAAGACTATAATCATCATACTTATTTTTAAATAAATATGGGTTAGCATTTCTAAATCTATAAATAGATTGTTTGATATCCCCAACCATATAGACATTATCTTTAGAAATTAACTTAACAAACTCTTCTTGTAAGTCTGAAGTA
>JAEEGL013943099.1_pt1 | contig 10735 bp, 7 predicted proteins | sample 9134231 | NCBI WGS metagenome assembly JAEEGL01 (sample SAMN16246548, study PRJNA631951) | gut metagenome | biome: gut microbiome; feature: rumen; material: fiber-attached | host: Bos | place: Iran: Karaj | collected 2018-10 | reverse complement strand
TCTACACAATTATTACATAATCTAAATATGAAATATTATTCCAATAACAAAAATTGGTAATGAGAAAATTGAAAGAACCAAAGAAAATCTTCTTAAATGCTTAAAATATTTATATTTTTTATAATAATTTTCAGTACTTTTCATAAAAAGACATCCAGTACCATATAATATTTTTTCCCTATAATTTTGACTCCGTCCAATAGGGTATATTCTTTCCATTCAAAAAGAATATTTAATTTCTATTATTTTATAAATCACATTATTATTTATTGTTGAATATGTTTTTCTATGGATTGAAGGGGAAATAAAAACTATAAAATTCTTTTAATGATTTTTATAAAATATATTAATTAAAATTTAATTTATTATTTGAAAAAAATTTAGAATATATTATAATATTATTTAGCATATAAGCAAATATATAAAATTCTTTAAAAAAATGAAAATAAGTATAAATTCAATATTGTTAAAAAATTAAGAAAAATTTAAAAAATTTATAAAAATAAAAAATAAAAAAATGGGAAGTTGCTGTTCATCACGTAATCAAATAAAAAATATTTTTGTAAACAATTTATTAAAGAATCAAAATTTTCAAAGTGATTATAACACTTGGAAAAATTTATATCAAAAGAGAAGTTCAATATCTCAAAGTTCATATAATAAATCCAGTTCAGTTTTTATTTTGAACAATGAAGATATTCATATAAAATATCAATTTGGGAATATAATAGACAAAGGATTTTTTGGAACAGTTCGAATAGTAAATCCCATTGAATTTCCAGAATTAAAATTTGCTTGTAAAAGTATTAATAAGTCTAAATTCTCAGAAAATAAATTAATTCTTTTAATAAGAGAAATAGAAACTTTATCAATGGTTGATCATCCTAATATTGTAAAATATATTGAAACTTATTCAGATAATCATTATTTACATATTATAATGGAATTATTTACAGGAGGAAATTTATTACAAAAAATTGAAAAAGTGAAAAAATTTACTGAAAAATATACTAGGAAGTTTATTTTTAAATTATCTTCTGCAATTTCTCATTGTCATTCTCAAGGAATAGTTCATAGAGATTTAAAGCCAGAAAATATTTTATTTGAAAATAAAAATAAAGATTCAGAATTAAAATTAATAGATTTTGGTTTAAGTAGAAAATATTATTCTAATGAAGATTTACATTCAATAGTAGGTTCTCCATATTATGTAGCTCCTGAAGTTTTAAATGGAAATTATAATGAAAAATGTGATGTTTGGTCAATTGGTGTTTTAACTTATACAATGTTATGTGGTTATCCTCCTTTTAATGGTTCTAAAAAAGAAGAAATTTTCCAAAAAATAAAATATCAAAATGTTTCTTTTGAAGGAAAAAAATGGGTTAATATATCTGAAGATGCTAAAAATTTTATTAAATCATTAATGCAAAAAAAAAGCATTGATAGACCTAGTTCAAAAGAAATATTCTCTTTTAATTGGTTAAATCCTTCTCAAAATGAAACTCAAATTACTATAAATAATCATATTTTTAATATTGAAAATCAATTTCAAGGTTTTAAAAAATTAACTAAAATTGTTATTGATTGTTTTATTATGTTAATCCCAGAAAAAGAAAAAAAAGAATTAAATGAAGCTTTTAATATTTTAGATATTGAAAAAACTGGAGTTTTAACTATGAAAGAAATTGAATATGGAATTGAAAAATTTAATTTAAATTGTAATATTGAAAATTTCGAAAAAATTGCTCAAAAAAAATACTCTAATGATTCTCAAAAAAAAGAAAAATCTGTTTCTTATACAAATTTTCTTGAATTTTTAATGGATAAAAAAAAATTAATAAATAAAGAAAATTTAAGAAAGATTTTTCACATTTTAGATTTCGAACATAAAAATAATTTAGATTCTAAAAGTTTTATTAAATATTATGAAAGAATGGGGAAAAAAAAATCTCAAGATAAAATAAATGAAATTTTCACTCAAATAGGATTAAAAAAAGATGATAAAATTAATTTTCAAATTTTTTATGAATCAATAATTGGGAATTTGAATTTTAATTGATATTAATAAAACATTATAAATATTAATGATATATATTTAATTTGTAAAAATAATATATAAATATGTCATAGACAAATAAAACAAATTATAATATCAATGTACTTTGTTTTTGTGGAAACAAATATTTTTTTTTTACTATTTTTCCCAATAAAAAATCATGAAAAATTTTATCTTTATTTAAATAATAATAAAAATAAAATTAAAAAAAAAATGAGTGAAGAAACAATAAAACAGATATCAGAAAATGAAATAGAAATAAATAATAATTTGATTCTTTATAAAAATAAAGTTTTAGGAAAAGGAGGATTTGGAGAAATATTTTTAGGAGAATATATTTTGAATCATTATCCACTTGCAATAAAAGTAGAATCAACAAAAACAAATCCTCATTTAGAAAAAGAATATGAAATTATGAATTTAATAAAGAATAATAATTGTTTCCCTTATCCTTATAAATTTATAAAAACAGAAGAAAAAAATTATTTAATAATGGAATTATTAGGACAATCCTTAGATTCACTTTTTACATCTTTTAAAAAACAATTTTCAATTCCTTTAATATGTTCATTAGCTTTTCAAATGACAAAAAATTTAGAAAATTTACATTTAAAAGGAATAATTCATAGAGATATAAAATTAGGAAATTTTTTAATTGGAACAGGAAATAAAAAGCATAAAATCTTTTTAATAGATTTTGGTTTAGCAAAAAAATATGTAGATGAAAATAATAAACATATAAAAAATAAAGAAAAAAAAGGTTTAACTGGAACAGCACGTTTTATTTCTTTATTTACTCATAAAGGATTTGAACAAAGTAGAAGAGATGATATTGAAAGTTTATCTTATAATTTAATTTATTTAGCAAAAAGAAATTTGCCTTGGATTGGAATAAGAGCGAAAAATAAAAAAGAAAAGCATAAAAAAATTTATTTAAAAAAATTAAAAGTCACTCCTGAAATTATATGTAAAGGTTTACCTGAAGAATTTGAAATTTTACTTAAATATTCTAGAGAATTAAAATTCGAAGAAGAACCTGATTATTCTTCTATTCAAATGATGTTTAAAAATTTATTAGAATCTTTTGGAGATGATTTAGATAAAAAATTTTTCTGGGAAGAGGAACTCAATCAAATTTAAATTATTTTTGTAATATAATTAGTTTTTTTAATTATATAAATTGTTGTTTTTATTTTAATAAGTATTCCAAAATATAAAGCCAAAAATTTATTTATAAAAGAAATAAAATTTTAAATCAAAAAAAAAATAAAAAGTATTCCTAAATGTTTCCAATTATAACAATAATATATCTTTTAAACTATATAACTAAAATAAAAACAGATTCTCAACAAAATTGTAAAAATTTTTACAAAAATTTTGATTGTGTAGAATGTAAAAGTGGATATACTTTATTAAATGGAGATTGTCCTTGTTATGATCCAAATTGTGAAACATGTTCTTCTTCTTTACCAGGAGCATGTTCTTTATGTAAATTTCCTTTTAAATTAAATACTCAAACTAATTCTTGTAGTTGTAATATTGATCATTGTCTCTTTTGCAGTGAACAAGGATGTGATCAATGTGAAATAGGATATACTTTAAATAATGGAATATGTATTGATGACATTGATTATAAATGCTATGATTCACATTGTCATTTTTGTTTAAATTCAAAAGAAGGGAGTTGTAAAAAGTGTTTTGATGGATATAATTTAGAAAGTGGAAAATGTTTTCAAAATCCTACTTCGCTTATTTTAATTGATAAAGATATATTATGTCCTGAAGGTTATTTTTCTATTGGTAATGGTTGTAATAAAAATTGTTTAGATGCAGAATGCTCTGATAGTGTTTGTATTAATGAATGTTTATCTTGTCATAATAATGTTTTAACAGAAAAATTAAATTGTAAACCTGATAATTATTGTAGAGATCCCCATTGTATATCATGTAGAAATATAAATATTGGTTTTTGTGATAAATGTGAAATAGGATATCGTTTAGAATTCGGTTCATGTGTTAAATGTGAAGATCCTAATTGTTTAAATTGTGATTATACTTTAGATGGTAAATGTAATTCATGTAAAAATCAATATTATTTAATTAATGGAACATGTTATTCAAAAAACCAAAAAGATGAATGTGATTCTTCAATATCAAATTGTGAAAAGTGTTATATTGGAGATGATAAATATTGTTTTGAATGCTTAGAAGGATATTCCTTATCAAATGGTAAATGTATAGAATGTAAAATTTCAAATTGTCTAAGATGTTCTAAAAGAAATACATGTATTCAATGTTCAGAAGGTTTTATTCTAGATTCATTTAAAAATCAATGTATTAAAAATTTAGGTTCTATTCCAAATTGTTTATCATATAACTCTTCACAATGTACTTTTTGTGAAAAAAATTATATATTAAATAATTCTAAATGTATTTATACTAATAATTCATTAACATCATGTGTATCATATGAATGTATGTCATGTTATGATGAAAGTCGTCGTTCTCATTTATGTCTTGATGGTTCATCATATTCATCTTTTATGGAAAAAACTTGTGTTCCATGTTCTGATAATGGATGTAGAATATGTCTTAGTCCAAATGATTGTATAATATGTTATTTAGGACTCCCCACGGAGAAAGGAAAATGTGAACAAAAAGTGAGTTATAATAATAGTATTATTCCTAATTGTATATTATATGATGAAGATGGAAATTGCATTGATTGTAAAAAAGGATGTGCTATAAGTCATGGACAATGTTTCTGTGGAAATAAATTAATTACTATTTTAATTATTTTATGTGGTTTAATTCTTATGATCATTATTGCTTTTTTATTAGTTTATATAAAGAAAAGAAATGAAATTTTAATGTTACAAGGAAGAGAAGATGCTGAAAGAAAAATTATTGAAAAATTACAATTAAAACAAACAATTATCGATAAAATCATTGAAGAAGACAATAAATTAGAAAAATGTAAATTATGTAATAAAGAATTAGCAATTTATGAATTAAATTGTGGATGTAAAATTTGTAAAGAAGATGCTAAAGATTATGAAATAAAATTGAATAATAATAATAATGAAATTAAAAATGAAAATGAAGATGAAAATTATAAAAATACTTCTAATAAATATTATAATTGTCCTATATGTAAAAAAATAATAGAGCATGGAAATCAAATTGCATTTTGTTGTGATATTTGTTTTGAAGTTACTAGTAAATTATTTAAATTTTCTTGTGGATGTTCAATATCTGTTTGTAAAAACTGTTTTAATAAAATAATAGAGACTAAGAAATGTCCTGGATGTAGGAAATCTTTTATTGAAAATGAAAAAGATGAGAAAGAAAAAGTTTAAAAATAGAAAAATCATATATATATTTAATTTATTATGTTTTATAAATAAAAAAGTAATAATTAATAAACAACAACTATATTTAAAAAAAACCATGAAAAAAATAGTAAGATGAATAAAAAAAGAATAAATTTAAAATGCAAATAATATCATTCAACAATGAATTAAAATTAATTCATTAAGAAGATATAATATAATATTCATTAAATGATATAATAAATAATGAAAGATAAATAATACAAAAAATTATATGGTTATCTCTTATGAGATGACGTGAAGAACTTTTCTTCAAATTTAAGATTAATGTTTATTATTTAAATACTCAATATAAATGCTACTCAAATATTACATAGAAGATTTCATTTTTTCTTAAAATGATGATACTATTATTTATAAAATAATATTTTCAAGTTGATAATAAATTTTATAAATACTCTAAGACATATTAATATATTAGTTACAGTTTTAATATTAACTTTTCTATCTATATAATAATAATAATCTCCAACATATCAATGTCATTTTCAAATGTTGGAATAATATTTAAAGCATAATTATCAATTTGTACTCTTTATTCAAAAAAAATAAATTATTTTTAATTTAAATATTTTAGAATTTTTGTTTAATATTTATATTATAAACTTTAATCTTTTACTCTGGAATTGTTAGAGCAAAGTGTTGTAAAGCTTTGGAAAATTCAACAAATAAATGGAAAAAATTAGAAGTTTGATTTTTTATAATTCTTTCATAATCTTCTTCACTAATTATATTAGTATATGTAGCAAGATAATTTATAATTTCTCTTAAATTGGTTTTAAGACATTCCACAGCTTCTAAAAAAGTTTCTACTCTATCATCAGTTAAAAATAATTGAATGAAATTTTTTTTAGATTTAATTAAAAATGATTTACTTCCATGAACAAAAAAAGGATATTTAAAAGGGATATTTAAAGATTTTGAAATATAATTTAATAAATTAGAAACATTTCCCATCATTGCACTATATTTTTTTTTATAATCACCTTGAATATTTTTTATTTTATCTGCAGTAATTTCTTTAGTATAATTATCAGGAATTAAATATAAATTATCCATTTTATTATTAAAAAAAGCAAAAATAATTTCTATCATTTTTTTATTTATTAAAGTATCTACAATAAAATTATATTTTGGAATTTTATTTATTTCATTTTCATATATACTTTTATCATTATTAAAATCTAATTTTTTTTCATTAAAACCTTCTTTTGATTTTAAAATATTTTTATTTTTTTGTTCTATTATTCTTTCAACTTGTTGATTTATTTTAATTAAAAGTTCAGATCTTTTCTTATTTTGATTTAATTTTTCTTTTAAATATTCTATTTCTCTATTTTTTTTTAATAATTCTTCATATTTATCTAAATTTTTTGGTTTTTGAATTGTAAAATTATTTTCTTTTTCAGTATGAGTTGCCCAAAAATGATATTGGGGAAAACTTTGCATATAAACTAACATATTTGCTTTTTCTTCTGTCTTTTCAAATGATTCAGTATCCCACATTGATAATTTTAAATCCTCATTTTTTTTTTCTTTAAGAAAAGAATTTATTATTTTTTTGTTTTTATAGTATAATTCTGATGTTGTAAAAATCCCAGTTGAAAATTCAAAGAAAATAAAAGGATAATGATAAATTTCTGCTGAGCTTAAATCTTTTGAAATAAATTTTAATGAACCAAAATCAACATCAAAAGATAAAACTTTTTCATTTTTTGAATTATATAAATTTATAATATGAAATGCATTAAAAGTAGTTTGTAAATAATCACTTAATTGTTTATGTGAAAAATCAAGTTGAAACCTTGGAACCTATAATTTAAAAAATATATTTTTTATTTATTAAATTTACCATCATTGGTTCAATTTGATTTGATCTTATTTTTTCATTAGGTGAAAAACATTCTAATTCTAAAATATAATTATCAATTTCTAAAGAAATAGAATGTATACTAATAGCTAAAAAAACCACATCTCTATGAGAAAAACTAATAATTTTCTGATTCTTTAAGTTTCCATTCATAATTAAAAAATAAACAAAAAACTTTAAAGTTTAATACTTTAATACTTTAATCCAAAAAAAAATGAAATTATTTTTTTTAATTATACTATTTCTCAAAACTTCCTCCTATTCTTTAGAGCGTGTTTGTCGTTCTCCAGAAGGAAAAACTGTTGATTGGTATGTAATATTCCTTTATCCACAAAATTCATCACCAGAAAAAAAATTAATGTATGGATATATAGATGATATATCTTCCACATTAAAAGACTATGAATATAATGAAAAAACATTTCCTCCTACAAAAATAACACAATATACCTTAAATGAAGATGATGTAAATTTCAATTATTTTTTTTGGAATGATGATATAACACGTAAAAATGAATCAAAAACAAGTGCACCTGATAGTAGAGCACATGCAAAAGGAAGTTTAGTTTATGATGAAAATAAAGGAGCTTTTCTTTTACATTCTTTACCAAGATTCCCAACGAGAACAAAAGATGGTGAAGTACTCACTGAATTACCAAGTAATAGTGGTCAATATGGTCAATCTTTCCTTTGTTTGAGTGTTAATAAAAATTATGCTGAAAGAATTGTAGAAATTCTTAATATTATTAATGTTAGTAATAATAAAAGTGTAAAAAAAGATAGAGTTAATGCTAGTCCAAATGAATGGGTTACTAAACTTATTAAAAATGTTTTTAATACAAGGTAATTTTTTTTTTTTTTTAATTGTTTTAGATATCCTTCTGAAAAAGATACTACTATTGAAACTTTGAAAGGAAAAAAATTTAGATTTTTTTCTAAAGGTCCTTTAAAAAGAATTATTCCATATGATACTACTTTGAGAGAGGAATATGAAGATAGTTTTTATGTTAGAACATGGACAAGACCAAAAAGTGCTCCTCCTTTATGTGAAGCTTATAGTTTATATAATGTATTAAATGTTAAATTTAATGATTATTCTTTTAAAGAAACTAAAGAACATTCAAAATGGGCTGTTTCAATTAATAAAAATATTGTTTGTTTTGGTGATTTAAATCATACTGCTTCTCAAAGCAAAAGAGGAGGAAATATTGTTTGTTTCATTAATGAAATATTATCAAATATAATGAAAAAAGCAGTTCAATCACATGATGAATGTGAAAAATAAGTCTGATAATAATAAATAAAAAAATGTTAACATTAGTTTTAAAAAATAATAAAAAACTTTTTTTAAGATTTATTTTTAAAAATATAACTTAATCAATTAAATGTCTGAATTTTCAAAATTAGCATCATATCAAATCTTAGATCCTCCAGGAACACAAATAACAGATCCAGTAGCTCAAATGAAGCAACTATTAACAAAGCCCTCAATTAATATGGATAATATGCAACTTTTAAATTCTCCTCCAGAGAATGCTCCACAAATATATAGAGGACATAGGAAAAAATTTGGTAGAACATATATAAATATTCTTCATGATCCTCGTGTAGTACGTGGTAACACATATGCTGCTTTTGTAATTCCATCCTCACTTCAAATGGAATTTCTTCGTATGAAAGAAGAAGAAGAAAAAAGAAAAAAATTAGCTCGAATGCCAAAAAAAGTTCCTCGATGTGCATATATTGGTTTAAAAGGTGCTGGAAGGAGAGATGATAAAAATAAGAAATTTGAGGAAGAAAAAAAAGAAGATAGTCCTGTTTTAAAACCAATAGAAAATACAGGAGAAATTGAAGATATTCCTTATTTTTATGCTGATACTCCTGAACCTCCATTATATGTTCCTTTGCCTGCAGGAAAGGATGAATATACTCAAATTGTTGATGGTGAATTATTTGATTTTGATTTAGAAGTTAAACCTATTTTAGAAGTCTTAGTCGGAAGAAGTGTTATTCAAGCTCAATATGAATTAATTGAAGATTATGAAAGAAATGAATATTTAAAACATAAAAAAGCTTATGAAAGAAAAAGAGAATTTGAATTAAATAAATTACAAAGAACTGAAGCTAAATATGTTAGAAAAGAAGAAGAAAAACAAAGAAGATTTAAACAAAAAGAACAAAGAAAAATAAATGATATTATAATGCAAAAGAAATTAATGGCTAAAATATTTGGAAGACATGCATTAAAAGATTTAAAAAATAATACTTTCCGTCAATTACAAGAAAGAGGATTTTTAGCATCACACGCAACATATCCAGTAACATTTTATCTTAAAAACAACTATATGCCAAAGACAGAGAAAAGTGAAAAAGAAGCGAAATATATAGAAGATAATTTAATGAAGAGAATAAAGAAAGAAACAGAAAAAGATAAATTAAGTGAGCATAAAAAAGCTCTTGAAAAAGAAAGAGATAGATTATATCAAATAGCATATCAAAAAGCACTTGATGAAAGAGCAGCTGAGAAAGCAGAAAGAAAAAGAAAGAAAGAACAATTAAAAAGAAGAGAAAAAAGAAGAGTTGAAAGAATTACTAAAACTATTACAGATAATGTTATTAATTCAAAAACAGATAGAAAAGATATTATGACTCTTCCTTTAAGTGATATTGATGAATTAACATTAAAAAGTGAAAGTATACATTGTTTTGGTCAATTAGGTGAAATTCTCTTTGTTCTTCAAGAAGTTATAAATGATGTTATTTCATTAGAACAACTATCTAATCTTAATACTAAAGATTTAATAAAAGCTTTTTTAGAAGAATTTTTATTAAATATTGCTAAAGAAATAAATAATGATCAATATGTTTTAGAATTGAAATATTTAGAAAGTCCAAAATATGATTTTGAAAACATTCCCGAAGAAAGAAAAGGAGAATTTGCTGAATTTGTAAAAGATAAAAGAAGATATATTTCAAAATCAGTTCATCAATTAATTCATTTAGGATGTTTAAATGAAGAATTAGTAGATACATTTAATGAAGTAGTATCAAATATATATTTCAAAAACCCTGAAGTAGAAAAAATAGAAATAGATCCAGAAAATCAAGATGAAAACTATATAAATGAAATGAAAAAAAAACAAGAAGAAGCTGAAAAAAAAGCCCAAGATGAATTAGCAAAATTAGAATTACTAAGAAAAAAAATTAAATTTACTTTAATTAAACCAGAAGTATTTAAAAACAAAAGAGAAAATATAGGAGGTTTTATTCCAGTTGAACCAAATCAAATTGAGAAAGCAATTATAACAGAATCAGAGGAAATTCCAATTAAAGTAGAAGGAGAAGAAAATAAAGAAGAAGGAGAAGAAAACAAAGAAGAAGGAGAAGAAAAAAAAGAAGAAGGAGAAGAAAATAAAG
>JAEEGL012980149.1_pt1 | contig 10735 bp, 12 predicted proteins | sample 9134231 | NCBI WGS metagenome assembly JAEEGL01 (sample SAMN16246548, study PRJNA631951) | gut metagenome | biome: gut microbiome; feature: rumen; material: fiber-attached | host: Bos | place: Iran: Karaj | collected 2018-10 | reverse complement strand
TCGTCTCGTTGTTGATCTTCTCGCGGGAAGTCAGGGTCTCATCGAGGGTCATGGAACCGATGATGTTTCTCAGCGTCGTTGCGCAGAGATTTTCAATCGCAGCGATCGGACGCTCGACGCCGTAGGTCAGCGCTTCCGGATCGATGACCTGGAAGTAGACGACGGAGTCGACGTTCATCGTGACGTTGTCCTTGGTGATGACCGACTGCGGTTCGAAGTCCGCAACCTGTTCCTTCAGCGAGATCTTGCGCACGACCTTTTCCAGGATCGGCGTCTTGAGATGCAGGCCTGCGTGCCAGGTCGCAGCGTATTTGCCCAGCCGTTCAATGACCCAGGCGTTGCCCTGAGGAACGATGCACAGGCAGGACAGAGTGATCGACAGTATGATCACCAGCAGTAAAACTAAAAAGATTAACGTTTTCATCTGAATAACCTCCATATTAAGAAACGCAGACTTGAATAGTTGTTGTTGATCAGGGTGATGATCTCAAACAGGATCGCAAGAAACAGCACCGTGCGCAGATAGGCTGCACTCGGATAACGCTTCAAGAGCAGAAGCCAGACAAAGATGCCCGGATTGAGGGCAAGAAACAGGAGTATGCTTGGCCAGAAGGAAGCTCTGGGCAGAAAGATATTCAAGGCGAACATCGCAAAGGCTGCAACGAGGTCGATGGAATACCAGATCGACAGCTTTCCTGCGACCCTCTTGCCGGCCGCGTCCGCCCTTAAATGCTTCCGATGGTGCTCATCGGCATTCTTTCTGGCATCGCAGTCCCGTTCGTGTTCTTCCCGGACACTTTTTCCTTCATCAAGATCCCAGGCCGATATCCTGTTTTCCCTGGCGATCTCCTTCGCCAGCCAGTCATCCTGGTTCAGTTTTTCAAAGTCATTCTTGATCATATTTACAATTATACAGCATTCCCGCTTCTTTTTCTGATGCGGGCATAGACGAAGAAGAAGGTAATGATGTGAGTTGCCGCCGTCAGAGTCCAGCTGAGCGGATAGGAATAGTACAGGACATCGATGCTGCGATGCGCGTAGAAGTAGGTTGCGATCCAGATCAGGCGGAAGGCGCACGATCCGAGCAATGAGGTGATCATCGGGAAGATCGAGGAGCCCATGCCCCTGAGCGATCCGACCAGGACGTCCATGATGCCGCAGATGAAATAGGGCTTGCAGAAGATCGCGAGCTTGATCATGCCGGCATTGATGACTTCCTGATCATCCGAGTAGATGGCCAGCAGCTTTTCGCCCAGCAGATAGGCACCGTTGCCGAACAGGAAACCCGCAGCCGTGACCAGACACAGGCAGACCAGCAGGATGTTGCGCGTACGCTTCACCTTGCCCGCCCCGATGTTCTGGCTGGTGAAGGTCAGACAGGTCTGATAGAGCGAATTCATCATCACATAGATGAAATCGGCAATCGAACCGGCGGCGCCGTTGGCCGCCATGACGATCTTGCCGAAACTGTTGACGGAAGACTGGATGGCGACGTTGCTGATGGAGAAGATCGTCGACTGCAATCCGGCAGGAAGTCCGACCTTCAGGATGTCCCTGAGCGCCTCTTTCTCCAGATAGAGGTGTTTTATTTCAAGATGGACGACGCCCTCGTCTTTGATTAAGGCGATCAGCACGAGGACAGCCGATACATAGGACGATATGGCGGAAGCCAGACCGACGCCGGCAACATCCAGTTTGAAGACGACGACAAAGAGCAGGTTCAGCGAGGCGTTGAGCATGCCTGCGATCATCAATGCAAACAGCGGTCTTCTGGTGTCGCCCTTGGCCTTGAGTATGGCGGAAGCGAAGTTGTAGACCATCGTCGCCGGCATGCCGATGAAGTAGACGCGCAGATACAGCGCTGAAAGATCGATGACGTCGGCAGGCGATCCCATCATCTGCAGCAGCTTCTTTGAGGCCAGGATGCCTAGCGCCATCAGGAACAGGCCCGCGATCAGGGAAATACTGATGGAAGTGTGGACAGCATCGGATACCTTTTCATATTCCCGCTGGCCGATTTTCCGGGCAATGCATACGCTCGTGCCGACCGAAAGGCCGATGAAGAGGTTAGTGATCAGGTTGATCAGAGATCCCGTGGAACTGACCGCAGCCATCGAGGTCGGTCCGGAAAAGCGTCCGACGACGATCATGTCGATCGCATTGAAGAGAAGCTGCAAAACACCCGATATCATGATCGGGATCGTATACAGCAGTATGCTGGTCCAGAGATTCCCCTCCAGCATGTTCACATCTTTTCTTCTCATTTTCATTCATTATACGCAGATTTGTCTGCGCGGTTCACTCGCTTGCATCATCTTCATAAAAAAGAACCGTTTTTTCATGCGGCTCTTCTTCACTTCAGCAGTATTGCCGATCATTACATCAGTTCGACAAGATTGCAGATTCCCAGATTGTAACCTTCCGGCAGGTCGATGACCGGCTTCAGGGTATCCGCCAGCAGCTCGTACTTCTTCAGATAACCGTTGGCAGTCCTCGACCCCAGAGACGTCAGCCGTATTGAGCCGTAGTACTCCTGTTCGATCAGGTTCAGTTTTTTCAGTGTGCTCAGCATCTTGTGAATGCTGGCGCGGGAATAATCCATCTGCTCAGCCACATCGACGCTTCTGATCACGTGTCTGGTCGCTCCGATCTTCTTGATCGTCAATAAATACATAATCTGATTTCCTGTCAGTTTCATATTCTCCTCCACCTTCAAGAACCGGTACCGGTTAATTTTTCATATCCGTTTTTTGTTGAATCGTGCATATCAAAACAGCTCAAGTACCTACCTTGATTCTATCACTTTTTGTCCTATAACGTACTTTAATACATCAAATAGTAACGATATTTCAGGAATACCGGTACCTATTATGCAAAAAAGAGGAACTGTCATTGCAGTTCCCCTCAAATTATGCATTTCTTGCAGCCGATCTTTTTGAACAGCAGAGCGTACAGCCTGCACAGTTTTTTCCGCACGCACAGGCCGGAAGGCCGGAGCGCTTCTGTCTGATCAGGCTTCGCGCACAGATATAGAGCAATCCGGCTATCAGAAGGATCGTTATGATGTTGCCGAAATTTTCCTTTAACCAGATCATATCCGAATCTCCTTATCTGACCTTGACTTTCTGCGTCAGCGTTTCAGCTTCCCTGTATGGCTTGAACAGCATGTACAGGACAAAGGCAATGATCGCAACGGATACAGCCAGTCCGATCACGTTGATCTGACCGTTGATGGCTGAGCCGATCTGATAGATGCACAGAGCGACGCCGTAGGCAAAGACGCACATGTACCCGATCGCAAAAGCAGTCCATTTGCCGTTGTTCATCTCGCGTTTGATCGCGCCCATGGCGGCAAAACAGGGCGCACACAGCAGATTGAAGACCATGAAGGCGAACGCTGCGACGGAAGAGCCTTTAAAGAAGACATCCAGAACGCCCATGATCTCTTCGCCTTCTTCGACAAGATCAGGAAGATCTTCCATGGCAATCAGTGTACCGATCGTACCGACGACGTCCTCCTTGGCGACAAGGCCCAGGACAGTCGCAACCGTCGCCTGCCATGTTCCGAAACCTAAAGGCACAAAGATCCAGGCAAAGAGATTTCCGATATTCTCTAAAATACTTGCACCTTCGCCGTCTTCTCCAAGATAGTGGAATCCGCCTTCCAGCGACAGTGAATTGAGGATCCAGATCACTACGGACGACAGCACGATGACCGTGCCTGCGCGCTTGATGAAACTCCACGCTCTCTCCCAGGTACCCCTTAATACGTTTGTAAGAGAAGGGACATGATAGGCGGGCAGTTCCATGACAAACGGAGCCGGATCGCCTGCAAACATCTTCGTCTTCTTAAGCATGATGCCGGAAATGACAATCGCTGCCACACCGATGAAGTAGGCACAGGGCGATACCCACCATGCCTTGTTGAATACGGCGCCGGCGATCAGAGCAATGATCGGCAGTTTCGCTCCACATGGAATGAAACAGGTGGTCATGATCGTCATGCGTCGATCGCGTTCGTTCTCTATCGTTCTGGTCGCCATGACGCCTGGAACGCCGCAGCCCGATCCGATAAGCATAGGAATAAAGGATTTACCGGAAAGGCCGAACTTGCGGAAGATACGGTCCATGACGAAGGCAACACGTGCCATATAGCCGACGTCTTCCAGAATGCACAGCATCAGGAAGAGTACGATCATCTGCGGAACGAAACCAAGAACCGCACCGACACCGTGAACGATGCCGTCAGCCACCAGTGACACCAGCCAGGGTGCTACACCCCAGCTTTCAAGCAGGGCAGCAGCTCCGCCTTCCATGAATTCACCGGCAAAGACATCGTTGGTCCAGTCGGTCAGAAAAGAACCGAACGGCCCCATGGCCAGCCAGTAGACGCCAAACATGATCAGCGCGAAGATCGGCAGGCCGAGAATTCTGCTGGTGACGATTTTATCGATCCTGTCGGATGTATTCAGTTTTTCCGATGATCTCTTTCTGTAGATGCCTTTGAGCAGATTTCCGATATAAACGTATCTCTCGTTGGTAATGATGCTTTCGGCATCGTCATCCATCTCTTCTTCAACCGCTTTGATATCTTTTTCGATGTGATCAAGCGTCGCCTTGCTTAACTTGAGGTCTTCAAGGACCTTGGAGTCTCTTTCAAACAGCTTGATCGCATACCATCTCTGTCTCTCTTCCGGAAGTCCGTGCACGCAGGCTTCCTCGATATGCGCCAGCGCATGTTCAACGCTGCCGCTGAAGGTGTGCATCGGGATGGTCTTTCCGTTTCTTGCCGCTTCGACAGCCGCCGCTGCAGCTTTATCGACATTGGTTCCTTTCAGAGCCGAGATCGATATGAACTTCACTCCCATTTCCTTTGACAGCATATCCAGATCGATCTGGATGTCGTTTTTTTCAACGAGGTCCATCATATTGATGGCGACGACGACCGGAATACCCAGTTCCGTCAGCTGCGTGGTCAGATAGAGGTTTCTCTCCAAGTTGGTGCCATCGACAATGTTGAGTATCGCATCAGGTCTCTCCGTGATCAGATACTCTCTGGCAACCACTTCCTCCAGCGTATACGGAGAAAGCGAATAGATACCCGGAAGGTCGGTGATGATGACATCGTCGTAACCTTTCAGTTTTCCTTCTTTCTTTTCAACGGTAACGCCCGGCCAGTTTCCGACAAACTGGTTGGATCCGGTCAGCGCATTGAACAGCGTCGTTTTGCCGCTGTTGGGGTTTCCTGCAAGTGCAATCCTTATACTCATATATCTTCCCCTTTCTCTTTCAGACTATTCGTATACTTCCACCATCTCTGCATCGGCTTTGCGTATGGAAAGCTCGTATCCTCTCACCGTTACTTCGATGGGATCGCCTAACGGCGCAACTTTCCTGACATAGACCTCAACATTCTTCGTCATTCCCATGTCCATGATTCTGCGCTTGACAGCGCCTTCACCATGCAGTTTTTTGACGATACAGGTATCACCGATCGCCACATCTCTTAATGTTTTCATTCAAACCCCCTTCTAGATCATGATCTTCATGGCCAGCTGTTTATCCAATGCCACCTTCGTGTCCTTGACGTTGACGATCAGGTTGCCGTTTACAGTTGATACGACCGATATGACCGCTCCCGTAACAAAGCCCATATCCTCAAGATGCTTCTTCATTTCCGGATTTCCCGTGATTTTCTTGATCACGTTTGTTTCATTCACTTCAGCATAAGACAGTGGTAACATAATACAGCCTCCAAGGTTAGCAATATCTAACTCACACTATGATTATAGTTAGCAATAACTAACCTGTCAAGATGTTACCTCAGTAATAAAAATAGTTAGCACTTGCTAACTAAAGCAAATTCTACTATAATGAGTGAGAAATGAAGGAGGTCGGATCATGATGATTCAGGAATCGGGAGAGATGTATCTGGAGACCATACTGGTTCTTTCGGGGGAAAAGAAATACGTCCGCTCCGTCGACATCGCGCGCAGATTGGGTTACTCGAAGCCTTCCGTTTCAAGAGCCATGAAGAATCTGAAAGAGGAAGGCTATATCGATATCGACGAAAACGGTCATATCTTCCTTCTGGAAAAAGGCAGAGCCGTCGCGGCGCGGATCTACGAACGACACGAAGTGCTGACAAAGTGCCTGATCTCTCTGGACGTCGATCCGAAGATCGCCGAAGAGGATGCCTGCCGCATCGAACACATCATTTCCGATGAGACCTTCGACAGAATCAGAGAATATACCGACAGTATCCATTGAAGCCCGTTCTTACTTTAAAGATGAAAAAAGACAGATATGAGATCTGTCTTTTTTCATATCAGTTCACCGTCTTCCAGGATGTATTCCCTTCCCTCTTCAGGGAAGAACTGCCTGGAATTGACGGGGTTGAGTTTTTCGGGATGTCTGCTGTGAACGGCCACGACGCTCTTCGCACCGATCTCTCTTACATAATAGGCCAGCTGATTGGGATAGGTGTGCGAGAAGGAATAGAGGTTGGCGTAGCTGTGAAAAGACCAGCCGGTCTCCTCCAGCAGCCTGATCATGATCCTGTAATCCGGATCCTGATCCGTCAGGGGTTCGCCAAAGAGGTGGAAGTAGTGTCCTGCAGCCAGACGAGAAAGATCGACGATGTTTTCAAAGCTGTTCTGAAGCAGGTACCGGCTTCCATCATCCCTGATCTCTTTGAGGGAAACGCGTGGCAAAAAGGCAATTTCTTCATAGTCGCCCTCATCCGCCTCCTTTAGGACGGAAGTCCTGATTCCCTTCATCTGATAGAGGATATAGGCATACATCGGTTCAAGCACGATCCTGCGTCCGAGCCGTTCCGCCGTCTCAGAGATTCTCGCCATCATCTCCGCATCTCTTTCGTACTGATTGAAGACGGCGGTCCTTGGATCATCCTGCAGGATCTTCACGATATCCTCATAGATGGACGCTTCGCTGATGCTTCCGGGCAGCAGCTGTCTTGAAGGCAGATCGTATGCCTCTTTGAGTTTCTCATCGAAGGAAAACTCGGCAGGCGAAGTCGTCGTGGCATCGACGATCAGCAGATCGATCTTCTTTTTAGAAAGGACAGAGAGTTCTTCAAAAGCGCGCTCATTGTGACAGCCGTGGAAGCGGATGTCGCCGCTGTAGAGGATCGTCTCATCCGGCGTCTCGATGAGGAAGGAAGAGGAGCCGGGACAGGGATGGTCGGAATAGTAAGGCGTAAGTGCGATCTTCCCAATGTGCACCGTCTCATGGTATCTGAAGGAAGAGAATTCTCTTCTGACAGGTTCCTTTCCCGCTTTCTGCAAGCAGCCCAGAAGCTTCAGACCTTCCTCGTGAACATAGACCGGAACGCGGGAATCGACCTTGTCGATCTCGGACATGTGATCGAGGTGCAGGTGACAGATGAAGATCGCGGTATTGAGACCGCTGTCTTCATAGGACTGAAGACCGAAATCGCCAAGCGATTCTTTCGGGAATACGCCCGGTACCGGCGGGATCTTGCCAAGGACGAGCGAATCAAAGGCCGCCCGCTTCACTCTTCTTCTGACGGTCTTGTCGTAGACTTCGTTTTTCGGATCAAAGGGTGCGCCGAAGTCGAAGATGACGCGGTCTTTGCCATAGCTGACGGAGATCACCACGCCCATGCCCTTTGTTCCCCGATAGAATGTGAGCTTCGTCTTATCCATCGTCTTCCACCAGCGTCTTTCTTTCATGATCGTAGACATAGGTCATCCCTGCCCCGGCTTCAAAGCCTCTGCCCTTCAATTGTTTCAACATGGCCTTCCTGTTGAGCGTATGACACGGCACGCACAGATCGGCGTCGACCATGTCGATGTAGGCCAGGATCTGATAGGCTTCGGCGTGTGAAGAGAAGTGACCGTCTTCATACTCAAAAGCGCGGACATAGCGGCAGGGGCATCGTTTAAGTACCCGCTTCATGTTTTCATAGCGGCTGTCGAAAGGTCCCAAAGGCTCGCCGGAGTGGTGCAGGTAGAGGAACTCTTTCCTGTAATCCAGCAGCTCCAGAATATTGGGATAGGAATTCTGCACAAGGTAGTGCGAAGGATCCTTCATGACTGTTTCCTTGGCTATCAGATTGTTGCTTTCCAGGATCTCTTTCAGATAGGGCGGTTCTTTATCACAGGTGTCGGGCACCATGACGTTCACGCGCTTTCGGAAGAAGCGGTTGATCAGATGCGCACTTTCCGGTTCATAGACGATCTCGCGTTTTGTCTTATGTGCAGCCTCTTTAAAAAACATGACGTCGCTCATCTCTCTTTGATAGAAATTGAAGATCACGAGGCCGTCATAATCGTCGATGGTCTTTATGATCCTGCTGTCGGTCTCGTCCTTGCTTAAAAGATCGGGACGGTTTTCAAAGGAAGGCTCGATCATCTCGTCTTCGGACATGTCGATTGAAAAGCGCGTGCCTTCGCAAACCAGGATGTCGGGGTGCTTTTCGTTCAGATATGAAACTTCCTTCAGGATGTTCTCCTTGTACTTGCCATAGACGAAGACGTCGCCGGTGAAGTGCAGCTTCAGATCGGGCGTCTCGATGAAGAAGGAGAGGTCCTGGTAAGAATCATCGTTGAGGATGAAGCGTTTCACGCGGATCTTGCCGATCGTAATCTCTTCCGGCATATCCGTATAGCTTCTCTTGTGCGGATCCGTTATGCCCATGCCCACTTCTTCCAGCGAGCGCTCGAGGAGCTGCGCCGGCTTTGTCAGATAGACTCTGACGTCAGGGGCGATCATGCCCATCATCGCCATGTGGTCGAGGTGCAGATGGGAAACAAAGAATGCCTGTTCCCTGATCGGATATTCCTCATGCGGGATCAAAGAGATGCGCTCGTCGAGGTCTTGCTTCGCATAGATTCCGTCGATCGCCGGCAGCTGTTTCAGATACAGAAGGTCGCTGACCGGATGCCGCTTTTTGAGGCGGGAGAGGTCGAAGGAAGGATCGAAGGCCAGACCGGCCTCGAAAAAGACCCGGCAGTCTTCATGGCGCAGTTCCATGATGACGCCGCCGATACTGTCAAGTCCTGAATGAAAAGTGATTCTTGTCTTATGGTCGTCTTTCATTTACGTCTTTATTTTATCTTTTTCTCTATCATTCCCGCCATTGCATCTTGTATGACATTTCTTTTCGTTGTAGTAGAATAAGAGTATGAACATTCAGGAATCCGCCGAAATGTATCTCGAGACGATCCATGTCCTGTCGCAGGAACTGGAAAATGTCCGTTCGATCGACATCTGCCGCAAGATGGGTTTTTCCAAGCCTTCCATTTCCCGGGCGATGAAGAACCTCAAGGCAGAGGACTACATCGACATCGATGGCAACGGCTACATCACACTGAAAGAGAAGGGCCTGGCCATCGCCGACAAGATCTACGAGCGCCACAAGTCGCTGACCGACTTCTTCATCTCGATCGGCGTATCGCCGGCAACCGCCGAAGATGATGCCTGCCGGATCGAACACGTCATCTCGGATGAGACCTTCGAAAAGATCAAAGACAGAATGAAAAGCCGCTGATCAGCGGCTTTTTTCTTTTATTTGACGATGACCGATCCGCCGATGAACTCCCTGATGATGGAGTTGTTCGGTATGACCGATTCGTCATAGAGCGGATCGAAGTACTTTAAGAAACTCAGCATCCGCTGCGCCTCGCCATACTCCGGTTCCTCTCTTCTGATCCGTTTGAGCAGCGGTTCTGCGTATTTCTTGAGGACCGCATACTCGTAGATGCAGTTGGAATTGAAGAAGACGTCCGCCTTCGAGTTGTAGGGGAAGATGTTCTCGTCTTCGGATGTCCTCACCTTCGGCCACATGTTGATGGTGCGCTGGGCGGGCGAGCTCCTGAACTTGTAGTCTCTCACCAGACGCCTCAGCATGCGGGCGTCGGTGGTCGAGATGCGGTTGTGGTGGTCGATCGAGATCGGCGTGAACGGCGAGATGTAGATCTTGAACTTCTCCTTGTCGGGGATGTTGCTGGTGAGTTCGTCGTTCATCGCATGGATGCCTTCGATGACGATGACCTGGTTTTTGTCCAATTTGGTCATGCGTTCGCCGAAGACCTTGCCGGGGATCGAGAAGTCATAGCGGGGCAGATCCACTTCCTTGCCTTCGAGCAGTTCGTTGATCTGCTTCATGAAGAGCTTGGTATCGATGGCTCTGATCGATTCGAGATCGGGTTCGCCGTTCTCGTCGTAGATCCGCTCGTCGAATTCCTTGTAGTAGTCGTCCGTTCCCATGTAGAGGGTCTTGTAGCCGTTGACGTGCAGCTGTATGCACAGGCGCTTCGCAAAGGTCGTCTTGCCCGATGAACTCGGACCGCAGATCAGCACGACGCGCGTGTTCTTCTCCTTGATCATGTCCGCGATGTCGCTGATCCTCTTCTCATGCAGAGCTTCCTGCATCAGGATCATGTCCGAGGAATCCTCATAGAGGATCTTCTCGTTGAGGTCGCAGACGAAGTTGACGTTCATCAGCTGACCCCACTTGGTCGCCTCCGAGAAGGCGTTGTAGAGAAGTTCCTGTTCCTCGTAGGGAGCGATCTTCCCGGGATCGGCAGGATGCGGATAGCGAAGGATCAGTCCGCTCTTGTAGATGTCGATGTCGAAGATCTGCACATAGCCGGTCGAGGGAACCAGCAGATTGTAGAAGATCTGCAGCTCGTCTTCCAGCGAATAGATCTCGATGTCGTCGATGTTGGTGATGCTTTCGATGAGCTTG
>JAEEGL012631743.1_pt1 | contig 10735 bp, 10 predicted proteins | sample 9134231 | NCBI WGS metagenome assembly JAEEGL01 (sample SAMN16246548, study PRJNA631951) | gut metagenome | biome: gut microbiome; feature: rumen; material: fiber-attached | host: Bos | place: Iran: Karaj | collected 2018-10 | reverse complement strand
GTCAATGGATAAACAAATTTCTAAAATATTTGTTTCAATTGGGATTCCACCACACATTAAAGGTTACCAATATTTACGTACTGCAATCAAAATGTGTACGAAAGATACAAGTATTATTTCCGCGATTACCAAAAGGCTCTACCCCGATGTTGCGAAGGCTTATAATACAACGTCAAGTAAGGTTGAACGTGCTATCCGTCATGCCATTGAAGTATGCTGGAACCGTGGTAAAATTGACACCATCAACAACATTTTCGGCAGTCAAGTTTTCACTAAAAATGACCGCCCCACCAACGGCGAATTTATCGCCCTCCTCGCTGACAAATTATTACTGGACGACTGCCACGAATAATTTTTACTCAATGGATCTATTTTCAGATTCAATATTTACTTTTTCTTTTTTAATTTCATCTTTACCCACTGCATACATGCGCGTGCCAATTTTTTCCTGTGGATTACCTTTTATAATACGATAATCATCAAACGATTTAATTGTTCCTTTTTCAAGGAAATCCGCAAATTCTTCATTGGTCAGTGACCCAACAAATGGATAATACAATATTCTTCCATCTTTTCCATATGAAGTAACTGGCATACTGTAATCAAGTACTGCATAATCATTTTTTCTTTTAACCACATTAAAGCAATGCGGTTCTTGGCTATTGTCCTTTTCGGCACAGCCCATACAATAATATGATTCAATTCCAAAGATACTTAATATTTGTTGAATCAGTGCACTTCTTTCTGTACACAAAGCCGCCGCCTTACCTTTTAGGTCGCCAAGTTGATTTTTTTTAAGTGCCGCAAAATATTCTTCATCAGTCTTTGTCATCTGCGCCTTTTCGTTAAAAACCATTTCACGCGATGTTTTACCAGGTAATCCAAAATAATTATCCACAAAAGGTTGAAGCGCATAAATCAACATTTTTTTGTTATCGACATGGCATGCTTTTAATAAATGTGCGAATTCATAAATAAAATCTGTTGTCTGCATTCCGTAATCTTCAAGTACTAGGTTTGCATACCTAATTCTTGTATTAAGTGGAATAAACCCTTTATGCGCATTGTTTTGACATAAACCACCGCTATAACCTAAATATTCAATCTTAATTGCATTAGTATCGGCTGCATCGATTGCTGTTTTGATAACTGAATTCACCTCTTCTTCTTTGCATTCCAAAATCTTTTGCAATAAGTCCGTACTTTCCCTAGTTAATGATTGATTTTCTTTGTTAATTTTTTCCATATAAACACACTTGACCTATTGACAGATTACCATAGTTCCACATCCTATTCAACAAAAACTCGGCATTTTGTGTCGAGTTTTTAGGAAATGTCATTTTGTTGATAAAATCAAAGATTTTCAAATTGACTTTGCATTGGCAAACGTTTAGCAACCGCACCAACTAAGCCTTGGAATAACGGATGAGGGTGTTGCGGACGTGATTTTAATTCTGGGTGGAATTGGCAAGCAATAAAGAACGGATGCGTTGGTAATTCGACAATCTCAACCAAATTTGATTGTGGATTAACCCCACTAACGACCAAACCTGCTTTTTCAAATTGTGTACGATAATCATTGTTGAATTCATAACGATGACGATGACGTTCTTGAATTTCAGTAGTTCCATACAACTTAGCGGCCAAGGTACCCGCTTTAATTTTACAATCATACAAACCTAAGCGCATCGTTCCACCTTTGTTTTGTACGTCTTTCTGTTCATTCAGCAAATGGATCACGGGATATTTAGTCTTAACGTCAAACTCCGTACTATTGGCACCTTTTAATCCACAAATATGACGCGCGAATTCCATAACAGAAGTTTGCATTCCCAAACAAATTCCCAAGAACGGAATTTGATTTTCACGGGCATATTGAATTGTAGCAATTTTACCTTCAATACCACGATTGCCAAAACCACCGGGCACAATCACACCTTGTACATCTTTTAACCAAGCCGCTGCCCCGTCGCGTTCAATGTTTTCAGCCTCAACCAACTTTACTTTAACGCGTACATTGTTCGTGATACCGGCATGCTTTAAGGCTTCGGTAACACTGATGTAAGCGTCTGCTACCGCTACATATTTACCAACAATCGCCACGGTTGCTTCGGGTAAACTATCATCACAAAGTTTATCAACCATTTGGCTCCATGCCGTTAAATCACACTTGTTTAATTTTAAGTTCAATTTTTTCAACACAATTGTGTCAAAATTTTGTTTTGCGAACATTAAAGGTACTTCATAAATAGTGCGACAATCACGGTTGTGAATCACATCTTCCTTATTTTCCAAACCACAGAACATGGCAATTTTATCGCGGTGTTCTTGGTCAATTTCAATTTCAGCAGTTGTACGACAGACTAATACATCAGCAAAAACACCTTGTTGTTGTAAATCCTTAACACTGTTTTGTGTCGGTTTAGTTTTAATTTCACCACTTGATGCAATGTAAGGAATCAAAGTTACATGAACGGAAACACTGTTACCCACACCTAATTCACGGCGGAATTGACGAATTGCTTCAATGTATACAGCTTGTTCAATATCTCCAACCGTACCACCAATTTCAATAATTACGATGTCTTGACCTTCGCCAATGGCACGCATGTAGTCTTTAATCTCATTGGTTACATGTGGCACAATTTGGACAGTGTGTCCCAAATAATCGCCACGACGTTCTTTAGTTAAAATACTGGAATAAATTTGTCCTGAGGTAATCCCTGATTTACGTGAACAGTTAATGTCCAAAAAGCGTTCATAATGACCAATATCCAAATCAGTTTCCGCACCGTCATCGGTAACAAAAACTTCTCCATGTTCGTAAGGGCTCATGGTTCCAGGATCAACATTCAAATATGGATCAATCTTCTGGACTGATACTTTATAACCTCTTAATCGCAATAATTTTCCTAAACTTGCTGCAGTAATTCCTTTGCCTAACCCTGAAACAACACCGCCTGTTACAAAAATATATTTCGCCATAACGGGATAAAGTGTAACTCGGATTTTGTCGAAATGTCAAAGTCTTTTTGAAATCGCCGCTTTAATATGCATAAATATGAACAGCAAAATTAAGCGTCGGATTTTTGCTTTGATCTTAGCCAGTATTTTAACTACCGGTATTATCTTAACCGCAATTGGTATCGGCAGGACACTCAAACCCAAAGCGACAATTGACAGTTTACAGGCCGCCGCACAAGATTATGGCACTATTAAACTTGACTGCAATTATAGTGAAACCAGTCATACCCTGGCAGTGAACCAAACAACTACTTATGTAAATCATAGTATGCAAACTTTGTACGATATTAAATTTCATTTGTATAGTAACGCTTTTCAGACTAACGCCTCGCATCCCGCCGTTGCACCCAGTGATATTAAACGAGCCTATCCAAACGGTTTCGACCCTGGCTATGCGAAAGTTACTACCCCACACATTTTAATTGGTGGCACAGATAATACTGTCATCACAGTACCACTAGAACACGGACTAAAAACTGGTGAAAAAATCAATGTTGACTTGCAATACACGGTCAAACTAGCCAACATTAAACACCGTTTAGGTTACACCGATAATGCGGTTAATTTAGGCAACTTTTATGCAATTCCAGTTGTTTACGATAACGGTTGGCAAACCTATGCGTACAGTTACAACGGCGACCCATTTTATAATGAGCCTTACAATTTTGACGTAACAATCGAAGTCCCAGACGGCTACGAGATTGCCACTAGCGGAACCGAGGTTGCCAAGCATCATTATCAAGGTTACCTACTACGTGATTTTGCCATTGTGATGTCACGCGATTTCAAGACCTTAACCCGCGCAGTTGGTGATACCAAAGTTACTTATTATTACTTAAATGATGAAATTCCTGATATTAGTCTGTACACTGCATGCAATGCGTTAGCCTACTTCTCCAACACCTTTTTAGATTACCCATACAAAACTTTATCCGTAGTCCAAACTGACTTTTTAGAAGGTGGCATGGAATACGGTGCTTTGGTTTACATTTCCTTGGATGTAACTGACCAGTTGCAATACCAAACAGTAATTGTCCACGAAATTGCACACCAATGGTGGTACGGTTTGGTCGGAAACAATCAAATTCGTACGGCATGGATTGACGAAGGATTAGCCGAGTATTGTACGGCGGTATTTTTTGAAACACACCCGCAATATGGTAAAACTTTAGAAAAAATTGCTACCCAAAACCAAGAAAGTGTTAAAATGTTTGAAAACATTATGGACGAATACGGAGTTTACTACACCCGCCAAATGTACCAAAGTTCAAGTGATTACCGAATGCCAACCGAGTACACAATCAACACCTATGCCCGTGGCATGTTACTGTTTTATGCTATCAGCGAAATGGTTGGTTACCAAAATCTTAACCAAGCACTCGCTCAATATGCGACAACAAATTGTTACCAATTTGCCACAACTTATACCCTTACTCACACCTTAGAAGACTGTTTAGGCTATGATTTAATCAAATTTATTAACAATTATCTTGCCGGACGACAGGATTCTGTGCTATAATTATGGAATGAATTTGAAAACTTTTGACAAAAGCACACGTCTCATGAAACAAGCCGATTTGGCAATTCAGGGACAACCTTTACAAGGTAATACCAATGCAACAGTAATTGGAATTTTGGATTGCACACAAAATGGCAGCACCGCAATTATGCAAAATTTAATTTGCGGAATTCGTCAGGCCGGCGGTTTAGCTTTAACTTTTAAGCTAACAAATTTTACTGATTTACAACGCATCGCCCCTGCTACTGCGAAATATGCGTACGATTATCACAAAGCCGTTGCCACTAACACTGCGGGAATTATCCGTACTCAAATGTTAGACGGTGTCATCGCCATAGTCGACAACTATGTAATGGGTTTAGGCGTCTTATTAGGTTGCACGCAAACTAACTGCCCCGTACTTTTAATGCCAACCGGAATTAATCAACACGCCGACACCAGTCTTTTAGCAGCCGCTGGCAAAATTGCAACACGTGAAATTAAAGCTGGCGAAATTGAAAAAATTGCTGATACATATACACACCAAAATGGTACGCCGTTTACTGATACTTTAACCGTTGATTTTTATCGCCTTGCGGAAGCTTTTGAATTAACAATTCCGGGTGCAGCGACCATGACCGCACGTACTGGTGAAATGTTGAACGCAGCATTAACTGCCAGTACGACCATTATGCAGATGGCAAATGACATCATTACTACCAAACGTTTAATTAGCAAGCGCACCTTAAACGAAAAGCTGGAACAGTACCAAACTGCTGGCGGTAGCGTTGCCGGACTTTTGATGTTCAAAAAGATTTTTGAATTAGTGGATTTAAAAGTTGCACCAAGTATGTACACAACATTGAAAACAACCTTAGCCGACCAAGCGTTTGTCGTTTCTAACAACGAAGCACCTTTAACGATGACCGGACAAGCCTGGGTTTATTATAACATTGCCGACGCAATTACTGCTCTCGGCTCTAATGCAATTGATAACGGCGTTGTCGTTTTACAATGTTGTTCAACTTGTGATGTTTCCATTGTTGCCCATACAATTAATGCTATGCACAAAGCCGATTCAATCGCTTTATTAACCGATGGTTTCTGCTCTGCCACTCCAGTGCTTACAGTAGCTCATATAACACCAAACGGATACGATAATCAAGATTTTGCCAACATTCAAAATGGCGATTCAGTTGAAATTGATGTTACTAAAGGACGCATTAACATTGATGTTACCAGTAAGGATATGAAAACCCGTGCTAAACGCAACATTCTGAAAAAACGCGAAATGTACTTTTAATCCCATACAATCGCCACTTACTTAAAACCATATTGACTGGGTATATTTATCTTTTGATTTACAAAAACAAAGTTTTATGTTATAGTTAATATGGTATTAATCCTGCTGTTGTAGCACAGTCGGTAGTGCACCGCCTTGGTAAGGCGGAGGTCGACGGTTCAAGTCCGTTCAACAGCTCCATAACCACCAAAAAGCCTTTAATTCCAAAGGCTTTTTTATTTTTTAGTATTCAAAACACACGTATACAACACCAAAACACATCACATAAGCACTGAATCCGACCAAAATACTGGGGAAAAGTGATATTTTTAGAAAAAGTCTTGAAAAATGCTTGCATGATTAGTTTTTCTCAGTTTATAATGTGCCATGGCACAAAGAGCTTATTTCGGACTTGGTTTTATCCCATCCCTATTAATTGCAATATTACCCATCTTCGGTTGGATTTTTGGTATTATCGTTTGTTTCCAGCGAGAACAGTATGTTTATGCAGTAATTCGCATTTTCTTCGGTTGGAATATTATTTGGATTGTTGACATCATATCGATGTGTGTACATAAAGATTTAGTTTGGTTGGCGTAATTAAATTTTACGTTTTTCATTAATGCCCAAAGCGAAACCACACGGGCATGGACATTTAAAATTTGGAAAGGTGCATTTAGCACCTTTTTGCATGCTAGCTAATTTTGTTGCACCCTCATGCCCCATTTTTGCTAAGGCAGTTTGATATTTAGTTAGGACAGCATTGACTACACGGGTTGTTTCCAACAAAACGGATGAGCATTTACGTTCAATCGCCTTTAAGATAAAATCTTCCAAATTTCCCATTTCGCTAACGTCAACCAGCATGGCTTGTGGATAATGGTCACGTAAATTGTCCAAATCTGATAACCATTCTGCGCGCAAATCTGGTCGATCTGCAATTAATTCTGGCACATAGAATTCTAATTTTTCTGGTACTGCTGGTGTTTGCATGTAATATTTCAAAGTACGATGACGGTTCAAATGCATATACACCGCAAACGAACAACGGAAATTGGTAGCATAAACATCGCCAAAATACTCAGTTACTGGTCGTTCACGGAACATTGATACTTGTCGTTCCTTACCATTTTTAATTAAAGCTTCATCAATGTAACCTGTGCCCTGTATTTGCTTTAGAAACTCAACGATGTGCGGGTATAACTGCTTTTCAAACGGATGTGAGCTTTTGGCAATTTTATCAGCATAATCACAGAAAAAGCCATATAAATAATTTAGTTGACGATACGAAACCGTATGCACCATGGAAACCATGGTAAAACAACTGGTCAAGTAACGTGCATTCTCCATCGCTAATTTTTTAATTTTATTATCGGTAAAATATTGCGGAAATTTATTCTGATATTCAGCGCGAATTAATGCTTCAAAAGTAGCTTGCCATTTATCGTAAACTTTTTGTTCCGCATCTGGTAACGGATGTAAAGTATAACGGCCACTTTTAACTGAAGAAACCATATAACGTTCATTGTCTAACATACCTTCTAAAACACGCGGGATACAATGTAAATATAAAGTTATTGTCGCATGGTCATAAACGCTGTGATGCCCATTGGATTTAGTCATCTCAACCCGTCGAAAAGTTTTAGCTTCGTCTTCTGCCCGCAAAGTTGCAAAATCATGAGCCATATAGCAGACACCCGCTGCCATACCACCGAAACGATCTAATTCTTTTTTGGGGGTTTGATAATCTGGGTGTGTTGTTGCAATTACTGTTATTTCCATATTTAATATGGTATACCGAATAAAAAACAGTTGTCAAACTAACATTTTTTTTCAAAAATATGTTGAGAAAAACCATTAAGAGTAGTATACTAAGAAAAGTATGAAGAATAAAAACAAATTCAATTTAGGGCAAGATGATTATCAAATTAACGCCGACGAACCGTTGGATTTAGACGATGCGTTAAGTATTTTAGAAAAACGTTTAGATTCTGAACAAAATGATGCGGCAAGTAAACCTTTAAGCGATGTTACTGCGTTAGCCGACCCATCAACATGGCACAAACGTGTTGTTGTTATTACAGGTGCTTCATCCGGCATTGGTCTAGCCGCAGCGCACTGCTTTTCGTTGTACGCAGATATTGTTTATAATCTATCACGTGAAAAAGGTAACGACGATAATATCAATTTTATTGAAACCGATGTTTCTAATCCCGATTCAATCAAAGAATCAATTCGTAAGGTTTATAACAAAGAAGGTCAAATTGATGTTTTAATAAACAACGCCGGCATTGGTCTATCTGGTGCAATTGAAGAATTATTAACTACCGATATCGTTAAAGTTATGAATACTAACTTTTTAGGTGCCGTCAGTGCTTGTCAAGCAGTGATTCCTTTCATGCGTGAACACCGTAAAGGAAAAATCATTAATATCTCATGTAGCATGGCTAATAATGCGCCGGCATTTAATAGTATTTATTGCGCTAGCAAAAAAGCATTAGAAACATTTACCATTGCTTTACGCAAAGAAGTTGAACCGTTAAAAATTGATGTTGTAACTGTTGCCTTGTCCACTTGCAAAACCAATTTTACTGAAAACCGTATCAAACAAGATTCCACAAACAAAGCCTATCGTTACCGCATTAGTAATGATATCGGTCGCTTAGAATATGCGGAACAAACAGGCACTGCGCCCGAAACAATCGCGGAAGAATTGTATCGCATTAGTAATAAGAAAAATTATCCAGCACATATCATTAACATCAAAGGAAAAAGCCGTGTCCGTGCTTTCTTCGGTAAATTTGTAGCCAAGAAATAATCACAACTTAACAAAGGGAAAAACAATTATGGTAAGTTTAGACGAACTGCAAAAAAAAATTTACAAAAATAAAGTCAACAAACATTTTAATTTGACTGATATTCCCAAAGAATTTTGTTATCTCTATGGCGAAGTAAGCGAAGCCTATGATGCTTGGTACAAGAAATTAGGCAAAGACGAAATCAGTTTGGAATTAGCCGACATTACAATTTACACTTTGGGTTTAGCAGAAATTTTGGGCATATCTTTGGAAGAAGCCATATTAAAGAAAATTGCGATTAACGAAAAAAGAATCTATGTTAACGGCAAAAAGGTTGAGCCCACTTCCCCACAAGCATAACTTTTTCCACCGTCAAAAAAATGCAAGGCAATACACCTTGCATTTTTCTTTCACAAAATTAAAAATTAATTATGCACTTTTTTTCACTTTTTGATTTTGTGCCTTGCTCAAAGTAGCAGCCAATTTTGCTTTTTGACGATTGGCTTTGTTTTTATGAATAACGTTATCAACCGCAGCAGCATCTAAAACCGAAAACACCACATTTAATTGTGTTTCGGCGTGTTTTAATTCCTTTGCAGCCAAAGCTTCTTTGAACTTTTTAATTTCGTTCGAAATTTGTGTTTTGATTGGACGATTTTGAGAATTTTTTGTTTTCGTCACATTGATTCGTTTAATTGCACTTTTGATGTTTGCCATATAAGGAGCATTATACATGGGTTATTGTAAATTTGCAAGTCTTTTCTTAAAGAACTTTTTTTGCCATTTTAGACCATAATAATGTTATGCAAACAATTACCGATTTAGCCTGTGAATTATTACGTCGTACACCACACAAAATCGCTGGCCTAACGGTTATAAGTAATCAACAAGCAGGTATTATTATACAAACAACCAAAATTAACTCAACTACGGCGGCTCATAAAATCGGCAAACCCAAAGGAACTTATTTGAATTTAGATACAACTCATGGAAAACCCCGTAACATCGTTCGTGTCTTGCAACAAGCCTTAAATTCGCTGATTCCCAACAAACGTAAAGTCTTAGTCATTGGTTTAGGCAATGATAAATTTGTTGCCGACAGCTTAGGTCCCAGCGTTCTAAATCATATTAACACTGGCACACAATTAGTTACTTTTGAGCCATCAGTATTTGGTGTAACCGGTATTAATTCAGTAGCGGCTATTCAAGCCATTACACGCTTAGTGCAACCGACTGTGGTAATAGTCATTGACAGTTTGGTCAGTGCTTCACCGTCCCGCATTGGTACAAACTACCAAATTTGTACCAGTGGCATTACCCCCGGCAGTGGTATTGGGCGCGATAATCAAACAATTAATTATCAATTATTAGGCGTCCCAGTCATTGCTATCGGAGTCCCTGTTTGTACTATGATGACAACAGCACAAAATCAAATTTACCACGTCGTACCCAAAGATATCGACCTTGTAATTCGCGATTGTGCCTACTTAATTGCGCGGAGTATTAATATTCTGGTGTCGCAAAGTCAGTGCGATGCAACCAACCTTTAATTAATTTATGTTTACCAAAGACATTCTTCATTTTTCCAATGCGTGTGGTACTTGGTAATTTATCCACGCTTCTTGCCAACAGTTGTCCATCTTCAGTTTTAACAACCAAATCGTCGCCACTACGTGCAAATGTTGCATAAATGACTTCTTCGCCTTTAACCATTCCAGCAGCAATCGTTAAACCCTTACGGTAACGGACCATCTTATCAATCTCGTTAATCGCCACTTTCTTTGCATTACCCATATTGGTCACCATAACTGCATATCCAGTTGTGCCTGCTGTTGAAATACCAGCCAACCATGCGGTGTCATCCATTTGCATACCTTTAACACCGGATGCAATACGCCCCTGCACTGGAACATCACCAGTGGCAGCATTCAAAACATTGCCCACATTAGTAATCATTAAAATCGTACGGTTTTTGGGCAAGCGTTGAACCGCTAAAATCTCATCATTACGATCCTCGCGAATTTTATAAACATCAAAGACCGATTTAATTACCGAACATGCATCGTTAAATTTGGAACGTTTAATCATGCCAGTTTTTGATAACCAAACCAAATCATATTCTGGTAAAACATC
>JAEEGL011866691.1_pt1 | contig 10735 bp, 6 predicted proteins | sample 9134231 | NCBI WGS metagenome assembly JAEEGL01 (sample SAMN16246548, study PRJNA631951) | gut metagenome | biome: gut microbiome; feature: rumen; material: fiber-attached | host: Bos | place: Iran: Karaj | collected 2018-10 | reverse complement strand
GTGACAGAATGCTCCGCCATGCTTGCTTCCTCCCTTTCCCAGGATGATGAAGCCAGCAGTAAGCATACGACGCCCGCAGGCGGGCAAAGATATTACTGGAGCACGAACGTCAGGACGCCCGTGTTCCGCGGACTTCGCCCAACCGGTATGCCGCTGCTACTCCCAGCGTCCATGACATTCCCTCCTTGTTTTTTCACATGTTTATGCCGGAAAACCTCCGGATTCAAAACCTTGGATATTATAACCTTCCGCCTTTGAAAAAGTCAATTGCGAATTTCGCAAAAAGCCGGGTTGTTATTCCCCGCGGCTCCACTCCGCGACCTGTTCGGCCGGAATCGGCTTCGCGTAGTAGTATCCCTGGAAACTCTTCACGTGGAAACGCCTCAGGATATCCCGCATGCCGCCTGTCTCGATTCCTTCGACGCATACCCCGGCGCCGAAAATAGCGGCAAATTCCGTAATATTCTGTACGATTTTCCTGTCCGTTTCGTCCTTCTCAATATTCCGGACGAAACTGCGGTCGATCTTGATGATATCGAACGGGAGTTCCCGCACGATGTCGATGGCGGAAAAGCCGGTTCCGAAATCGTCCATTGCAACCAGAACGCCCCTGGATTTCAGTTTGGCGACCACATTCTTCAGCAGCCCCACGTCGAGCAGCCTGCAGCGTTCCGTCACCTCCAGGCAGAGGTTTTCAGGCGGATAGCCTGTTTCGTCCAGGATCCGGAATACCCTGTCGGCAAAATCCGGCTTTTCCAGCTGGGAATAGGAGATGTTGACGTTGACGATAAAACCGGGATGCCCGGCCAGGATCTGTCTGGCTGCGAGAACAGACTCCCGGATGATCCACTCGCCCAGTTCCGGGAACAGCGGATCAGATTCCAGGATTGGAATAAACTGATCCGGGTAAACTGTTCCGTAGAGGTCGTTTTTCCATCGGAGCAGCGCTTCCGCACCGGTCATCTGTTCTGTCTCCGAATCCACAACCGGCTGATAGAGCAGGTGGAATCCTTCAAAACCGTTCAGAATGGAGTCACGGATCGCATGGAGCTTTTCGAGCCGCTGATGGCTTTCTTCATTCAGCTCATTCCGGAACAGCACCATGTCCCCGTGGTTGCGGTTCTTTGATTCCTCGTAGGCGAAATTCAGGCAGGCATACGCTGTCTGGGAATCGATATCAAAGTCGTTCACCCTCAGTGCGCCGCAGTTCAGATTCAGTATAACCTTCGTGCCGTCCGCGCTGAAATCCTCATGTAGGAATGTGCGGAAACATTCATATTTTCCCTGCATTTCCGCAAGCGACAGCGTATTGCTGATCACGGCGAGTTTTGTTCCGTCGATCCGGTAAACGGTTCCTGTGTTTCCGATGATTTCGAATACGCTTCTGGCATAGCGCTGCAGAACGCGGTTTCCGAAGCGGTATCCGTAAATCTCGTTAATCTCGGAAAACCTGCCGATTCCGAACAGAATGACGCTCACTTCCGTATTCCGCCTGATATAGCCGTCCAGGTCTTCAAAAAAACCGTATTGATTTCTGAACCCGGTCAGCGTATCGATATGCCCCTGGATTTCATGGTTCCGGATGGCGCCGGCAAAGTATTCCGGTTCGCCGGAATCGTTGCGGATCACGACGCCGCGGCAGGTGCACACGTCATATTCGCCTGTAATACGCCTGGCCCGGTACTGCATGTCGTGGCCTTCGGATTTTCCGGCAAAGATTTCGTCGATCCCTTTATGGTAAGCTCCCCTGTCCTCCGGATGGATCCGGTTCTCCCAGATGTCTCCTGCCCCATACATATATTCGGACGGCAGGCCGTAAGTATCCACCGCGGATTTGGACCAGCGGGAATAATCGTACTTCATGTCGCAGAGATATACATACGTCCCTTCTGCGACCATTTCCAGCAGCCGGAACAAATCATCCAGCATGCGCTGCCTTTCCTCACTGATCAGCTGGATATCCGCCTGTTTCCTGTATAAGCGGTTATCCTGAATCAGCTTCTGTTCCCGCAGCTTCGTCTTCTCCTCATACATCAGCCTGTCCGCGCGGTTGAACACGTCTTCCGTGGAATAATCCTCTCCCGGCTGGTACACTGCCAGCCCGGAAGCCAGAACAGGGCCTTCGCCGTTAAGGATATTTTTCTCAACCTGCTTTTTTAAACCGAAAATCAGGGATTCCCTGTGCATAAAATCCTGTCCCCGAAGGATTACGGTGAATTCGTCCCCGCCGATCCGGAACACGGGACTGTGCCGGAAAGTCCGGCAAATCAGCTGGCAGCATGCCCGGATATATTCGTCTCCGGCCTTATGTCCTTTGGTATCGTTAATGCCTTTCAGGCCGTTGATATCGCAGACCACGATACCGAACGGTTCTCCGCCCTCCCGGATGATTTTCTGCAGTTCCCGCTCCGTCTCGCGGTATGCTGTCTTGTTCTTCGTATGGGTAAGCTCGTCCCTTCTGGCCATCTCGTTTGCCAGGGACAGTGCCTCCAGCTGTTCCTGTTCCTTGCGGACGTCCTCGTCCCGGTTCTCCACGCAGATAATAAAATGGCTGCGATCGGAGGAGTAGGTAACCGACATGCGTGTAAACTGCGTTTTTCCGCCCCCGATATTCATCCGGTAATCTGCGGACAGCTGTCTCCTGTCTTCCAGTCCGGAAATCAGATAATCCTTATCGAGGAGCATCCTGACACGGTCCAGGTCCTCATGGTGGATCAGCCTGCCCGCGTTCTTCCACGCCGTCCCGAAGAAGTCCGGCCCCTCTTCCTGAACTTCCAGCTCGCCGGATTTCTGTTTCGTCGAAAGCTCCGTATAGCTTGAGCTCTTGCAGTCAATATAGTAGATCAGGTCGTAATGATCCGCCAGTCTTTCGGCGATCCGGGTATAGGTGGCGTTTTTCTTCAGGTCTTCTTTCCGGAGCTGCTGTGCCTGAACCTCCGCGTCGATATTTTCAATGCATACAATAATATGCTTCCCGTCGCCGGCCATGATTTCCGTATGCCGGATATGCCTGACTTTCCCGTTGACAATCATACGGTAGGCAATAGAAAAGGATCCCCGGTCTTTCAGATTGTTCAGCATATTGTCCTTATAGTGAACTCTGAGGGCTTTCTCCTGATCCTCCGGGTGGACATACCTGCGGATGGATCTTCTGCTGTCGGCAAAAAAGTTGTTCCCGGTCGCCGGGACATTCAGCTTCTTGTATTCGTCTGTGGAAGAAATCTCGCTGTAACTTCCGGTCTCCGTATCGATGTAATACAGGATGTCGTACTGCTCAGCAAGGCTTGCGGTAATCTGGTTGTATATTTCCCGCTGCCGTTCAATCTCCAGCTCGTTCTCTTTCTGGCGGTACTGGGTCTCCTGATCGACGAGGCCGACAATCAGGCGAACTCCGTCTTTTTCCTCCGCCGTCGCTGCCTTCATCTGCACATGCACAGGAGCTCCGTCCCGCAGGACGCGGTACTCCAGCGTAAATATCCCGGTGCGTTCGATCTCCGCCATCACGTTTTCCCTGGTAAAGGCGGCGAGAAAACGGTCCAGGTCGTCCGGATGGTTATACACGCGGGCTGCCTCCCGGACTGTACGGAAAAATTCCGTTCCTTCCTTGGCCTGCGCAAAATGCTCCTCATAATCGTCTGCCGCGCTGAACTCGCTGTAATGCTCGGTTTTCGGATCCACGACGTAGACGACGATATAATCACCCGTGAGCGCATGAAGACGGGCATAGATCATCCGCTCCTCCCGGGCCCTTTCGCAGGACGCCCTGAGCCGCTCATTCTCACGTGCCAGATCTTCATATTCCCTGGGCATTTTGTTTGCTCCTCTTCAGTTGTGATCCGTAACACGGTTATTATATCATGTATTTATTAATTTTTCCACAGAAATCGTTCCGTCCGGCCGTTGATTTGCCCGAAAAGGCGGCTCGCGTTTATACGGGCGCCGGGGAGGCATCTCTTCTCCAGACGCACCGGACAATATCCCTTTGTTTCCCCTGGTAATCCCCCGTGCCGTCGAACAGCAGTTCGAAACCGCATTTTTCCATGGCCCGGAACGATGCGGTATTCTCCTTCAGGCAGATCCCGTACACTTCCCGGATACCGATTTTCTCAGCCATCACCGGCATGAACGCCCGGACCGCTTCCGTCGCGTAGCCCTTGCCTGTATACCGTGCGCCTATATGATACCCGATCTCCCATGTTCCGTCTTCCATCGGAACCATCTGGACGTATCCGATATTCCGGCCCTCTGCCCTGGTGACGACGCCGTACACCTGCGGTCCTTCCATCCGGCCGTACTGCGCTGTCAGATACGCAAGCGCTTCCCTGGCTTCATCCAATGTTTCAAAGACCTCGTCAGGTACAAATCTCCGGTTGTCCTCGTCCAGTGAGTTTTCCTGAACGTCCGGCGCCATGTCCATCGTCAGTTCCGTAATGATCAGCCTGCCGGTTTCAACAGTCATTCCGTGATCTCTCCTCCTCCCGGGGTCCCGTGTTCAGAAGGTAACGCCTTCAAATCCCTGCCAGACGTTCTTTCCGCTGTATGTCATCGCTTCCGCCTCTCCGCGCAGCACCTGCAGCACGGGAAGTGCCATCGCTTCCTGCTCCATTTCACCCGGATAGACGTGAATCGGGGCGATCCGGCTGCACCGTTCCCGGATTCCCGCGGTGATATCGTCAAAGCGCATCAGGCCGCCGGTCAGAAGGATCGCGTCCACATCGCCGCAAAGCACGGCGCTCATTGCGCCGATATGTTTGCAGATCTGGTAAATCATGGTATTCCAGACCAGCACCGCCTTTTTGTCACCCTGTTCCACCAATGCGTGGACTTTGTCGGCGTCCGAAGTGCCGAACAGGCTGACGAACCCGCCGGATCTGGAGCACATCCGCCGGACGTCAGCCAGCACCTGCTCCACGGAACCGGCTGTTCCGGCATGCGCTTCGATATAGTCCAGCAGTTCCAGCACCGGAACGCTCCCGATCCGGGTGGGGGCAAACGGACCTTCGCCGTCGGCGCCCATCGTGCCGTCGATCATGCGGCCGTGATGATGCGCGCTGACCGTGACGCCGCCGTCGATATGGGCGACGATGAAATTGCAGTCCCCGATTTTCTTTCCCATGGCTTTAGCATGAGCTTCCGCCACCGCTTTCGGATTCAGCACGTGGGAGTGCGCCACGCGGTAAAGGCCGCGGATGCCCGTCAGGCGGGCGTAATCGCAGTATTCGTCCACGTTGGTGGGGTTCAGCGTATAGGCCGGGCGGTGATAAGCCAGGGCAAACTTCCACGCCAGCATGACGCCCAGCTTGGCCGCGTGTTCACTGCCGCCGACCGCCGCCTCGGTATCGTCGTAAAGCTTCTGGTCGATGATCGTCACGCCGCTGGGCTGCGTGCACGCGCTGCCGCCGCGGCCGACAAAAACGTCGATTTCGGCCGGATCCACGCCTTCCTCCTGCAGCATTTCCAGAATCACCTGGTACCGGAAAGGCACCTGGCCGTTGACGTGGGGGTACTTCAGCAATACCGGCGCGTCGTGGAACCTGCTTTTTTCGAACAGTTCCTTTTCGTTTACGAAAATGCTGATCTTGGTGGAGGTGGAACCGGGGTTGATGATCAGAAGTTTATATTCCATATCTTCGGCTTCTTCCTTTTCGATGGTAATCACGAATGAAACCGTTCACGGCGCGGGGAACGGCCGATTCCCGTATAGGATACTCAAAAAAGAAAGGGATGTCTATATTTCATCGTGTCCGGATTTGTATATTATCTGTCTGTTTTCAGTTTGCTGCCGCGGTCAGGAAACGGACGGCGAAAAAACATTCCCGCTTTCCGAACCTCACTGCTCCCGGATTTCTTCCAGAACGGCCTGTAAGGAGCGGAAAGCAAGGGAAAAGGCTTCAAATCCGTCTGGTTTTTTCCCGCTGTCATAGGAAGGCAGTCTGACCTTTCCCCTTTCGAGGCCTGCAAACCCGTCAAAATCGAACAGGTGCGGTTCGACAGAAAGAAATCCGCTGAAGCCGTCCGCCAGCAGCTGCGCCAGGATTTCCTTCACGCGGCCGTCTCCGAATCCGGCCGGAACCACCTTCCCGCTCCCGCGCAGGGCGTCCTTCACATGAATGTACGCAATATGGTCCCGGAGCAGGTCGTATGCCTCCTGCGTATCCTGGCCGGCCTGGACGAAATTCGCGAAATCGAAAATCGCCCTGAAATGGTCTCCCCCGAATGCTTCCATGATTTCCCTGCATTCCGGGGCTTTCTCTCCGTAGATGCCTTTCTCGTTTTCATGCAGCAGGCAGACGTCGCTTGCTTTCGCGTACTCCGTGAATTTCCCGAGGCGTTCAAACACTTTGTCCCTGACTGTCGGATCCGGAACCTGTGTCTTCCGGGGATCCGGCACGTAGAAGCTGAACATCCGGATGTATCGGGTATCCATCATGTGCGCAATTTCCGCGGCCCGCATGAATTCCGCGTAATGCGGTTCGAACGGTTCGTCAATCCCGATCTTGCCCAGCGGAGAGCCCAGCGCGGAAAGCCGGATCCCGGCGTCGTCCAGTTTCTTCTTGATTTCCCGCACTTTCGCGTCCTGGTGATAAATCAGGTTGCTTCCGTCCACCCCGCGCATCTCGATATAGCTGATCCCCAGCTTCCCGAAACATGCAATCTGGGTGTCCAGGTCCTGGGATATTTCATCCGCGAATCCCGTAAACAGAATGCTGTTCATACGTCTGTCGCTCCTTTCCTGCCGTGCGTCAGTATGTCCCTTCAGTGTCGAAAACAATCCCTTTGTCCTCTTTCTTCACGGACAGCTTTCTGCGCCGGTTCAGTTCCTGCAGGAACAGTTCCTCGTCAAAGGGAATGTCGACCGGTTTTCCGAGCCAGGAGGACAGATACATCGCGTTGGACAGTGTCAGGCCGTTGATTCCTTCCGTACCTTCAGCCACCAGCGGGCTGCCGTCCAGAATGCGGCCGGCGAATGCTTTGAGCACGCCCGTATGCTGCTCGTTCTCCCCGTCTGTTTCGATTTCCAGGCATTCCATATCAGGCTTTGCGAACCCGTTCTTTTCAGTTCTGCAGAATTCCCTCTCGTTCACCCTCAGCCGGTCAAACGTCAGCTTCCCGTTTTCGCATATGATCCGGCCCATCTCGAAAGTAAGCTCCAGGCGGTTGGTACCGGGAGCGTCGCCGGTGGACGTGACAAACACGCCGGTGGCGCCGCCTTCGAATTCCATATATGCCGTGACGTCGTCCTCCACCTCGATGTCATGCCACTTTGCCTCATGGCAGAACGCGCGCACCCGGACCGGCATACCGCACAGCCATTGCAGCAGGTCCAGCTGGTGGGGGCACTGGTTCAGCAGAACGCCGCCGCCTTCGCCGTCCCAGGTCGCCTTCCATCCGGCCGCGTCGTAGTAGCTCTGGGTGCGGTACCAGTCCGTGATGATCCAGTTCGCCCGCTTCAGCCTGCCAAGCTCGCCGCTCCGGATCATTTCATGCAGTTTGCGGTAAACGCAGTTTGTCCGCTGGTTCAGCATAATGGCAAAAACCCTGTCGCTTCTTTTCGCCGCTTCGTTCATTTCCCGGACCTGTTTTGTGTATACCCCGGCCGGCTTTTCGCTGATGGCGTGTACGCCGTGCTCCAGGGCGTAGATCACAAAATCCGGATGGAGATAATGCGGGGTTGCGATCAGCACGGCGTCACAGCTGCCGGATTCGATCAGCGCCTTTCCGTCCGTATATGCGGCAATTCCGGACGGCAGTTTTTCCTTTGCCCAGTCGAGGCGTTCCCGGCGGATATCCGCTACCGCCGTAAGCCGCATTCTCGGCACCAGCCCCTTCGCCACATTCATCGCGTGCGCGCTGCCCATGCCTCCGATTCCGATGATTCCCAGCCTGACCTCCGTCATCTTATCCATCCTCCTGCCGTCGTTTTTTTCCGGATTCTCTCCGGTTTCCCTTACTCCTGTGTTTCCCGGGCGGCGTTTTACCGGTTCTCTTCAGCAAGCGCAGCCAGGCTTTCGTAATCAGCCAGGTTGTAGCTCCTGTCACAGGGAACCGGCAGCAGCCCTTCGTTGATATATCCGATCAGTTCCGCGCGCCGCGGGTCTTCCGTACCCAGGTCGATGCCGGTAATCCGCCAGTTGCCGTCCGTCTCCGGTTCCACCGGCGAATTCCTTCCGAAATAATCCACGATCATATCGCGGATCGCGTTCGGGGATTCCCATTCGCGCTTTCCGGCTGCGATATCCAGGCCTTTGATGACGGTGGAATACCGGTAATTGTTGACGGCAAGCGTCAGCACGTCGTCGTCCCGCAGCGGCCGGCCCCTGAACATGACGTTTTCGATCCGCTGCCCTATGGGTTTGGACAGGTTGACTTCGTAATCGACGCCGCCGAACATATCGTATTTATAGCCCGGAAATTCCGGATCGAAAGAAATGTTGATGTCGCCCGGCTGCCACTGATTGTAGTATCCTGCGGACCATTCCATATACTTTTTCAGTTCCGCGCCGGTTACAGACATCCGGTAAAGGGTGTTGTCATATTTATATATCCTGAAAATATCCTTGTAGTAGATATTCCCTTCCGGAAGATCGCTGTAATCCGTGTACAGCGATGCGGAAGCCACGTCCGCTCCGGAGTTCTCCAGTTCCGTTTTCAGGATCAGATCGATCACGGCGGTATCCCGCAGCCTGCCCTCCGGAAGATCCCGGATCTCGTTTTCCGGCTGGAATCTGGCGGTGGTCACACCCAGCGGAGGGGTTGCGGAATCCGGATCGTCCGAGCCGATGCCCGCCAGTGCGACAGCCCGGTCGTGCGCGAGGCGGACCGCCGGAATCTCCCGGATCGTTTCGCTGGGCTCGTAATCGGCCATGTCCACGATGGCGGCCTCCGAGCGGACGATCCTTCCGTTCTCATCCAGATCCAGATCGAAGCGGACAATTTCCCTCCCCGCGTCGCGCGCTCCCCCGACCGGGACGTTCCCTTCTTTTTCGCGGACGGTGATATGCTGATGGGCTGCCTGAAGGATATCCACCTCCGGGTTTTCCTTCAGGATCTTCCGGGCGGAGTCGGATCCGCCGTCCTCGTCATACTCCGGGTTCAGTCCCATATGGGCGGAAACCATGATAATATCCGCCCGGTCACCGATCTCGGCGACAGCGCGCTGAACCGCGCTGCTCGCGTCCTCGCAGATCAGCTCGTCGACCCCCGCTTTACCGCCCTCAAGTCGCGGAATCTGGGGAGTCGAAACGCCAATCACAGCGAGCCTGACGCCTCCGCGCTCGACGATTGTCCATCCCGAACCGGTCACGCAGTTTCCGTCAGGATTCAGGATGTTCTGGGAAAGTACCGGAAATTCCGCCGTCTGCAGCATTTCCAGCATAGCCGGGACACCCCAGTCGAATTCGTGATTCCCGATCGTCATGGCGTCGTACTTCATAAAATTCATCGCTGCGATCACGGGATGCGGCTGATCCGGCTCGCGGCTGGCGATCCCGTCTGTCAGTATCGTTCCCTGGATATCGTCTCCGGCGTCGATCAGGAAGACCAGCGGCTCTTCCTCCCTCACCTGCCGGATATAGGTGTACAGGCGGGCCATGCCGCTGTTGGCCGTTTCCGCTCCGTCCTCATAAGCCCATCCCCAGATATTTCCGTGCATATCGGAGGTTCCGAGAATCACCACATGGGTCGTTGTTTCCGCCGGCGCGCCCGGCAGCGCCGCCCATGCCAGCAGCACGGAAAGGATGATCAGGCATACGCAGGTAAATTTCCTCATCGTGCGTTCTCTCCTCATTTGCCGGTTCTGATTATACTCATATGCCATTCTTCCGTGATGCCGTAATGATCCCGGCGTCGTAAGCGCCGGAACGGATGCAGCGCCTGTTCTCCGAATTCCGTAGAACGGTACCTGCTCAGTATCTGCAGCCGCCCGGCTTTTCGGACAGCTGTTCCGTTTTTATCCGGATTGCAGTTCACGCCATGGCAGCCGGTTCTTTCCGAAGAATCCGGTCAGATTTTCCGGACATACGCGACAAGCCGGTTCGCTTCCTCAAACCCGATCGCCTGATGGAACGCCTGGCTTTCCCGGTTCGACAGCTCGCAGTCGCTGGCAAACTCGGTACAGCCCCGGTCCTTCGCCCAGCTCACGCAGGCCGATACCAGTTCGCGGGCAATTCCCTGCCTCCGGTCCGTTTCCTGCACGTAGACCCCTTCCAGGTAGCCGACCGGACTCGTTTCCGTGCCTTCCACGTAGTCATGCCGCAGCTGGCACTGGGCAAACCCGACCGCTTTTCCGTTCCGGCTGTACAGGAAAACAGCCGCGTCGTCCGCGGAGATCGTCTGCTCAAATTCTCCGGTCAGTTCCTCCGGGGTGTGGTCCGGCCACAATTCGCAGGCCAGTGCCGCAACCGTTCCGGCCTCTTCGGCCGCCGCCGGCCTGGGATTGCCGGATTTGTCCGCATTCCCCGAAGGCATGGCGCCGGGAAGTTTCTTGGACAGGTACAGGACCAGGTCGTCGTCGACCGTGCAGACTGTTTCATACTGTCTGCATTGTTCGTCCCGGTACCACACGCCCGATCCGTCTGGAATGTAGCCGCGTTTGACGTACATCCGCTGGGCGCTTCCGTAACTGTCGCACAGGCCGACACCTAGGCAGACGGTATCCGCATACTGCCCCGCGATCTGTTCCGCGACGTCCATCAGCTTGCTGCCGATTCCTTTTCTCTGGTATTTCTTCAGCACG
>JAEEGL011503160.1_pt1 | contig 10735 bp, 9 predicted proteins | sample 9134231 | NCBI WGS metagenome assembly JAEEGL01 (sample SAMN16246548, study PRJNA631951) | gut metagenome | biome: gut microbiome; feature: rumen; material: fiber-attached | host: Bos | place: Iran: Karaj | collected 2018-10 | reverse complement strand
TATTTAAGAGCTACTGCTACCAATGTCGCCAACGGTGCGGCCGCCAAGATGGGAATCTTTTTGGATCCTTCGAAGTCTTCTTTTGTCAAAGGGACGAACGGGAGCGATAAGATCATCACAGCGGCCAGACTCGGACTTCTGCTGGAAGGTGAGCCTCCGGTGATTTTTTCATTGTCCGATAATCATGTTGCCACCAGTAAGAATAATACAATCGTTGGGGGAAGTGTGATCGCTGACAATCTGGTGATCAAGGGAGTCGATGATACCGGCGTTGTAACGACGGTAGCCGACCCGGCCCGTGCTCTTCCGGCAACAGCATCAAACACAACTCCACTTTTTAAAATCAATTTGGATAAGATCTACCAGCTGGACGTGTATTTCTATCTGGAAGGTTGCGATCCTGATTGTGTTGATGAAATCTCGTTAGACACCATGGACTTCACCTTGTTCTTTAATGGAGTACTCGATGAATAAGCAAAGAAAACAGCAGAATATCAACATGAAGCGGCGTGTCCTTTTCACGTTGCTTTTGGTGCTGCTTGCCATCGCCAGTGTATCCCTGGTTACTATGGCATGGTTTTCATTAGGGGATAACACCAAACTGTACAGTATGAATATGGATGTTACCTCAGGACTTTCCTTGCGGTTTGATCTAGATCCTCATGACCTGTTTACGCAATATGTGCAGGTTCTAAATTTTGAGCAGGTCGCCACACGGGTGCAGCGAGATCTCGGGGTAAATGCATTTAATATGGAGTTGATCCCAGTTACTACCTCGAACGGAACTGTTTTTACGAAGGAGAACGGAGATATCGTGAATGTCAGCTCCGGTCAGTATTTGCAATATACCCTTCACTTCATGGCTTTGGATGACATGCTGGTCCATTTGACTTCCGCCAATCCGACGAAGGGGGAAGGCGTCGGAACCATCGTCTATTCCGACAATATCCAAACCCCGTATGCGCTTCGAATTGCATTTACCACTGATGGAACGACGTATGTGTATGACCCCGGAATGGGGGACACTTCCTATACATCCGGTAACATGAAAACATTCGGTCTTCCTCCATCCGATGAGATGGTTTTTAATGATTTTAATGCGATGTTCTCCTTAAAGGCGAATGAGAACAAACCGGTCATTGTAACCGTTTGGCTGGAAGGAAATGATGAGGCCTGCCGGAACAACATCAAGTTTTCCAATTTCTCGATTGCATTACGCTTTGAGGGAACTGATTTTGAGAATAACCCCTTGCAATAAAGACACCTTTATTACTATAATAGATTAGTATAATTATGACCTTTTGCTGAAAGGGGTTCATTATGAAAAAGGTTTTATCAGCGGTCCTCAGTGTGATCCTGATAGCAATTATCCTGCTTGCAGGACTTTTTGCGTTTACAACATTGGCAACAAGGGATTCTTCTCATGTTTCCAGTGTTCTTGGGTTCACCCCTCTAAGTGTTAAATCTGACTCTATGGCGCCTTTCTTTAAAGCCGGCGACATGATTCTGATTAAAAAGTGTGATGTTTCTTCACTTAAAGTTGGAGATGTAATCACTTTTCGTGCGTTTATTATGAACGAGCTTGCTCTTAATACCCACAGAATCATTTCCATCGAAGAGGGTTCTGGTTTTCGGTCTTTCACGACGCAAGGTGACAACAACGCAATCCCTGATTTGAGCATTGTGACAGACAATGATATCATCGGAAAATATGTAGGTAAACTTACTGGTTTCGGAAAAGTAATGGATTTCCTCTCGAGTCCAACCGGGTTCCTGGTAATTATCGTTCTTCCGATGTTGGCCTTCTTTGTTTACCAAGTCTATCATTTGATCACTGTCTTTCTTAAGTATAAAAAAGCTGCTGCCATTGAGACTGCAGAAGAGATTTCTGCTGCAACCGATGAGACTCTGAAAGCGAAAGAAGATGCTCTTCGGGCTGCCTTGGAAGAGAATGAGCGCCTAAAAGCCCAGATGGAAGCTGCTAAGAAACAGGAAGAGAATTCTACTAAAGAGTGAGGAATAATCATTCATGGCTGAGTTTTTAAAGCTTGCCTTCGAGCTGATCTCTCAAATCTTTTACAATCTGGTCGAATGGATCGTCAATTTCTTCAACGGGTTCGTAAAGGTGTTTTTCACCGGCGTTCCCGTTTATCGTGATATCTTCAATTCCTACTTTAAGGAAATGAGTTTCTTCGGAAAGATCTTGGCGATCTTTTTAGCGATTCTTTTGGTGCTGATCCCGATCGCTATTATCGTTCTCATCGTGAGAAGGATCATTCTCAATATCCGTCTGAAAGCGAGCGCGGATGATAACGTGACTCTCTAACGTGAGATCGGACGTCTCAACAAACAGATCCTATCTCTGATCGACGAAAAGAACATGATCCTTGCCATGAAGAGCGGCGTACAGGTTCAGGGGACTGTCTTACCGTATGTAGATGAAGACGGAAATCCGATCAATACCGGCAGAATGGCAAGCGGTCCTACCGTTGCATATTCAACAGTTGCAGATGACGGGATGAGTGATCCGCTTTCAGATGACATGCCACCCGCAGGCGGAGGGACCTACCGGGCCGGAGGTGGCGGTGTCAGTATCAATGCAGAGGCGGATATTTCGGATGACACGATTTCTTCTGCTGCTGCCGCTGCTGCCGTTGCCGCAGCACAGGCAAGATCGAAAGTGGAAGAATCTGAACGAAATGCTGCAAACCGTTTCCCAAAGCTGCACTTGGTCGATCTGAAGTATGAAAACTACGAATGGCCTGAAATGAACGAGACGATCAGCCTGGAAGACTTCGTCGAGGGCTACCGCAAGTTTGCCAGCAGCCAGCTGCATTTGTATTACACCCCAGAGATCATCAGACGTTTTGTTGCCGGTATGGCAGCCAGTAAGCTGCTGATCCTGGAAGGCATTTCCGGTACAGGTAAAACGAGTTTGCCATACTCGTTCAGCCGGTATATGGATAACCCGGCAACGATCATTTCCGTTCAGCCATCCTACCGTGACCGAACCGAGCTCCTCGGGTATTTCAACGAATTCTCAAAGCGATTCAATGAGACGGAGTTCCTTCGTGCCGTATATGAAGCTGGCTACCGCAAGGATCCGACGCTGGTCGTTCTCGATGAGATGAACCTTGCACGTATCGAGTATTATTTTGCGGAAATGCTTTCCGTCATGGAAATGCCCGACCAGAATGAGTGGGTCGTTGACCTCGTTCCGACCGCCTGGCCGGGAGATCCGGAAAAGATGGATGGCGGCAAGATGACCATCCCGCCGAATATCTGGTTCGTCGGTACAGCGAATAACGATGACTCTACCTTTACCATTACCGATAAGGTTTACGACCGTGCTATTCCGATCGAGATGAATGAGCGCGCAGACGCCTTTGAATGTGATCTGGAGCCAAGATGCTGTATTAGTTACGAGCATCTGGAAGAGATGTTCGAAAAGGCAAAAGATGAACATCCGATCAGTGAAGCCACCATGGCTAAGATGGTTAAACTTAACGAATATCTGGTCACCAGATTTAAACTTGCATTTGGTAACCGTATTGTAAAGCAGATGTATGACTTCATTCCTGTCTATGTCGCTTGCGGCGGAACAGAGCTTGGCGGAATGGACTACATCATCGCTCGTAAGGTGCTCAAAAAGTTTGAAAGCCAGAACATCCCGTTTGTTCGGGATGAGATCAAAGGACTCATTTCTTATATCGATAAGGTATTTGGTTCTTCGAATATGAAAGACAGCCGAGCATACTTAACACGTATTCAGAACCTCTATTAAACCTAGAGGTTCTGTTTCTTTTTTGCGGAGGGAACACCCATGTCGAAGACGGCAGCAGAGCTGTATCAAAAGTATATTGAAAAAGTGGAGCCGACCCTTTCTAAGGATCGGTATTTCCAGTATATGTTCGAAAGCGTTCAGGCTGGAGATAATACCTTCCGTCAACAGAAGGAAATCCTCCATAAAGTGGTCGATGAAGAATGGCTTACGACCATCGAGGAATCGCTGGATGCTATTTACAATGTCATTGAAAAGCCGAGAAAGTTCGTCACCACGACGGAAGAGGTCGTGCCGGTCTCCTTAGCAAAAAAGATCACTGCAGACAGCGTCCGGCATCTCAGCATGAATACTCAGTTCATCGACAGTACGGAAGACGGTACCGTCATGCCGAACAAGATCCTCAACATTACACTGGATGAGACTTACGATCTGTATGAGAATCGTTTTATTTATCATCTGATCCAGCGCTTGATCACGTTTATTGATAAACGTACCGACTTGATCTTCTGGTCGACGGGAGATGAAGTCGAGAACATTTTTGGGATGACCAGTTCGATCGACGATGCCTACGAGGAGATCGAGTATAAAGTCGAACTGAAGATCAAAAACAAACAAAGCATGGCCGAGAACGATTCCGAGAACATGAATCTCTTTATGCGTATCGACCGTGTTCGCCGTCTTGTTTTGGGCCTTCGTAAGAGTTCCTTCTGTCAGATCATGTCCGGTTGTGCCGTCGTGCGCAGCCCAATCCAGCGTACGAATTTGATCACCAAGCATCCCGATTATCGCAGATGTTATGAGTTGTGGCGCTTCTTGGAGAGATATGACTCTCTCGGCTATAAGATCGAGAGGGAAGCGGTCGCCCTTTCGTACGATGAAGAATACTTGATTCGACAGTACATCGATTTTGTGACGCATTATGCGTCCTTTAAGACTCTGATCGATCCGGATGTCCGGAATATGGACACCGTTATTCGGAAGAAATACCGTGTTCATAAGCCGAAGTTTATCAAGGAGATCCGAGAGGAACTCGTTGATGATCCGGATCTGCCGGATGTTGAAGTGCGGCACGTCTTCTTAAGAGAAGTGACACAGGCGCAGCTTGACGCGGAAGCAAAGCTTGCAGAGATGGCGGAAAAGGCGAACCAGCTGGAATCTCAGATCTATTCCTTCCAGTCTGAAATGGAATCCATGCAGATGCAGATGGATGCTGCCCTTGCAGGTGCCCAGGCTGCTTATGATCAGGCGGAAGCTGCCGAACTTGCAAAGCAGAAGGCGGAGCAGGAAAGAGAAGAGGCTGAGAATAAGGCCGTCTATATGGAAAGCCGGATGATCAAAGCAGAAGCGGAGGTCAATACTGCGACTGCAAAGATGAAAGCGGCCGTTGATGAAGCGGCAGAATGCCGTAAAGCAGAACGCCTTGCCACTCAAGAAGCCAGCCGTGCAGTCAAAGAACGAGCAGAATTTGAGAAGATGGCGAACCGCGCGACCGAAGCAGCTGCCAAGATTGAACAACTTTCCAATGAAAAGATGGAAAAGGCAACTGCAATGGTCGAGCAGATGAGAGTGAAGACCGCGAAAGAGGTCGAATCCATCCAAAAGAAGGCAGAGAAGGAGATCGCCGCTGCGATTCGGAAGAGCGATGCAGTCAGCAAGGCTGCAGAAGAACGCTCTGTACGTGAGATCACGAAGGCCAAGGATGCCGCTGAAGCGAAGATCCTAAGAGAAGTTACCAAGGCGAAAGAAAGCGCTGAACTACGTGTTGAGAAAGCGAAAGAGAACGCAGCGGCCAAGATAGCCGAGTCGAAGGAATGGGCCAAGGCTCAGGCAGAGAATGCGAAGAACCGTGCGGATCTGGCAGAACAGAGAAGCGCGGAAGCACAGGAACGCGCAAAGGAACGGATCGCGAAGGCGGAAGACCGGATTCGGATCGCAACGGACAAGCTTAGTGATGCTCTGTCCAGAGAGGAAGCTGCGAGCGCCAGAGAGTTACAGGCGCAAGCAGAGTTGACTCGAATGAAAGAATTGGAAGAATCGCTGGATAAAATGTCCTTTACGGAGTTCCTCGGCCGCAGAAGGAACCGTAACCGGTAAAGAAAGGAACTGGTGAAATGGCTAAAAAAGTCCTTTCCACCGTTGTCAATGTCCTTTGTATCATCATTATCATTCTTTCCATCTGTTTGCTGTTGATGGTCGTCATCAACGGCGCGGACAGTGAAAGGGGAGTTTTTGGATTTCATGTCTACCGTGTCTTGACCGGCAGTATGGAACCGGAGATCCCGACGGATTCTTTGATCCTGGTGAAACAGACGGATCCTTCTACGCTAAAAGAAGGAGACGTGATCACGTTTCATTCCAGCGATCCTGTTCTTAAGGGAGCAGTCAACACACATCGGATCCAGAAGATCACGGAAGATAACGGAGAGGTCGTTTTCGTGACCAAAGGGGACGCGAATCAAGTTGCGGATCCGTACCCCGTTTCATACTCCAATGTTGTTGGAGTATTGGTCTTTTCCTCCTATTTCCTGGGGAAACTGGTCCGGTTGATCGTCAATCCACTCGTCTTTATTCCTCTGATTGCAATCCCGTTACTGCTGATCATTTTGATGAATATCAAAGAAGCATTTCAGGCTTCCCGAAAGGCGAGTGAAGAGGAAGAGGCACAAGCTCTTCGCGAAGCGTTAGAAAAGGTGAGAGAAGAACGCAAAAGAAGACGGGACCAATCGTCGCAAGATGAGACCGAACCAAAAGATGATGATAGGCCGGACGATTCGGAATAATACCGTTAGTTATGGGTTTAAACGATGGAAGAGAGAAATGAACGACAATTGAATCGTGATTTGATCCTTTCCCGAAAGCGCTTTCACGGGGAGTTATTCGGTGCGCCCAAGACCAAGGCCCTTACCCCGGAAGAAAGCATGATGGAGAATAATCTTCGGTTTCTCCCTAATATTGCTGCGATCGTATTTGTGTTTAATCTGTTTTGGATCATCCTTGATGTTATTTTTAAAGGCAGATTCCGGATCGTTTCCAGCGGGACTTTACCTGTCTTAGTGATCCAGATTCTCTATTCTCTTTTAATGATCTTTCTTCCGAAACTGAAGGGCCTACTGAATGTGAAAGAGTTTCGGATTTCTTTTCTTCTGTATTTCTACTGTACATTACTCAGTATTCTCGCTATTACTGTTTCAAATAATGTGATGATGATGAGCCCGAACTACACCGGGGAACTTGTTACGGTATCGATCGGCACCTTCTATCTGTTTATCTTTGTCTTTATGCCGTTCTATCGCAAGAGTGATTCTCTTCTTCTAGCAATCGGATGCATTTTGGAATTGGTCCTTCCGTATGTACTCCCAGGTCATGTCAGTTATCGGCTGCTTTCCCCGCTGCTGCTTCATATTGGAATGGCGATCGCGTATCTTCTTTACCGGAGAAAATGTATCGATACCGCACTAGAGAGAATTGAGACCGCCCGAAATCTGGAATTGCAGTTAGACGAGATTCATACCGATCTTTTGACGGATTCTCTTAATCAAAACGCTCTTCGTCAGTACCTGACGCTATTAGAGCGGAATCGGGAAATCTCCACTGTCGGTGTTTTACTAATCGATGTGGATGATTTTATGAAATATAACGACTCCTACACCTACGAGGTGGGGGATGAAGCACTGGAAAGAGTCGCCGATGCAGTATCGAAGGTCTTTGATGAAAAGATGCCTTACCTGTTCCGTTACAGCGGGGATGAGTTCATTGCATTTGTTAAGAATGCCGACGAAGAGTCACTACTTGCTTACGGAGAGAGCATCCGTGAAGCAGTTTGGAACGAATCGATCCCTAGGGACGACCTTAATTATGCTTCCCGTGTCACGGTTTCTGTCGGTTGTGCGCTCCTTGAAAAGGGTGAGGATTTCCACAAAGAATTTGTGACCAGAGCTGACTACGAGTTGTCGCTTGCCAAAAAGAATCACAAAAACTGTCTTTCCTATGCGGGCCAAATCTACCGCGAAGGAATCGCTACAGAGCCTCAGAAGACGGAAAAGCCTACGGCTCTCATCGTTGACGACGTTGACTTTAACCGTATGCTTCTGATCGATATTCTTGGGGATTCCTTCAATGTGATCGAATCTAGCGGCGGTCGTGATGCTCTTCAGATTTTGAAAGAACGCCCCGACGAGATCTCGATCATGCTATTGGACATCATGATGCCGGATATCAGCGGTCTAGATGTCTTGAAGCAGATGCATGAGCTCGGATTGGAAGGAAGGGTCCCAGTCCTTGTGATCACCGGCGACACCAATCCGGAAACTGAACGTGCTTGCTTAAGTTTTGATGTCGCTGACTTTATTACAAAGCCGTTTAACGATTTGTTGGTGAATATTCGGATCCGAAATGCTCTTGAGCGCCAGCGTTACAAGAATATGCTGGAGGGTACGATCAACAGCCAGCTTCAGACGCTCTTTGAACAGAATCAAAAGCTGACCAGAATGAATGAGAATATTACGACCATTCTGGGTGCCGTTGTAGAAGGACGCGATTCTGACAGCGGTCAGCATGTACAGCGAGTCAAGGCATACACCAGGATCATTTCCAGGTTGGTCCATGAGAAGTATCCGGAGTATCATTTAACACCCCATCAGATCAGTCTGATCGTCTCTGCAAGCCCGCTCCATGATATCGGGAAAGTAATGATCCCAGACGCTGTTCTGCTCAAGCCGGGAAAACTTACGAATGATGAGTTTGAATTGATGAAGACGCACACCGTTCGCGGATGCGATATTCTAACATCAATGAGTGATAGCTGGGATGAAGAGTATTTGAAGGTTTGCTTAGAGATCTGCCGTTCCCATCATGAGAAGTATGATGGCAAAGGATACCCGGACAAACTTGTCGGTGATGAGATCCCAATCTCAGCGCAGATCGTTTCCATTGCGGATTGTTTTGATGCCTTGACACAGGATCGAGTCTACAAGAAGGCTTTCTCGGTTGAGGTTGCATACGAAATGATCCTCGGCGGTGAATGCGGGGCGTTTTCTCCGGCGGTTCTTGACTGCTTCCGCCAAGCGGAATCGGAAATGAAAGAGACGCTGTTGGAATACAAGGAATGATTCCGGGAGGATCAGAATGGACCTGAAAACCTTTTACGAAGTTACCGGTTCCGACTATAACGGAACGATGAACCGCTTGATGAAAGAGGATCGTATCGTTAAGTTTTTGCGGATGTTTGCTGCACAGAATGATTATGCTTCCTTAAAGCAGGATGTGGAGCAAAAGAATTATGAAAAGATCTTTTTGGATTCTCACAGTCTGAAAGGCGTTGCCGCAAATCTGGGGCTGTCAAGGATCGCTGATTCTTCTTCCGATCTTTGCGAAGCGACTAGAAATGGTGCTGCGCCGAGCGGGGAACTTCTTTCCGAGTTGTTTGCAAAAGTAGAATCTGCAATGGAATTATTTGAGAAACACTTTCCGGAAATCGAATAACGATTTCTGTACTATGGGGAAGCACACTAAAAAGAGTGTATGAGGCATATGAAGAAAAACAAGAAAAATGTCAACATAACAGATGATGAGCTGTTTGATCCTCTTGAGAATGAAGAGGGTCTGGGAAGCACACCTTCTGAACCCGTAGAGGATTCCAGCCAAGACGAGGAGCCGAAACGAAGACGATCGATCTTTACTTCCCGAAAGAAGCAGATCCTTCATCCGGAAGACTTGGATGACATGATGCCGGAAGGCGATGATGATTTTGATACGAATCAAATCATCAGCAGTTATATTGCTCACCGCCGTGCAAGACTGTTTGGCTTGCGACTGCTCCGTCTGGATCGTGTGAAGTTAGGCCTTCTAGCAGCGCTCTTGCTGATTGCGTTCTTCTTCATTCTGTCTTTTTTGCAGGAAAAGATGGGTAATTTTACCATCAACCTGGATCGTCTGGAGCTGTACCGGAAAGGTATCGCCATGTCTGCAGACGCAGAATTCACCAATCCTACGGCACGTTTGGTAGCTACTTCAGTTGACCGTGCAACCAACATTACGATCACCGATCTTCCGACGGATATTGACGACATCGACGGCGATCACAACGGTGTCAACTATATGGCGTATACCTACTATGTTCGTAATGCCGGCAAAGAGGATGTTTACTATGTCGCTGACGTCGTTTTGACGGACAGTGCCAAAGGTGCTGATAAGGCTGTTCGAGTCGCAATCTGGAACAACGGGGAACGTACTGTCTATGCTGCTCCTTCCGCTAGCGGAGAACCGGAAGACGGATGCGTCAATTTCCTGTCTGATAAGTTAGTTTGTTCTTTCCGGGAAGAAGAGTTTAAAGTCGGATATGTCAATAAGTATACGATCGTAATTTGGCTGGAAGGGGAAGACCCGGAGTGCATTGACGATATCGTCGGAGGTAGTGTGGAATTTGTGATGAGCATCCACGCCGATAATGACGAGAACACCAGCTTGTTATGGAAGTATTATCACGATATCGTTGACACCTTGACTGGAAATGATCCGATCAGCGCGGCTGGTACTGAAAGTCCGGACTTCCAGTTGTATTCTGATGTTACCTGGGAGACCAGACGAAACAAGGACAATGTACAATAAGCTAAGGCTGAAAGAAAGCGGGCGCTACAATCGTGTAGCGCCCGCTGTTTTATACATATTACAGTTACAGATGATAGACTGCCTTGGTATTGGCAACATAGTCGCGCATGACCTGCTTGTCAGCAGTATCACGGAACCGGAACTGAAGACCGACGATGTTGTGGAAAGGACTTCCTTTCGGTGCTTCACGAGTCCAGCAGACGACACCGACAACATCTTCCACAGCTTTTCCTGCTGCATTCGTTCCAAGACGGGGGAAGAAGACCTTTACGATCTCGCCAACGGCAAATCGGCCATCGATAAAAGCAGCGATACCGCCGGCGGAAATATCGACGGTAAGTCCCT
>JAEEGL010998470.1_pt1 | contig 10735 bp, 11 predicted proteins | sample 9134231 | NCBI WGS metagenome assembly JAEEGL01 (sample SAMN16246548, study PRJNA631951) | gut metagenome | biome: gut microbiome; feature: rumen; material: fiber-attached | host: Bos | place: Iran: Karaj | collected 2018-10 | reverse complement strand
AGGAGGAGTCTCGTAGATCGAGTCCGGATAAGCGAGGCTCTCGCAGCTGCTGCAGTAGTTCCTCCCGCGCAGAGTAAGACTCGGACAATTGGTCATCGAGAACGTGAGGCCGCCGCCGTAATTTGCCGATATCGCGTACCCGTCTCCGTAACCGTTATTGGCTGTATTGTTCGGGCAGTCGGCGGTCCAGACCATCGCCCGGTCGGTGGAGATATTCAGCGCGGACGTCTGTCCAAAGAGACGGACCGCGGTCGCGTCGGATTCCCAGGTCAGGCCGTTCGAGACTGCGTTTATCGTAAGACAGGCATGATCCTGTATCGTAAGTCCCGAAGCGGTGTCTATACCAAAAGCCGTTACCGTCTGAGAAGTAACGTTGATTGTCACGTCGACGTCGTCCCGCAGGGTAACGCTTCCGCTGCCGCTTCCGTATCCCGTAGCGATCCCTCGCGCGTAGTTATTGTTCGTCGGCGTTACGTTTATCGTAAGACTTCCCGAGCCGCGGAAAACGATATCCGCGCCGAGGAGGAAGATACCTCTGTAACCGGTCTCGGTGATGCGATTGTCGCCTTCCAGGACTATCTCGATCTGACCGCAGCTGACGTCGTCCTGAAATATCAGGCCTCCGTCGTAGTCGTTCAGATATATCCGGCCAACGCTGCCGTCGATCTCGTAACCGAAGTTGTAATCATCGCCCGCGAGCATCCCGTCGCCGTCGCCGTTGTTGTACAGGAATTCGCTATCGTATACCGTACGGTAGCCTGCGTTTCCCGCGCCCGGGAAGGACTCAGGAAACTCGCCGCTGTAAAAGTATATAAAATCAGGCGGGGATACTGGGTCTGCGAAGACGCTGACCGGAACGAGAGCAAGTACGAGACAGAGAGCAAGAAGCGCTGTAAACGCTCTGCGCGTAAGGTTTTTCATTTAAGGGCCTCCATTTATCGGGACTCCCGGCAGCGCCGGGCACGATAAGCGTGGATAATACCTATCCGAATATATTGTACCACATAAAGGCCGCAAGCGGCGCCGAATACTTCGAATACAATTGTATTTTCCCGGCGGACAGGTTATGATTCTGATACAGGCCTGGAGCCGCGCGAGGCTTTCGGACCGGAACGGAGGATCCCGATGAAGAGCGAGTATTACGTAGTAAAGAGCAGCGCCCTGCCCGACTATTTCGGCAAGGTCCTCGAGGCCAAGGAGCTTTTGAGGAGCGGCGAGATCAGGGAGATCAGCGAGGCCGTAAGGAGGGTCGGGATATCCCGCAGTACCTTCTACAAGTACAAGGACTGCGTCTACAGGCCTTCAGAGGGCGACATGGGCAAAAAGGCCGTGATCTCGATGATCCTTAGGCACGAGCCGGGGCTTCTGGGAAGGGTCCTGAGCTTTCTCGGCGACCGCGGGGCTAACATACTTACGATCACTCAGAATCCGCCCATAGCGAGCCGCGCGAGCGTCGTCATCTCGATAGACGTGAGCTCGATGAAGCCGGGGCCGGACGAGCTCATAACGGCCCTCGAGAAGCTCGACGGCGTCGAGTATCCGAGGTTGATAGATATAGCGTAGAAACAGGCGGCTGCTCCGGTCTCCCGCCGCGCTCCTGCCGCGTCAGGAGCACCGCGGGAGGCCGTAGCAGCCGGTATCATAAGACACTTAAAAAAGGCCCCGGGATCTCTCCCGGGACCTTATTTTTATAGGAGTCTGTAATGGGTCTTAGTCCTTGTACATCGGCCTCTTTACATAGGTCGTGTGCAGGAGTTCGTGAGCCTTATGTGAACCCGGCTTCTCAAGGAACTCTGCGTAGAGCTGCTTGACTTCGGGGTTCTCATGAGACTTTCTGAGGGACATCTTGGCGTCCTCACCGTAGAGTCCGGCAGCGCGGTCGGCGCGCAGGTCGGTGAAGTTCCTGATGTATCCGGGCTGGTGGGGCTGTCCGCCGCCGTTTACGCAGCCGCCCGGGCAGGCCATGACTTCGATGAAGTGGTAGTTCTTCTCGCCGGAACGTACCATCTCAAGAAGCTTGTTGGCGTTCTCGAGTCCGCTGGTGACCGCGACGTTGACGTCCATACCGGCGACGTGTACTGTGGCTTCCTTGATAGCTTCAGTTCCTCGAACGGCGTGGATGTCGAGGTTCTCAAGAGGCTTGCCCTCGAGGATCTCGTATACGGTACGGAGAGCGGCTTCCATAACTCCGCCGGTGGCTCCGAAGATGTGGGCCGCGCCTGAAGCCATTCCGAGGAACGGATCGCAGGTCTCGTCGGGCAGCTTGGCGAAGTCGATACCGGCCTTGCGGATCATTCTGGCGAGCTCGCGGGTGGTCAGCGATACGTCGATGGTCCTCAGTCCGTTGGTCTGCAGCTCATCGCGGGAAGCTTCGAACTTCTTCGCGGTGCAGGGCATTATCGAAACTACGACGATGTCCTTGGGATCGATACCGGCCTTCTCGGCATAGTAGGTCTTTACGAGAGCGCCGTACATTCCCTGCGGGCTGCGGCAGGTGGAGAGATTGTCGATGAAATCGGGGTTGTAGGTCTCGCAGAACTTGATCCATCCGGGCGAGCAGGAGGTGATGAGCGGGAGCTTTCCGCCGTTCTTTACTCTCTCGATGAACTCGGTTCCTTCTTCCATGATGGTAACGTCGGCGGCGTTGTCTACGTCGAAGACGCGGTCGAAGCCGAGACGGCGCAGAGCGGCGATCATCTTGCCCTCAACGTTGGTCCCGATGGGCATTCCGAACTCTTCGCCGAGCTGTACTCTGACGGAGGGAGCGGGTCCTACGACGACGTGCTTGGTCGGATCGGCGAGGGCGTCCCAGACCTTCTTGGTATCGTCCTTCTCGGTAAGGGCTCCGGTCGGGCAGACCGCGATGCACTGTCCGCAGTGTACGCAGGCGGTCGAATCGAGTCCCATCTCGAAAGCGGAAGCGATGTGGGTCTTGAATCCTCTCTGGTTCGGTCCGATAACGGCGCAGTGCTGGTTGTTCTTGCAGACCGCTACGCAGCGGCGGCAGAGTATGCACTTGGAGTTGTCGCGAACGAGATGGATGGCCGAATCGTCGATGTCCGGTTCGAGCGGCTTTCCGAACTCGAACTTGTGGGCGTCGCACTCATATTCCTGAGCGAGAGTCTGGAGCTCGCAGTTGGTGCTCCTGGAGCAGCTCAGGCAGTCCATACGGTGGTTGGAGAGCATGAGCTCGAGAGTGGTCTTGCGGGCCTTTCTCAGAGCCGGGGTGTTGGTCCTTACGACCATTCCTTCGGCGACCTGCTGGAGACACGCGACAGGATTGCTCCTCGCCTTCTCAACTTCGACAACGCACATACGGCAGGCGCCGATGGGGTTGCAGTCCTTGAGGTAGCAAAGAGTGGGGATGCGGATACCGATGGACTCGGCAGCCTGCAGGATGGTATAGTCGGCAGGGACTTTAACAGCCTGGCCGTTGATTGTCATGTTGATCATATCCATGGTTTACGATCTCCTTATTTCTTGACGATGGCGTTAAACTTACAGGTCTCGAAGCAGGCGCCGCACTTGATGCACTTCTTGGTGTCGATGGTGTGGGGCTTCTTTACCTCTCCGCTGATAGCGCCAACGGGGCACTTGCGAGCGCAGGCGGTGCATCCACGGCAGACGTCGGGCTGGATCTCATAGTGCATGAGGTTCTTGCAGACGCCGGCGGGGCAGCGCTTCTCATAGACGTGCGCTTCATACTCATCGCGGAAATACTTCAGAGTCGAAAGCACGGGGTTCGGAGCGGTCTGGCCGAGAGCGCACAGAGCGTTGGCCTTGATGTAGTAGCAGAGCTCTTCGAGCTTATCGAGGTCTTCGGGTTCTCCGCGGCCGTCGGTGATCTTGTTGAGGAGCTCGAGCAGACGTCTGGTACCGATACGGCACGGCGTGCACTTTCCGCAGGATTCGTCGACGGTGAAGTCGAGGAAGAATCTCGCGAAGTCTACCATACAGGTCGAGTCGTCGGTAACGATCATTCCGCCGGATCCCATCATGGCGCCGATCTTGGTCAGGTTGCCGTAGTCGATCGGAGTATCGAGGAACTGGGCAGGGATGCAGCCGCCGGAAGGTCCGCCGGTCTGAACAGCCTTGAACTTCCTTCCCTTGGGGATACCGCCGCCGATGTCATAGATGATGTGGCGCAGGGTGGTCCCGAGGGGGATCTCAACGAGTCCGGTGTTGTTGATAGCTCCGCCGAGAGCGAAGACCTTGGTTCCCTTGGAATCCTCGGTACCCATGGACGAGAACCATTCGGGTCCCTTCAGAATGATCTGGGGAATGTTGGCCAGTGTCTCAACGTTGTTGATAATGGTCGGCTTCTGGAAAAGTCCCTTGTTCGCGGGGAAGGGGGGCTTGTTCCTGGGCTCGCCGCGGTTTCCTTCGATGGAGGTCAGAAGAGCGGTCTCTTCGCCGCAGACGAAAGCGCCGGCGCCGAGACGGATGTCGATATCGAAGTCGAATCCGGTCCCGAAGATGTCGGTCCCGAGCAGACCGTAGTCACGGGCCTGTCCGATAGCGATCTTCAGACGCTCGACGGCGATAGGATACTCGGCACGAACGTAGATATAACCTTTGGAAGCGCCGATGGCATAGCCGGCGATGGCCATGGCCTCAAGTACGGCGTGGGGGTCGCCCTCGAGTACGGAACGGTCCATGAACGCGCCGGGGTCGCCCTCGTCAGCGTTGCAGACTACGTACTTCTGGTCGGCCTTGTTGGCGGCAGCGAACTGCCACTTCATACCGGTCGGGAATCCGGCGCCGCCGCGTCCTCTGAGGCCGGAGGCCTTCATGAGGTCGATGACCTGCTCCGGAGTCATCTCGGTAAGGACCTTGCCCAGAGCGGCGTAGCCGTCCATGGCGATGTACTCTTCGATGTTCTCGGGGTTGATGACTCCGCAGTTGCGCAGCGCGACACGGAGCTGAGTCTTGTAGAAGTTGGTGTCGGCGAGAGCGGGAACGTCCTCGAGCTTCTGGCCTTCCTCTTCCTTGTGGACGAGGCGCTCAACGACACGGCCCTTGAGGAGATGCTCTTCGGCGATCTCGGTGGCGTCTTCGGGTTTTACGTGGCTGTAATAGGTCCCCTCGGGATAGACGATCATGATGGGGCCTCTGGCGCAGAGTCCGAAGCAGCCGGTCCTTATGATCTGGACCTCATCCTGAAGTCCGAGTCTTTCGAGCTCGACCTTGAGGTTGTCGGCTAACTTCTGAGAACCGCCGCTGGAGCAGCCGGTACCGCCGCAAATCAATACATGTGAACGAATCATTAATTTTCCCTCCGTTTATTTCTGCTGAGCACCGATGGTGTATTCGACAATGGGCTGGCCGCCGACTATGTGCTGGCCGACGATCTGCCTGGCCTTGTCAGGATCGACATGGACGTAGGTAACGCGCTGGTCACCTTCGAATACCTCGACGATAGGCTCGTAGCGGCACATTCCGATACAACCGGTCTGGCCTACTTCGACTTTGCCCGTAAGACCGCGGTTGGCGATCTCTTCAACGAAAGCGTTGAGCACAGGGCGAGCTCCGGCAGCGATACCGCAGGTGGCCATTCCGACGACGATACGCTTCTCAGCGCCGCCTTCGCGGAGGATGACCTTGTTCTGCATCTTCTCGCGGATCTTTTTGAGTTCTTCCAAAGATTTCATAAGCTTTGTTCCTTTCAGTTAAAGTTGATATATGTACTAATTCTTGCTTATCCGTATTGTTCTTCGAGGCTCTCCTTCATCCAGACCAGTACATCGGGGCTGGAGAGAGGTACCTCGTCGCCTAAGATCTCGCGGATCTCGCGGGTGTCCAGGCTCACCTCATGGTCGGGGAAGGTATGTCGGAAGAGGAAATCCACCTCCGGGCTTCCCTGTACGAGGGAGACTATCGTGGAGACGACGTCCCCCAGCGGGGTGAAATCGATATGGTTTTTGTAGAAGAAGGCAACGACCTCGGTCCCGTGATCATCCGGGTGTGTCGATCGTTCGCGGGAGCTTATGGCCATGTAGCCGCCCGTCTGTTCCGCCGCCAGCTTTAAGAGCGGCAGCCCCATCCCGACCTTTCTTGTCGTTCTGGTAGTAGAGAACGGATCGGTGACTCTGGCTAGAAACTCCTCGCTCATGCCTTTGCCGTTGTCGATTATCGAGAGCTTAAGGCTCTCATCCGTCTCGTCGAGAAGTATCTCAACGAGGCTCGCTTCGGCATGGATCGAATTCTGGGCAATGTCCAGAATGTTGAGCGACAGTTCCTTCATGCACTCATTCACGCACCTCCTTCTTGCCTGAACCTCAGTTTTTCGAACAGGGCGCGCCTCACGGTATCCGGGTCGGCGTCCGGATCGCAGTCGAGCTCGATGTGGTTCAGCGTCTGGCCGAACTCCTCGAGCCTGTGGGCGTCCGACGACACCACCACCCTTCTTCCGCCGGAGAGCCTTTCGGCGTTCTCCTTGTCCCTGACCTCGCAGAGGTCGAAGACCGGCTCTTCGGGGAACATTCCGAGTATCGCGAGCATCCCGTTCGATTCCCTGTCAATATGCGCCGGATAGGCGATCCCGCCCATGTCCCTCACCATTTTGGCGGCCTCCGAAAGAGAGAGGCTCGTCGCCGCGGGAAGGAACCACGGATCCTGGCCGACTATCTCGTCGTCTTCTTTCATGATGAACTGGTTTCCGAATATGTCCACACGGTTCGCAAGCTGCATTCTGTAAGGCTGGATAGCCTCGTCAAAATCCATCGCCCGCTCGATATCCTCGAACAGACAGACCATATGCACTTCCTCGGAGGTGGTCAGCTCACAGCCCGCTACGGGTATTACCCCGTATTCTTCGCAGGCGTGGAAGAAGTCCCTGCAGTTCTTACAGGAGTTGTGATCGGTAAGAGCGACTATCTTTATCCCGGCGATCAGCGCCATCCCTGCGATATTGCACGGCGTCATCTCGTCGTCGCCGCAGGGCGACAGGCACGAATGTACATGCAGATCGTAGGTGAAGAGCGCCACTGCCTACTCCTTCCGATCGAGCGCCGACTTGATCTCGGCGCAGAGCTCGAACATTCCCTTGGGACTTGCGAGCATGTTGATCTCGTGGAGCTTCGCCCTTTCCACGGCCTCGTTGTCGGGGCGGACCCCTTCAGCGAAGACCACGCAGGCTACGTCCGCGAGCTGAGCGACCGCGGCGACGTTCATGTTGGACATTATCGTCACCCACGCGTCGCCGGCCTGGGCTCTGCCCATGACCCAGCTCAGAAGATCTCCCGCGTAGCCGCCTGTGATCTCACGGGCGCCGTCGGGGAGCTCAAGTATCTCAAGTTCGAGTTCTTTCGCGAGTTTTTCTACTGTAAGCATTCTCTGTTTTCTTTTTTCTTATTCCATCGATGTTCTGATCTTGCAGTCCTCGAGCTTTGCCTCGCCGTTCACGACGTCGAGAGCGAAGGCTCTGCATGTGGGCGAACCGCAGGCGCCGCAGTCCTTCTTGGGAAGCTTTTCGGCGAGCGCTTCGGCCTTCTTCATGGCGAACATCATCGCCAGCATGTTTGGCGAGCCGTCGGGCATGTAGGTAAAGGCGTCTGATTCGATATACTCGTCGGGGATGTTCCCGTCGGAAAAATCTCCGAGATCGCTTATATCGTTGGGCTTTACCACCATTCCTCCGGTCTTCCTAAGGTCGTGGAGACGTACCCTCGCGACGTAACCGTTGGTCGGGGCGAGGACTCCGCCCACGCAGCCGGGGCTGCAGGCGTTGAGTTCCACGAACTTCAGGTCGCCGACCGTTCCGCTCTCAAGATCCTCCAGAACGTTTATCACGTTGTCGATACCGTCCGCGGACAGGTAGCCGTCGTTCATGAGCGAAGCGGCCTCGCCGCTCGTCATTCCCCAGCCGATACCTACTATACCGGCCTCGGAGGCGGCCTGCTCCGACGGGATCTCGTCGGGCTTCATCTTTGAGAGAAGGACCATGTATACGTCGTTCATACTGGTCACGAGGTCGACGTAGACCTTCTGGTCGTCCATCGGGCTCTTCGCCCAGCTCACCTTCGCGGGACAGGGGGAGATAAAGACGGTCTTTATATCCTCCGGATCGAGCTCGGGGTGTTCCTTCATCGCCTTCTCCTTCGCGAGCTTGCCCGCGAGCTCATAAGGCGTGAGAACGGGAACGAGCTGGTCGCAAAGCGTCGGGTAGCGGCGCTTTATGAGTCTTACCACAGCGGGACAGGCCGAGCTTATCGCCGGAAGGACTATGTCCTTGCGGTTGAGGTATAACCTCGTAAGGTCCGTTACGTACTCCGCGGCTTTCGCCACCTCGTACACGTCCTTGAAGCCCATGTCGAGAAGTCCCTGTATCACGAAGTCAGCTTCGTGCATGTGGTTGAACTGTCCGAACAGACTCGGCGCAGGAAGCGCGATCAGGTATTTTGAGAAATCCAGGTCGGTCAGCTTGTCGTAGGAGGCGTGTTTCGCCGAATGCTTGCAGACCCTTATGCACTCGCCGCAGTCTATGCAGGCGTTAGGGTTTATGACCGCCTTGTTTTCTCTTATACGGATAGCCTCGACCGGGCACCGCCTGAGACAGGTGGTGCAGCCTGTACATTTATCCGGTTCTATAAGGACCGAGTGATTGTATTTAGCCATGACCGGGCCTCCGTAAGCTCTAAGTTACTTGTTCAGGTGATACAGCATCTCGATGGTCGTTCCTACTCCGACCTCAGTCTCGATGTGCATCTCGTCCGAATATCTCTTCATGTTGGGAAGTCCCATGCCCGCGCCGAAGCCCAGCGCACGGATGCTCTCGGGAGCGGTCGAGAAACCTTCCTTCATAGCCTCCTCAACATTTTTAATACCGGGGCCGACATCCTTCAGCACGATGCGTATGGTGTCCTCGGTGATATATACGTCCGCGTCGCCGCCATGGGCGTGTATGACCATATTGATCTCGCCCTCGTACATCGCTACGGAGATGCTCCGGATTATGTCCGGGGCCACCCCGAGCTGCCGCAGGAGCTTCTTCGTCTCCACGGACGCTCTGCCCGCGTTGGAAAAGCTCTCGCCGTCGACGTCAAAATGGTAATGCAGCGCCTCACTCATCGTCAGTACCGTAAGCGTCGTCTTCAGACCCTTCCGAACGTCCCAGGCCGGCGGAATAAAGCTTTCCGCAGGATTCGTACATCGGGAGCTCGGACTGGAGAACGACGACTTCGTTCTCAGCAGCGAATTCTATGATGTCCGCTCCGGGCATCTTGCCGCGAAGGAACACCACACAGCTCATGTCCATCATGAGCAGCGTTCTTATCACCTGTACGTTGATGAGTCCGGTAAGGAGCATGCCCTGATCCTGTACGTAGGCGAGCACGTCGCTCATCATATCGCTCCCGCAGACTGAATGCACCTCGCGGTCGAGATGCTCCTGGCCCGTGAGAACTTTCGCATCGAGGATCTCTGCCACACGGCTGATCTTCATATCGGTCGGTCCTCCCTGCGTATGCGTTACTGATATTTCGCGAGAATGTCGCGTACGTCGGCGGGAACGAGGCGTCCGAATACTTCGCCGTCAACGGTCATTACCGGGGCAAGACCGCAGCAGCCGAGGCATCTGGTTGCTTCGAGGGTGAACTTTCCGTCGGGCGTGGTGTGACCGGGCTCGACTTCGAGTACGCGGGCAAGCTCGTCAAGGATCTTCTGCGAGCCCTTTACGTAGCAGGCAGTACCGAGGCATACCCTGATGAGATGTTCCCCTCTGGGTTCGAGGTTGAACATCGAGTAGAAGGTGGAGACTCCGTAGATCTCCTCGAGCGAACGTCCGAGTCCGTCTGCGATCATCTTCTGGACCTCTATGGGCAGATAGCCATAGATCTCCTGAGCCTTCTGCATAACGGGCATCGTCGCGCCTTCCTTCCCCTTCCAGCTGGCGATGAATTCCTTGAGCTCCTTTTCCTGCTCAGGAGTGCCCTTGAAGGGAATTGTCGTGATTTGTTTTGCCATTACAGACCTCCTTAGATTAGTTGATTTATCGTCGCGGAAACACCGCGTTCACCCTCCCGGGCAGACGCAGCGTATCGCTCGTGGGCGCAGTAATAGACATTACAACGTACCACTACACTTTAGATTGTAGGTTTCGGGGGGTGTTTTGTCAAGATAAGCAAGGCGCGGCGGGCGCGCGGGGCCATTCGTTATGCTTATAACACGGCGCTCTCCGCCTAATACAAAAGCCCCGGGTATCCCGGGGCTTGGATATTGATGTTTTTAGGATACCGGCGAGGCCTGCATATCCTCAGCTGGTTATCCGCCAAAGCGGCATAGCTTCGTATATGCAGGTCTCGCCGCTGTTCCGAATACTCTTAGGCGCGAGTCTGTGGTTACGACACTTTGCGCGAAGGCGGCTTCAAGCGGAGGACCCGCGGACGAGCGCCGGTAGCTTGATTCCTGTTACTTGATCCTCTTGAACGGGAAGAAGTCCTCGGGGAGAGCCTCCTCGAGACACATGGCCAGATCGTCGCCGTCCTGCTTTACGGGGATCAGGAGACCGTGCTCCTGATAGACGTCGACGAACCAGCCCATAGGCGAATATCTGACGTAGAAGCCCCCGCCTATAGCCGGGAAGTAAGGCCTTCCGTCCTTGTTTACGATCGTGATCCTGCCGTAGCCGGGATTCTCGAAGGTACCGCAGAGCTTCTCCCAGTCTTCGGGGAGCTCGTCGGTGAGCTGCTCATAGATTTTGGCCATGGGGTTCTCGGTCTTTTTGGCCTGCTCCTGT
>JAEEGL010697870.1_pt1 | contig 10735 bp, 3 predicted proteins | sample 9134231 | NCBI WGS metagenome assembly JAEEGL01 (sample SAMN16246548, study PRJNA631951) | gut metagenome | biome: gut microbiome; feature: rumen; material: fiber-attached | host: Bos | place: Iran: Karaj | collected 2018-10 | reverse complement strand
TGCTGCAGAATCAATCCTCGAGAATAACCTCTTTGGTTTAGATATTGATGACCGCGCTGGTCAGCTTGCTTACTTTGCCGTAATGATGAAAGCGAGGAAGTACAGCCGTCGCATACTTACAAAGAATATCAGACCTAAGGTTTTCTCCATTCAGGAGAGCAACAATGTAAAGATTGAAGCTTGGTGGAGACTTGGACCAGAGGAAAACATCGCTCGAAGACTTATACAGGATCTTACAGATGCTAAGGAATACGGAAGCATTCTTAATCTTTCAGTGACAACAGCAGAGCTTCAAGCATTGAGGAAGTGTCTTGACGACATTGAGGAAATGTCAGATCAGGGTAATCTTCTTGACGTTATTCAATCTGACGAAATAACAAGACAACTCTATCCTCTTATCGAACTTGCTGAAGTTATGGTTCAGAAGTACGACGTTGTAGTTACTAATCCGCCTTATATGGGCAATAGAAATATGAGCGGAAAACTATTTGATTACATTAAGGATATCTATCCAAATAGCAAAAGCGATCTGTTTGCTGTGTTCATAGAAAAATGTATAGACATCAACAAGCAAAATGGGTATTCAGCTATGATTACGCAGCATGCATGGATGTTCTTGGATAGTTTTAAAACATTACGACAAAAAGTATTGGATAAAACTATTATCAACATGGCTCACTTGGGTACAAGGGCTTTTGATGAGATTGGAGGAGAGGTTGTTCAGACTACTTCATTCGTTTTATTAAATGATGGTATTGCAAACCACGCTGGTATTTATAGCCGCTTAGTTGATTATTTAAGTCAAGACACAAAAGAAACCGCTTTTCTATCCTCTGGTAAAAAGTATTCGATAAAACAATGCGATTTTTTCCATATTGATGGACTTCAGATTGCTTATTGGTTAGGAGAGAAAACGTTATCATTATTTAATGAAAACAAAATAGCTGATTATGCTAATGCCTGTTACGGTTTTATTACGGGAAATAACGAGAAATATCTTAAACTATGGCATGAAGTCAATGTTACTAAAATATGCTTTTCTGCAAATAGCAACATTGAATTTGAATATGCAAATGCATCTTATGCTCCCTGTAATAAAGGAGGAGAATTTAGACGTTGGTTTGGCAATAACGATTATGTAGCTATGTGGTATAAATCAGATGAATACCATAGAAATGGTAGTACTTATCAATATGCCTTTTTTAAAGAAGGTATAACTTGGTCTGTATTATCATCAAACGGATTTAACGCAAGATTCTATGGAAATGGATTTGTATTTGATCATGCAGCAGCAAGCCTTTTTGTAAAGGATTCTAATGATATTAATTACATTTTAGGTTACTTGAATAGCAATGTTTTTGATTTACTTATAAATGCACTAAATCCGACTATCAATACTGGTGCGGAAATAGTAGCTCAGACGCCACTCATTATCAACAATCAAAGCAGAAATCTTGTTGATAATATCGTCAATAATAATACAGTTCTCAGCGAAGAAGATTGGGACTCCTATGAAACATCCTGGTGTTTCAAAAAGAATCCTTTGATATGAGGTGATAGATATGGGAAATGATGTGATAAGACAAAGATTATTGCAGAAATTTGAAGCTCCCTTGCCGGAATTCTACCAGCGACGAATTGTATTCTGGCATGATGAGGAGCAATCGTTCGAGAATGTCATTGATGAGATAGATATTCCTAATGTAAAAGTGCTCAAATTGAACGGAAACAACAACTTCTATGCTAAGAAACTGTTGTCGATTGAGGATACTACATCAAACTACCTTGTTTACGATCCATGCGCCTATGCCGATATTAAGGATAACTGGCTTCTTGATATTGAGCTCTACAGTGAGTCTTTTAGAGCTGATCTAATGTCAATGACAATGGACGAATTAAATGTTGATCAAAACGCCAATATGCGTAGATTGATGAAACAGTATAAGAAGTTCTTTGAGAACAAGGAACGAGTTTCAAAACTTAAGGCATTTGATTCCTCGTATTCTAGTGCCGGTCAGCTTCATATTGATATTATGGCTGTTTTGGCCGGTTCATCCGAAAACACTCCTGCTGGGATAATAAGATCTATTCTTTTAACTGGACTTGAAGAGAATGATTCAATAGAGAATATCGAGAAGTTTGGAGACATAAATGCATTCTGGAACTTGATTAATAAGTATGTTGGCTATGAGCATGCAGAGAATGATACCGTGCTTGACTTAGCTTCGCATATCTTCCTTACTGCGTTGTCTACAACAATGGCTGAAAGTTTCTTCAAAGGTTTGGAAAAGCATGTATCTTATGGCCATCAGGCAACCTGCTATTCAATGGTAAATGAGTGGATTCACTCAGAAGACGACAAATTATTTTTCCCTATTTGCGTTGAAATCGAGAACCATTGTGATCTCTATGAGCGCTTTACCAAGGTTGAAATAACTGATTTGTTAGACACGGAAATATTCCCATGCATAAATGAGTCTATAATCACTAGATTTATGGATCAGATTTCATTTAATATCGTCAAGATTGAAGAAATTGTACAGACGGTCGAAAAGAAGAGAACTCAGAAATGGTATCACAGAGTTGAAAGTTATTTCGATGGCTTGATTCAGGCTGCAAACATGCAGAAGTTCTATAACGAGCACATCACCGGATTCCATGAAACCAATTATAAAGATATGTGGAAGAACTATGAGAATGAATATTATTTCATGGATTCATACTACAGAGCCTTTTTCCGTGCCTTTGGAACCAGCCTAAAGAATACTAACTTGAGGATCGAGGACTCGTTTAAGGGTGCGGCCGATTATGTTGAGAATCTGTACAAGAATTCTTATTTGACACCGTTGGCATCAAAGTGGACTTCTCTTACTAAAGATGAGCTGGCTACGAGTCCTAAGCTTGGTATGCTTGATAATCAAAGATCTTTCTACACATCTAATGTAACACCTATCATTTCTGGTGGTGGAAGAGTGTTCGTTATCATATCGGATGCTTTTAGATATGAAGCAGCAGCTGAACTCAAGGAAAGATTGACACGAGAAACTAAGGGTAATGCGGAGCTTAAAGGCATACAAAGCATATTGCCATCTGTTACCAAATATGGAATGGCTGCATTGCTACCTCATACTAAATATGAGGTTGTGGACGGAAGGACTATCCTTTGTGATGGTTCTTCAACAGATAGCACTGCTAATAGGGATAAGATCCTTAAAGCAAAAACTCCTGAGAGCGTTGCTATCACCTATAAAGATTTTCTGGCTATGAAACAAGCTCAGAAACGCGAGATGGCTGCTGGAAAGAATGTAATCTATATTTATCATAATGTTATTGATGCAACTGGAGAAGCCGGTCCCACAGAGGATAAAATCTTCGAAGCATGTGAAGAGGCTATAGATGAGCTCTTTAATCTTGTTAAGACCATTTCCAATGAGCTTAGCGGAACCAATATCTTGATTACAGCCGATCACGGATTCCTTTATTCGTATCAGAAGCTTAAAACAAGTGATAAAGCTGAGAAAGATTATGTTAAGGGACTTCTTATCGAGACAGATAGAAGGTACATCATTACTGATAAAGCAGATGATGCAGAACATGTAATCAAGATTCCGATGACCGAGTATCAGTCTGATTTCTTTGTGATGATCCCTCAGGACATAATCAGATTTAAGACAGGTGGTGGTATGAACTATGTTCATGGCGGTGCATCTTTGCAGGAGATGATGGTTCCGGTTATCACTTTTAAAAATGTCAGAGCTACTTCTAAGAAGTTTGTTGAGAATACAAAGGCAACTATTGAACTGACCAGTTCTTCTCGTAAGGTAAGTAACAGTATCTTCACCTTGAACTTCTATCAGAAGGAACCTGTTGGTGGCAAGGTCTCAAAGGCAGATTACGAAGTGTATATGTCTGATGCTTCCGGTAATGCTGTAAGCGACAGACAAACAATCATTGCCGATAAGACAAGCGAGAATGGATCTGACAGAATGTTCCACATCAGATTTACTCTGAAAGGCCAAGAGTTCAAGAAGACCGATACATATTATTTGACCATAATCGAGAAGGGTACCACTAATATATTAGATCGAATTGAATTCATGATAGATATCGCATTTGCTAACGATTTTGATTTCTGAAGGAGGTTAAAGCATGAATAATGTAGTAATGACCATAGTGCCCGAGGCACAGGAGGAGAAGTATTTTCTCAGTGAGGTGAAGACGTCTACGGCTATCGAAGTAGGCTTTAGCGATGGCTCAAAAAACAAATACGCAGGGGATCGCAGCGTGAACGTTGGAGATGTTTTCGTGGTGGCACCTGGCTGTAAATCTTCCTATGCGATCGGTCAGGTGAAGTCGGTTGCCAGTACGCAGGGAAAGACTTATCACCTGAATGGTGCACTTATGTCTTTCAAGAAAAACCCCTCGAAGGCAGATATCAAAAAGTGTTTCGATGGAATCAAAAAGCTCAGTACCAAGGAAGAAATAGAGGAGTCTTTCAACTGTGATCCATTCGGGTGTTTCACTGATTATAATGAAGGACTTCCGATTATGGATGTAATCATTTCCAATATTCTGAAAGCACTGACCGTTATTTCATATCCGGATCTTGCATCCTCAAGAATGGTCGAGGAATCCATGAGATATCTATCGGAGAGGAAAGAGCTCCCTGCTTCTCTCTTTGGCACAGCCATGAATGCACGCTTTTATGATGATGAAGTTGTGTTGCTTTTTTCCGGATTTTACCCGGAATGGAAAGATCAGATAAATGCTCTTTCTGTTTGGAAGGATGAAGTGGTCCAGGAAAAAGGGGATTTCTTTGATGATGAGAACCTGATGGGCTTCGCGTTCAAGGGAAGTTCTTCCATGGCGAAAGCATTTTCAAAGAACGAGGAGTTTCAGGCATTTATCAACAAGTCGGTACATCTTTCCGTGTTTTCTGTTCTGCTCCGGGCCGGCCTTGTCAATCTGCTAAAAACTGCGCTGTCTGTTTCACTTCCTATTGCAGATTTTTATCAAGAAATCGTGGCTTTGGCTGATATTTGGAATGTGGAGACAGGCGGTCAATTGTTAAAGAACACGGATTACGCCAGCAAAACATTTGAAACTCCAAAGTCTGCTGCGACTGGGAAAGAGAAGGGAACGAAAAACAAAAGTGTTAAATCGAGTCCGGATTTTGTGTTTGACGATCAGACTCTCGTATCCTACAAAGGAAAGGACGAGATCGTCACGGTACCGGACGGAACGAAAATTATCGGCGAGAGGGCTTTTGCTGGTAACTCTACTGTTAAAAAAATCATCCTTCCGGATACAGTCACGCAGCTCAAGAACTCGGCTATGAGTTGGTGTGAAGAGTTGGAAGAAATCGTATTAAGCAAAAACCTTTCGTCCATAGGAAAAGAGTGCTTTGAATTCTGCCCTAAGTTGACCAGAATCGATCTCGGTAAGACGAAAATAAAGATATTGAAAAAAAGCTGTTTTACAAGATGCAGTTCGATTTCCAGCCTTACATTGCCTCAAACGCTAAAGAAAATTGAAGATTATTGTTTTAATGTAGGGCCTGAACTAGACAGCCTTACCATTCCGGCATCTGTCGAAAGTATCGATAGTGATTCGTTTAATGGGGCAAAGATCAAGGAAATCATTTTGGAAGGAACCGAACCATTAATTAAGGGTGGATATTCTCTGCTTTGGTATTCCATGAAAGAAGGTTGTGTTCTGCGATGCAAAAAGGATACTGGGCTCTGGGTGAGCCTCAAGAACAGGATTGAACAGGACAAGGAACCTGCCAAGTTTCATCTGAAAGAACTGTGACATGAGTACATTTTTATCGTTTTTCGTTTGAATCAGGTCGACTGAAAATTGAATCACGAAATCGAGACCACGCAGTAAGTATCACGGATCTCACAGTAACGGAGTTAAGGAGGACATAAAATGGATGCGTTCGATATAAAAGTGTTAGATAATTTTCCTGGAAAGGTGGTTAGAAAAGATCTCACTACCCTAATGAAGAAGGGAGCGAATGTACCGACGTATGTTCTTGAATACCTGCTTGGAATGTACTGCGCTACAGATGACGAGGAAGCAATCGAAGTCGGCCTCGGAAAAATCAAAAAGATTCTGAGCGAGAACTATGTGCGTCCCGACCAGAGTGAATACGTTAAGTCCAAGATCAAGGAAAACGGACAGTATACTATCATTGATAAAATAACGGTTGTTTTCGATGACCGTGAAGATAAGTATATTGCTAAATTTACCAATCTGAGAATGGATCCGTTTGAAGTTCCTTCCGACCTAGTTATTCATAACGAGAAACTCCTGATCGGCGGCATCTGGTGCATACTCAAGATAGAGTATGTCGGTCTTGAAAAGGAAGACGAGGAAGACGAACAGGCAGCCTTTGAAGAGGATATCTTCGGTAATCAGAAGAAAAAGAAGAAGATCAAGAAAAAGAAGTCCAAGTATGATTCTCCGTTTGAGATTTCTTCACTTAAACCTATCCAGATGCCAAACCTAGATCTGGATGAAATCAAGGAGGCCCGTGCCAACTTTACCAAAGATGAATGGATGACTCTGCTTCTTCGCAGTGCCGGTTATGAGCCGGATGAACTGTCCGAAAAAGAGAAGCTTCATTATCTACTTCGCTTTGTTCCCTTTATTCAGAAAAACTACAATTTGGTTGAGCTTGGGCCTCGTGGAACCGGCAAATCGCATGCCTATAGTGAACTGTCTCCGTATTCCATCCTGATGAGCAGTGGAACTACTACGGTTTCTAACATGTTCTACAACATGTCTTCTCGCAGAGTTGGTTTGGTTGGAAACTGGGATTGCATCGCATTTGATGAAGTTGCAGGTATTACGCAGGCCTCTGGCGATATGGTTCAAATCATGAAGAACTACATGGCTAACGGTAGTTTTGCAAGAGGGGCGGACTCTATCAGCTCCGATGCTTCTATTGCTTTTGAAGGCAATACGTTCAGAAGCGTTGCTGATATGATGCGTACAACGAACTTGTTCGAGCCGTTCCCGGAAGCATTTAACAACGACTCTGCATTCTTTGACAGAATCCATGCATATCTTCCCGGATGGGAAACTCCGAAGCTGAGATCCAGTCTCTTCACCAAAAACTATGGACTTATTTCGGATTGCTTCTCTGAATTCTGCCATGCAATGAGAAAGTATGATTTCACGAACTCCTTTGCAGAGTATTTCGCACTGAACAATCAGTTTAATACCCGTGATACTATTGCCGTCGGCAGAACATTCTCCGGTCTTGCTAAGTTGATCTTCCCGGACGAGTGTATGTCCAAGGAAGAGACTCGTGAAATACTTGAGTACGCCATCGAGTGCCGTCGCCGCGTTAAAGAACAGCTCCGCAAGATGACACCTGGTGAATTTAGTGATGTAAATCTCGGTTATATTGATTTGGATACCGAAGAGGAGCATATTGTTGATCTGCCTGAAATCGCTAACGGTACTCTTATCTTTGAAGGCCTGGAAACTCCGGGATATGTATACGGAATCGGACGATCTGTCTCCAACGTACTTGGCGTTTACAGACTTGAGAACAAGCTTGTCGATGGAGCCGGAATTCTCAGTTTTAAGAATGTTGAAGGTCTCGCCCGTGCACCTAAGAGCGTAAAGGATAGTATTACCGCAGCATTTAATTACTTCGGTGAGAACTCCAAGAAGATTATTGCCGGAGCTTATGAGGACTTTGACTATAGCCTGTATTTCAATGACCTTCAGAACAGGGGCGTTAGCGATGAAATTTCCGTTGCAGAGGTTGTAGGTCTTTTCTCCGGTCTTGCGAATCGTGCAGTACTGCCGTCACTGGTTATCTGCGGACGAGTTGTAATGTCTGGCAGCATGATGCCGATTACAACGGAACTTGACGAGATTTTTGTAACAGCGGCTAATGCAGGAGCAAAGAGAATCATGCTCCCTTTGGATAGTAAGGAAAAGTACGACAAGCTCAAGTCTGACCTGAAAAACGAGATTTCAGTTATTTTCTATTCCACACCGCTGGATGCTGCTAAGAAAGCACTTGGAGTTGACTGATTATGGCTGAGTATAAATGTATCAGCTGCGGTGAAATCAAAGAGAGTGAAGGTCCCTGCAGCTGTCCTGCATGTGGATATAGGATGTTTGAAGCACCCTATAATCGAAAAGACATCTTAATATCCGAGATGGAAAGCTTTATCTCCAAACTTGAAGTTCTGTCTGTAATGAGGGAGGATTTGCTGTTCGAAGGTAAAGACAAAGATGCTAAGCGCTTCCCGGATTATGATAAGATTCTCAAGTATGTTTCCAGCAAAGAGCGCACCGAAGATTTTCTGAACAATCTGCTTGAAACTGCTGAGCAGTTAAAAATGCATTTTACTGCCCAATTCTCAAAAACGTATCCTGTATCCTATGCGCATCTGGATGGTGTTATTGAAAAATATGATGAAGTTCTTTGCGAAGCAGCGCAGGTACTGATCCCCGGAGTTAAAGTTGAGCTAAATCCGGTTGAATGGGAATCTGTTTCACTCCTTTATTCGGAAACACCGAATAAGTATCTTTGGTCGTCCGCAAATCAGCTTCTTGACCTCATTGAAAAGCTTGCAAAGAAAATCGTAAAGTTCATCAAAGCAAACAATCTATATGGCAATATCCATAAGTATCATCCGAAAAAGCGCAGCGATCTTTTTGCAGATGGAATCGACCACAAGGATGTACTCGAAGATGCTATCACAGAGACGGAAACTATTCTTGATAAAAGATATGTTATTGACCTTGCCGATGATGGTTCTGATGAGCTGAAGGAAATGCTGACCTGCCTTTGGCATGGAATCGAACTTATCATGTATGCTCCGCTTTTCATCAAATCATATGAGTATTTGAAAGAAACTGGCGGTGTTCCTGAAGGCGAGTTCTTTGGACAGGTGGCTGAGATCCTCAAGAATAGATATGCCGCTTACAATGATTTAATCAATCTGCCGGTTCTGCTAAGTGGAAAAACGGAAGGCGAACTCTTTGAACTCTACAAGAGTCTTATTGGCATAGACAAGTTCGGTTTCCTGGTGCCTGCCGGAACAGAATTGGTCAATATAGGAGAAAGCGAAAAAAAGCTTGGGAAGCTGATCGGCTTATCCGGCATCAAAGAAAGCATACGAAAAATAAAGGCCTACGCTTTAGCAAATAAGGATAGCGAAGACCTTAACATTCATATGTGCTTTATGGGCAATCCTGGCTCAGGTAAAACAGAAGTTGCCCGGTATATCGCCGGAATTCTATATGAGAATAAGATCCTCCCAACCAATAAAATTGTTGAGGTGGATCGTAGCGGACTTGTCAGCGAGTACTTTGGCGCGACAGCAGAAAAAACCCGCCGTGTTATTGCAAGAGCTATGGGCGGTGTCCTGTTTATTGATGAAGCGTACGCGCTTGGTAATAACTCCGATACAGGTATTACAGACTATGGCAAAGAAGCAATAGATACTCTTGTGAAGGCTATGGAGGATTATCGCGGTCAGTTCTGCGTGATCCTTGCCGGATACAAGAATGAAATGCTGCAAATGCTTTCCACGAACCCCGGATTTAAGTCAAGAATTCAGTTTATGCTGGATTTTCCGAACTATTCCAGAGATGAACTGAAAAGCATTACTGAACTCATGCTGAAGGAACGGCAGTATACTCTGGGCGACGCTGCTATGAGCAGAATCTTGGATATTACCGATATTCGAAGAAAAGATTCAAACTTTGCTAACGCAAGAGAAATCCGGAATATTCTTGATCAGGTTATTATGTGCCAGAATCTTCGTTGTATGGGTGAGAGTAAGGAGATAGGTATTGTTGATGTCAACAAATACTTGGATGACAACAATATTATATTGCCGACATCTGGTTCCGGCAAAGAGCAGAAATTACTTACAGGTGTTGATGAACTGGAACAGCTTATCGGTCTTGACCAAGTAAAACGGATGGTGAAGAAAATCCGCGCATATGCCAAGAAGAATAAGGATGACCCGAACTTCAATATGCACATGTGTTTCTATGGCAACCCAGGAACAGGAAAGACAGAAGTCGCTCGTATTATTTCAAGGATCCTTCATGATGCAGGTGTTCTTAAGGAAGCTAAGCTTGTGGAAACCGATGCACATGGTCTGATAGGTAGATATATTGGTGAGACAGCACCCAGGACCTTGGATAAGATCAACGAGGCGATGGATGGAGTATTGTTTATTGACGAGGCATATTCTTTGATTGTTGGCACTGATGTAAAAGGTGGATCGTATGGAGAAGAAGCAATAGCTGTACTCCTTAAGGAGATGGAGGACCGAAGAGGCCGTTTCTGTGTAATACTTGCCGGATATAAGGACGAGATGAAAGACATGATTTCATCTAATCCCGGTCTGGAGTCCAGAATACAGTTTACGCTCGAGTTTCCTGATTATTCAGGCGCGGAGTTGGCAGAAATAGCTAAACAATTTGCTGTTAAGAAAGGATATTCCATTACTACTGAAGCTTTAGATAAGATCATTGAAATTGCTGAATACTTTAGAAACAGACCTAATTTTGCCAATGCTCGTACAATACGTAATGTTTTGGATCAGGTAATCATGAATCAGAACCTTAGGACTGAGGATGAGAATAGTGATTATGAAATTGTTCTTCAGGATGTTGAGGACTATATTACGGACACGGGTATAGATCTGGCAAACCCTAACCCTAAGAAGAAATTTGGTTTTGTGTA
>JAEEGL017326151.1_pt1 | contig 10736 bp, 8 predicted proteins | sample 9134231 | NCBI WGS metagenome assembly JAEEGL01 (sample SAMN16246548, study PRJNA631951) | gut metagenome | biome: gut microbiome; feature: rumen; material: fiber-attached | host: Bos | place: Iran: Karaj | collected 2018-10 | reverse complement strand
GTCAGCCGCGGCACCGCGGCCCGCAAGGCCCACGCCGCCGGCGCCTTCCTGCGCCGCCTGCCCTTCTCGCTGCGCATCGCCCCCCGCGAAACCCTCGCCACCCTCGCCGGCCTCATCCGCGGCAATCTCTGATCGGACCGCACCACCGTCCGAATCGGCTCCCGCCGATCCGGTCCCCGCCCGGTCCAACTCCTCTCTTTCCTCTTCCCAGGGGTCGTGATGAGCAAATTATTGAAACTGACCATTTTATGAATTCTCTGGTGCTTTTCGAAACCACTAGAGATTTATGTTTTGATTGATAATCAGCTTGTTGCTCATCACGCATCGGATATAAGGCCCCGATGCGCAGAAATCATGCAGCCCCTCTGTCATTCGCCGGCTTGACCGGCGAATCTCTCCGAACTAAGCGTCCGTGCGCATATGGACATCCAGTTGCGGGAACGGGAAGTGGATACCGTGCTTGGGGAGTTCCTTGTAGATGCGTTCGTTGAGCCAGTGCTGGACCTTCTTGTAGTCCTTGGCGAGGAGCCACACGCGGAGCTTGATCTGGATCGAGCTGTCCTGCAGCTCTCCCACGTAGACCTTGGGATTCTTGGCGCCGGGGGTGTCGGCGTTCAGGATCTTGGGCTGGTCCTTGACGAGTTCAAGGAGGATCTCGCGGACCTGGTCCACGTCCGTGCCGTAAGGGACGTTGAACTTGAGGCTCAGCCGGTGCGGGTCACGCGAGCTGTAGTTATCGATGTTGCCGTTGGCGAGTTCGCCGTTGGGGATCGTGATCTCGCGGTTGTCGGTCGTGACGATCTTCGTGTGTACGATGCTAATCTCCGACACACGGCCGAAGATGCCCTGCGCGTCGATGAAATCACCGACCTTGAAGGGCTTGAAGGCCAGCAGGATGAGGCCTCCGGCGAAGTTCTGCACGGTGCCGCTCATCGCCATGCCGATGGCCATGCCGCCGGCAGCGAGCAGCGCGGCGATGGAGGTGGTGTTGATGCCGAGCGTGCCGACCATGGCGAGGATCAGCACGATCCAGAGGGTGGCCGAAACGAGGCTCTGGATGAAGGTGGCGATGGTCTTGTCGGACTTGCGCTTCTCGAAGGTTTTGGCGAGGACCTTCTTGACCTTGCGGATCAGCCATGCGCCGACGATATAGATCGCAACGGCGAGCAGGACCTTGAGTCCGAAGGACGCGACGGATGAGAGGGTCCCCTCGAGGAGTTCGTCCTTGGGCGTGGTCTTGAGGGTCTCGACGAGCTGCGCGCCCTTGGCGGCGAGGGAGTCGGCGGAGAAGGACTCCACCGGTGGGGTGGGGGTTTGGAGTAACATGACAGATGGATTACTATCTCTAAAACCAATGAGGGAGAGCTACCCAATGGGGTGGCTCTCCCTCATCGCTCATAGCCGTGAAAACTTAATTGATCGTTTTGTCGACGGTCGTAAAGTATTCGTTTCCGATGTACAGCTTGGTCTGGCCATTCGAGATCCGCTTGAACGTGGCCGTGAAGACCTTATTCGTGGATTCCGTGTAGACATCATAGCTGATGGTCTTGGTGAACTGCACGGCATTGACTCCGCTGCCGGAGAGGGAAGGACCACCGCCGGCGACCAGGTCCTTTCCGTCAGCGGAAGAGAAATCCGGATTCAGCGCATTGGCAGTATCTTCGAATTTCAGTTCGATCGGGAACATAGATGCCGGGAGATCAGGGGGGAGCGTGACGGACACCTGCCCAGTGCTGTTGGCGGCGATGGTTCCCGGAACCGTGACCGAGGTAAAATTCTTGCGCGGCTCCACGCGGATGCGCACGGTGCGGATCAGTTTCTTGTTGGCATGGTCCGGATGGGTGCCCGTGACGGTAAACTTCGCTATACCGGCCGGGCTGTTCGCCGGAATGGTGAAAGACAGATCATACCAACCATCCGTTGCTTTCTTCCCGCCGTCGGCCCAACCCGCCGAAACGGCAGACACGATAGCCTTATTGTCAGGAGTCGAGAGCTTAGCCGAAGTGGTGCTGGCCTCGTTTTCCGCATCTGGGAGGTACATATACCGGAAATAGCCCGTCTGAGCCTCCGTCGACTGGACAAACACTTTCTCGATATACTGCACATACATACGGGAGACACCATCAGAGATGTCATCCAGGTCCTGCGTGGCAGGATCCAGGGAGATATTGCCATTGGCGGAGTGCTCCTGTGCTTCAGCAATGGTCTCATAACCTACGTGCCCGACAGCCTTGATCACCAACTTGTACAGGAAGTTGCGGAAGATCGGGAGGTAGTCTTCGTTCTCATCGACCAGGTCCAGGCGATAATAACGAATCTTCGTTTCCTTTCCTTGGTCGTAAGAGCATTTCATAATGACATAGGTGGGGTCCTGGTCGATGGACGACACCGTCCGCTCGTAGAGGTAGTCGACCATTTTGCCGTCAGGGTTATCGTCAGGGAATTTCCCGGCATTCGTGACGTCGATATCCTCTTCGGAGAACATGTATCCCGGATATGCCTTACGGAGAGCGTCGAAATCAGTTGCATCAAAATTCGAATATTCCGGGTAGTAAGCACCGCCGTTCTTGATCACGAAGGATCCGCTCGTGGGTTTGTTGTACACCTCGAATCCGATAATTTCGAAATCGGTTATACCCTCAGGGAGGGTAACATCAGGAACTCCATTGCTCTTCTTTAACTCCACGGTGATCTTGGCGAAATTGCGGACGAGTTTCAGGCTGTTGAAAGCATCGGCGGCGCCCGTGGCGTTGGTGCCTTCCGCCAACTTGAGATACTGCCAATAGGCATCATCCGTCCCTTCGGTCTTGAACGTGTCCATGATCGATTCGTTCACACTGGTGCCTCCGCCAAGCAGTTCCGTGAAATCGAGGGTCTGGTTGGTCGCCACGACGTGGACATGCTGCTCGGAATCCGTCTTCTTCAGGGACACTGCATACTTCTTGTAATGATGTCCGTTGTCGTCTACCGTGAATTCTGCATCAGAAGCAGGAATCGCCTGGACGAGATCGTTGAGGTTGCCTTTCTGTCCGAACACGAGGACGTAGACATGGAGGTCCTTGCCCGGGACATCCCCCATCGTCTTGGTGAGGACGCTCCGCTCGGGCACATTCAGGTTCATGGTGAAGGTGACCCGGTCACCATCCTGCGCGTCCGGAGTCAGCCCGTTCTGCGAACAAGCCGTCACAACCAGCAGCAGGGCTGCAAGAATATAGAATATCTTTTTCATACTACTTAATCGTTGCTTATCTTGTTTGCATATTCATAGCCGAGCCAGTTTTTGGCGGCATTGGCATTGGTTGTCTTCTTGCCGTCTTTATCCAGAGGCTCTGCACCCCAGTACCAGGCATCGTAGATGCAGCGGACGGATTCAGTGCGATTTGCCCCGGATCGGAATTCTCCTCCCTGGTAATAATAGAAGTTCCCTGAAGATGCCCAGTAGCCACAGCCATTACCATCATTCCCGTCCCTACCCGTAGTCCATTGGGAACTACTATAGAACAAGTATGGGATATATCTATTTTTTCTTAACGTGATCAAAAAATTGATTTCTTTTTCTGTAGGTATGCGCCAGCGACCTGCAGGATAGCCGTCTTCTTGATATGCAGCGCATCTAATTTTTGCATTATCGTAGGAAACCTGAGTTGTTTTACCGTATGAAGATGCGATGATAAAGAGCGGAGCAACAGCATCAATACTGCGAGCCGATTTATAACTGTTTACACCTAATGAGGTATTAATCAGGTCATCTGCAGAAGTGGAGCGAGGATCCAAAACGGAGAATTCATCAGAAACTGCAGCAGATACAAGATACATGAATCCTGAGTTATTGTCCGTATTCTTTAAAGCATCTCTTCTTTGAACCAATGCACCTATCTGACGACGATTCCAACCTATGTAATCATTAGCATAGACCCTATAAAAACGCTCATGCCAATCGCTTGATTGTCCGTCATAGTCGTTGTCATTTCTGTTTTCGAACCCATTCACAAAAACATACCCATTTGACTCGATCTGCTTCAGCGTGAAGTTCGGGTACTGGCGAATGATGACCTTCTTGTCGTAGGAGGTATTCTCGTCCTTCAAATGAAGGGTGATTTCATACACATATGGCAAAGCGTCGAACCAATCTTGATGGAAGTCGTTGCAGAGGGGATGGTTGATCGTGATGGTCTTGGTCCCGTCGTTAAGGGACTCCCAGGCGCGCACCTTTATCTCTGTCAGTTGTGCGCCTTCGTTGTCCTTCAGGGAGTTGATATTTGTAGTATTTGCATTATTATTCGTGATCAGCTCTAGCTTGCCTTCGCCATCATTGGTATACTCCACCCGGTAGATGGAGAGATTCGAGACCTCCACCGGACCGGTGGCATCGTAAGAAAGGGTATAGCTGTTACCGATGAACTCGACATTGGACAGCTCCGGGGTAATGTACTTGGCATCCTTGATGTCGGCGCTGACGATATCCTCCGGACCGTTCCATGCCTGCACGCGGAAACCATCCAGCGTCAGCACCGGCTCCTTCTCGGAGGCGTTGACACCGATAGAAGCGGTCAATTTGTACCAGCAATTGGCATCGAAGGATGTCAGATCGCCCGGGAGCATGATCTTGTAGTAGCGCTCATCGCTGATGCCGTGGTAGGTCACCGCACCGCTGGCGTCCTTGGTCTCCATCTGCCAGCGGAGGATGAATTTGATATCCGGCTCATTGTGGTCGCCAGCCTCCCAGCGGTTCGGCATCGTGTAGAAGGACTGCGTATTGGCGGTCTGGGGGAAGCGGGTGTATTCTCCGGCCTGGTCATTGGGCGAGACAAGCCCCATGTCCTCCGGGAAATAATACTTCGTCTGTGCCGCGTCTCCTTCTCCTTCGGTATAGGCGGCGCCGGCACCCAGCAGGCCCTTCGTGGCCACTCGCTCCAGGGCTCCACGCGCTACATCCCAGATCGGGGTCCAGGTGGTCGTCTCGCCGCCTTCTGTGGTCGTCACCGTATTCAGTGTGACGGTGAGGCTGACTTTGGCGGCGATGCGCTTCAGGGGAATGCGCGCCGTCTCTACGTTGGGGGTAATCTCCTGCTCGGCCGTCATGACAAACTTCTTCGTCCCGGTCGTCCCGGTCATTTCCTCCACGGTTCCATAGGTTTTGTCGATGGCTATCTTCTTGATCTGTTTCAGGTTCTTGCCGGCGAGGGGTTCCGTCCCTTCATAGTTCGCGACGGCATAGAATATGACTTTCTTGTCCGGGAACAACTCCTCAATGGTAGGGACGCCTTCCGCTTCGGTATCGATCGTGATCGTCTGCGAAGTGGCCGTCTTGTTCTGGGGAGTATACGAGCTGGCGTAAATCGGTGTGGAGCTGTCGTCCTTGAAGAAGAAGTACTGGATCCCGGTGATCAGGTTTTCGTTCCCGATGCCGTCAACGGGGTCCGCCGCTGCCTTGGTGGCAGGATCGGCGCAGAACAACTCCACACGGATCGTGTTCTCTCCGGGGGTCTCCGGGTTGTTATAGTCCTTGTTGCAAGAACTCAGGATGCCCACTAAGCCGAGGATCGTGGCAATTGTAAATATCTTTTTCATATTCCTTCGCATTAATTTTGGGGAACGGTGATGACCTGGGCGCCGCCGCGGGTCACCTCACTGTTGATGCTATACAACCTGTTGCCGATCTTAACGTAGAAATCCAGGTTCGCGGTGCCTGTCGCGACACGTGTGATGGTCAGGTCCACCCGTCCGTTGATGGCACCGGTCAGGGTCTGCACGTGGGTCTCTTCGTCCACGGAAGAAGAGGTCGCGTTCTCCGCAGAGAGCGTGACGATGCGTGCATCGCTGTTTGTCACGACCCAGCTGCCGTCAGCAGGAGCAAAGACGGTGAAGTACTCCTTGATCGGATTCGGCCCGGCGAATGTCGCTGACGTCCTCCTCCAATGGTTGGGGTCGGTGTCAGGTTTTTCTGGTACGGCCCCTTCTATGTGATACAAGGAGCCGGCGTTGATGATCGGGTCGCTGGTGTAGCCCAAGGTCTCGGTGTCGACATCCCACTTCAGGCCCAGCTCGACGGACTCGAAAATCCACTGGTATTTGTCCAAGGCCAGACCGATCAGGCGATGTTTCTTGCAAGCCCCGAACTCGACATAGTTTCCTTTCGCGTGTTCGACCCCGGATGCATCAGTATAGTCCTTGGCATATTTGAGCGGAAGGGAGCGCGTATCGATGCCTCCCTCAGCGTTTTCGTCTGCGATGGTGAAGCTCAGTTTCAGCTGGGTGAAGTCCTGCGGGAGGGCGAATACCGTGAAGTTCAGGCCGGTATTGGCGTTGATGACCTGGCCGTCCTCACCGAAGGAGACAGAGATGGTCTTGTTCTCGTCCGTTGCTGTCGGGCACGTGGCAGCCCACGTCGTCCCATTATAGGACATGGAGAACGTGCCGGCCAGGGCTTCCGCCGCGGAGATGAGCTCAAACCCCATCACCGTGATGTCGCCGGCTCCTTCCTTTGCTTTCAGCTGGATCTCAAAGGCCGTGAATGCCGGGGCGAAATCGAGCGAGACCGTCGCTCCTTCCGACACACCGGTCTTGGCGGCGGTCATGAAACCATATTTCTTGATATTCTCGTCAGGGTCACCGTTCGCCTGGTCGGCATCGATTACGAGGTTTTTGAAAGTAATGCCGTTGTCCGTCAGGGTGGCGTCGGAACCATCAACCGTCTTGGGGGCGGGATAGATGCCGTAGAATGCATACGGAGCAGCATCCTTCCAGACAAGACCGTTGACATTGTCCGTCTTCTGCGGCTCAGGGATGCCGGGGTCGACATTTCCGCCCTCGCTATACGTCTGGCCTGCATACGTGCCGGCGTTGATGATGGTTGCTTCACTGCGAATACCATTCTTGGTGATCTTCCAGATCCTGTAGTCAGAATAGTGCTGGTCGGTGTTGTAACGATCCGTGGCATTGTTGCTCCAAATGCGGATCTGGTCATCTACGAGCCAGTCGATGCGCTCGACCTGGCCAGACTGGACGGCCGTACCGCTGGCATTTTCGCCACTGTAAACGGTCTTGGTAGCGGCCGGACCGGCACTGGCGGAGAAACGGACAGCTTCGCCCGTCTTCCCTAAAATACCCGTCTTCTGGCATCCCGCCAGGGAGAGGGTTCCTGCTGCGGCGAGCAGGAGGAGTATGTATTTCCCTTTCATAGACATGTTGTTTTACTCCTATTCCCAATCATGATTAAAAATAGGGTCCTCGCCAGAGAAGTCGTAGTCCTGGACCTCCTGTCCCGTCGTGGCGACCGTCACGTTGTCTGAGACGGATCCCTGCAGGATCGGCGTGTCGGGCAGGAGGGAGAGTTCCTGCAGGATGGCCGGCCTTGTGAATTGTTTTTTCTGTTTCATTTTATGCATAAAGTTTACTTTGATTATCTGTCAATGGGTTCGAGCCAGGCGCGCGGGACGCTGGCCTTGGCGAACCAGGAGTCGAGGAGCTGGACGACGACGTAGGTGCGGCCGCGGAGTTCGAGCACGCGGCCTTCGACGCCGGCGAGGACGCCCTTGGTGACGCGGACGCGTTCGCCGAGGGTGAGCGGACGGTCGAGCAGGCCGCCTTCGTCGGTGGAGAGGTCCAGGACGCGGCGGAAGTCTTCCATCTGTTTGTCCGGGACGACCAGCAGGGAGCGGGTCGCCGGGTCGATCAAGTAACGGACGGGCAGGGAGTCCTCGTTGGCGAGGGCGCAGGCGCGCTGCTTGGTGGCCTTGAGGAAGACGAGGGCGGGGATGAGTGCGCGCTCGTAGGTGGCGGCGCCGCGGGTGCGGCGGCGGACCTCCGTTGGAACGAAGCGCTCGACGCCGAGGCGGTCGAGCCGCCCGGCCACGGACAGCTCCGCTCCGCAGCGCGTGCGCGCCGCGAACCACTGCTCCCGGGGAGCGGTTTGTCCTTTTTTGGCCGGATCAAGCATCCTGTCGATAATTATACTACCTATCCATATTTCCGATATCGTGCCCGAAAAAACGGTCAGTTTATCGGTTTTTTAAGTATATTTGACACTTGAAACACAAAACATATATCTCTTGGATAGAGATACTTTTTTATTATGTTGACACTTACATTTATTGTCAAGAAAGACCACGTCTCATCATGTTTTTTCCCGAAAAAATGGTGTATCTTCACTGTTCGTTTTTCAGATATCTTCAGGGACTATGAGAAGTAGAACGAATGTGATGTTCTCGGTTGCGATCGAGGACCAGATCCGACGAACGGATGCCGCGGGCAAGAAGCGGACCGCGCAGATCTACCGCACAGCTCTCAATAATTTCATGCGTTTCCGGGAGGGGGAGGATCTCCCGCTGGTCGCGCTGGACCAGAAGACGCTGCAGGCCTACGAGGCCTGGATGCGCGAGCGCGGCTTGCTGCGCAACAGCAGTTCCTTCTACCTGCGCAGCCTCCGCTCGGTCTGGCACAAGGCGCTCGGGCGGCGCGGTGCGCCCCAGCCGGACCCTTTCGACGCCGTGTACACGAGCGTCGACAAGACGGTCAAGCGCGCCCTGCCGCTGGCCGAGATCAAGAAGCTCAAGACCCTGCGCCTCGAGGGCGACGAGGCCTGGGCGCGCGATATGTTCATGATGAGCTTCTACACGCGCGGGATGGCGTTCGTGGACATGGCGTTCCTGCGCAAGACGGACCTGCGCGGCGGCCTGCTGACGTACTACCGGCGCAAGACCGGCCAGCAGCTCATCATCCGCTGGGAGCCCTGCATGCAGGAAATCGTGGACCGCTGGGGCCCCAACCCGACGCCGTACCTGCTGCCCATCATCATGCGCACGGACCTTCCGGCGTACAATCTGTATAAGTACGCGAGCGCGCGCGCGAACCGCAACCTCCACATGATCGGCTGGAGGCTGAAGCTCCAGGCGCCGCTGACCATGTACGTGGCGCGGCACTCCTGGGCCAGCATCGCGCACAGTCGCCACATCCCCCTGTCCGTGATCAGCGCGGGGCTGGGGCATGACAACGAGCGCACGACCTCGATCTACCTGGCCTCCCTGGACCAGCAGCAGATCGACTCCGCCAACCGCAGCATCCTGCGTCTGTTGTGATATAAAAAACGGCCCTGCAGTTTGGCAATTCGCAGAAAAAACATACATTTGTATTTTGGAAAAGTAGTGCAGAACCTCCCATGGACGCAAAACAGGGCAAGAAAACCATGCTGCGCCGTGCCTTGATGGACACGGTCCTGTCCGTATTGGGCTCACTCGCCGCGATCCTCTCGATGCGCGCCGTATCCGAGGCCGTACCGGGGTTCATTCACATCGTGACGGGATGGCTCCTGGCGGCGACGGTGCTCTCCGTGACCGGGCTGCTCATCACGCGCAGCGGCGACGTCGTGACCCGCTACGCATCGCTGCGCGGGTACTCCCGCCTGTTCAACGCCATCCTGGTCAAGGAGGCGGGCATGATCCTGATGCTCGTCCTGGGGCTGGTCAAGTTGCCCAGCATCCCCCTGGCGCTGGTGGCGTTGCTGGCCGACATCATCCTGACGGCCGTCGCCCTGTTCTTCCCGCGCCTGCTCGTGCGGAGCGTGCGCCGCGAGGAGCGGGAGATCAAGGCCGCCACGGGGCGTCTCAACGCCCTGGTGTCCGGCACGGACGACGCAGCCGTGGCCCTGGCCGATGAAGCCGAGGCTTCCGACAATTACAATATCCTCGGCTACCTCAGCACCGATCCTTCCCAGGCGGGCAAGGTCATCGGTGAGCGCATTGTCTATTTTGCCGCGTCCAACGAGGCCCTCGAGGATCTCCAGTGGCGCCTGGGCGGGATCGACTGCATCTTGTTCCCCAAAGGTCGCGGGGGCTCGGGCCCCGGCGCCACGGAGCCGGACAAGATGCCGGTCAACAACGACTCCATGTCCCTGGTGGGCCACGCCGTCAAGCGTGCGATTGACATCGCGGGCTCCGGCGTGCTGATGCTCATCTTCTCGCCGCTGGCGGCGATCAGCGCGCTGGCCGTCAAGCTTGAGGACGGCGGCCCCGCCATCTACCGCCAGGAGCGGCTGGGTCGGGGTGGCAAGCCTTTCAACATCCTGAAATTCCGCTCCATGCGCATCGACGCCGAGGCCGCGGGCACGCCCGCGCTTTACTCCGGCGACGACGACCCGCGCCTGACCAAGGTCGGCAAATTCCTGCGGCAGCATCACCTCGATGAGCTCCCACAGCTCTGGAACGTCTTCCGCGGCGACATGTCCTTCATCGGCTACCGTCCGGAGCGCCGCTACTACATCGACCAGATCATGGCCGTCAACCCCCGGTACGCGTATCTGTTCCAGATCCGGCCGGGCGTGACGAGCTATGCTACACTATATAACGGATATACGGACACGCTGGACAAGATGCTCACGCGCCTCGACCTGGACCTCTATTACCTTAGAAACCACTCCCTTTGGTTCGATGCGAGGCTGCTGGCGTTGACGTTCCTGCGCATCGTAGGCGGAAAAAAGTTCTAAAAAAACGCCTTTTCGTTTGCATATTTATATCCTTTTGATTAAAATTGCACCATGAAATACTATGTACCGAAAGGGCATTAACAAGAAAAAAAGCACTTGAAAAGCGGAAGTATCTCTATCCAAGAGATATTTATATTGCGTTATTTTTTTTAAAAACAACTAAATACGGCATAGTCAGAACCGAGATAGTGTCGGAATGACTGGATAAAGCCGTACGATAGAAAAAATGTCTGGAACAGGCGGGAAATTGAATGGT
>JAEEGL015548104.1_pt1 | contig 10736 bp, 15 predicted proteins | sample 9134231 | NCBI WGS metagenome assembly JAEEGL01 (sample SAMN16246548, study PRJNA631951) | gut metagenome | biome: gut microbiome; feature: rumen; material: fiber-attached | host: Bos | place: Iran: Karaj | collected 2018-10 | reverse complement strand
CGATCCGGTACGCTTGACATGATTTCCCCTGACCGCTTATCCACGTCATAACAATAATTTTGAAATTCCCTCGCCGCGTTTGGACATCGTACCGGATCAATCACGATTTTTCTATGTTGCAACCAGCGAATACGCCGGATCACGCAACCTTGTTCTTTGTGGCAAGCGACAGCACGCAACCCCATTTTTGCTAGATCGCTTATATCTTTCGGGCTTGCAGAATCACAAATTATAAGAGTTTGCGAATCATAAATCATCCCTGAAAGCATCGATTGATAGCCAGGTGTATTCCCCCACTTATTCAAGCCACGCCCGACAATCAAATCATATAAGTCCCTATTGCTTTGCTGCCGCTTATAAATTTCATCCATGAACAGTATCGTTTCCGTTTTCCGATCATATCCAACACGGATGAACGCTGCCGGATCGTTGCTGAAACCAAAATCAAGCCCCGCATACACATATTGAACCGCGTTGTATTCTTCATCCGGGATCGTCCTGATCGTCAAATTCGGAAACACTTCTGATCCATTTCCGCATGCAATACCCATATATTCATTGTTGTACGCCGTCGGATTGATTTCTTTCAGCCGTTCAGCTTCGTCAATAAACGCTTGCCCCAACCACACCGCCGGAACATCCTTGTAAGTCGTCAGTAATGTGATTGCTCTGTCATCCGGTTTATTGATATACACGTTCGCCCAATTCGCCGCGCTTATAGGTGGATTAAACGAGCGAAACACCGTGAACACGTCACCACCACGCAGCACGCTTTGTTGAAGATTACGCAATTCCGGTTCGCCGACGATTTCTGAAAATTCTTCGATCCATAGAAAACGGAAATAACCCTTTGACGGCTTAATTGATTTCAGCTTTCCCGCGTCATCAAGCCCCGTCAGCCGGATCACTTGACCAGTTTCATAGACAAATTGAAGCGGCGTTAGAGTATGCTGCCAGCGATCCGCGACACCTAGTGTATTTATCGCCCAGTCGATCTGACTGAATACCGATCCCCTGAGCGTCACCGCCCATTTACGGACGATCAGCGCGTTACTAAGTCCCGTTCGATCCTTCATGATTTGCGTGACAATCTCCAATGCACAGAAAGAAGATTTTCCGCTGCCGCGTCCGCCTGGCAAATTGTAGAATTCATGATCGCCGCGAACAATATCATCATGCAGATCGTGATATACCGTCGCTATGTGCGGTTTTATATCAAGCTGGTCAATTACCTTTTGTCGCCGTTCGAGCCGTCCTTTTACGCTTTCTAAGGCACTCAGCCGCCGCACCTGATCAGCCTTCATTCTGCACCGTCCCCCGGCTTAAATCGCTCAGAATCGCCAAATCCAGCCCCTTCTAAGGCTCTCAGACGGTTTTCAAAATCAATCATGGCTTTCCACTCTCTCAGGTGTACCCATTTTGTATTAATAGCGTTTACCCTGACAGCGGGATTGACCGCCGGATCGCTTATGATAGATTGCAGAACGTCAGCGTCTTGCAGGATCGATTCATTCATCCGGTCTACTGCTGCACCGACGATTGCAGCCCGTCTCTCATTCAGGATCGCGACGAACGCCGGATCGCGCTTGTATCTATTGACCGTCGAAACCGCAAGCCCAGCCGCCGCCGCAATATCCTTTACCTTGTAATTGCTCAGAAACGCGCCGATCACTTTTTCGGAATATTCCTTCACTTTGCACCGTCCCCCCTTTCTGCTTGGTATTGCCTTTCAAGGTCGCTATACACAGCAATGAGCATATCAATTATGAATTTGTCATTGCCGTAATTTTTGCATATCTGAATCGCTTCTGCTGCCGCCTTTCCCCAATCATCCGCCGTTGCCGGAAAAGGTGACCATTTCTTGTGAAACTCATACACCGCTCGATAATACTTATCGTTAAGCACTATTACACCGCCCCTTTCGCCGGGACAAATACCCGTGTAATTTTTTGTGACAAGAGCCGCACACCGTGACCAGGTCGGTATATGGATCTTCGTTTCCCAGCCTTGCATACGTTATATGATGACAATTCATTGTCCTGACGTGTTCCACCGACCGCCCACACATAACGCAACACCCGCCGTCAATCTTCAGCCGTTCTTCTTTCTTTGCTTCCCATTCCGGCGATTGCATATATTGATCGTAAAACTCAGAATGATTCATGTTTCCCCCTTTCAGGGAAAAAAGGGAAGTTTTTTTGCACATATTATTATTTTTTATAAAATGCCTATTTTTTGATGTTTTTATTTTTTATCTCAAAATAGTTCCCTTTTTTCCCTAATTTCCCTTAAGCATTGATTTATAAGGCTTTTTTTAGGGAATTTTTCTTTTTTCACGTTCCCTTAAAATTCCCTACAAGAACGGTAATGGTTCATCAACTTCGACAAATCCATCCGGTAGGGAATTTTTTAGGGAATTTTTCTCGAATGAAATTCCCTCAAAATACCAATCGCCGCCGCTTTTTCCTTCTCGATAACCTTTTGCCCTTAGCGATTTAAAGAAATTGTTTTTTGTTAATGCTTGTCGTTCCGCTTCGACGCAATAGCTTGAATACCGGTTAAATAGCTTCGCCCGGTCAGCACGTCCACCGCTGTACAATTCATCATTGATGAACGCTGCCACCGTGTCAGAATCCATCCTGAGCCGTTCCACAGCCTGATCAGAATGATTCGACGCAAGGATCGTTCCCCGCTCATACATCCGTGCCAGTGCTTCGACACTGATCCGGATGAAATAATCAATCTCTTTCCGCAGCTGATCGAATAGGTCAGTTTTAACGGTCGCTGGTACGCGGTTCATGGTGAGGATCAGCAGTCGCCTATAAAATCCGTTGGTTTTTTCAGCCTTTACAATTGGCAATTCATTGCAGCTGAATATCAGTTTTGCATACGATTTGAACGGGAAAGCATCTTTTCCCTTTGCTTCACCGCGCAGCGTATCTTCACCCAACGCCTTTTTAATTGTGCTGGTATCTTCCAGTGCTGTTAATTCCAGATCAGCGCAGGAATTCAGCAGCTTCCCCAATAGCCCATACGCCGAAAAACGTTGCGTCAGTTCGCTCAAGCTGATTGATGACAGGTTATTGCTACCAATCACAGCTTCAATCATGCGGATCACCGTTGATTTACCCGTTCCACCTTCGCCATTCAGGATCAGGAATTTTTGCTGCCTAACATCCCGCGTCATCGCATACCCAGCGAATTCAAGCAGCATTTCACGGTCGTCTTGATCCGGTACGATGAACGATAACCATTCTTCGACCGCTGCCCCGTCCGGCTGATTCGCGGGATTAAACACATGAGGAATTTGATTGATAGCCTTGTACTTTGGATCATGCGGGATAATCTGCCTTATCACGGGATCAAAGAAGCCATTCTGAAAGTTAATCCATGCCGCCGGATATTGGTTCAGATCCTCATATGTTGCTTGCAGTTCTGCCGCCCCGATGAACAGATCATAAACGCGCTTGATCGTCGTCGACTTGATAAACTCAGGATAACAGCACGCCCGGATCAGCGTTTTCAGCCGCGCCCCGTTTTCATCCGGAACATATACCCCCTTGGTATAGATATAGGGAACACCACCCAGCACAAACATGCTATATTTGCCCGTGATATATTGGAATATCGCCCAATCGAAAACGCCTTTTGCGCGACCTTTATCATCTTTTAAATGAAACTGATCTAAATTCATGATTTCTTGATTTTCTGAATTCATGATTTCATCATCTTGAAATGTCCAGCCGTTCGCCGCGTACCGATCATATTGATCGAACAGATCAGGCATGACATATCACCGCCATTTCTTCCCATAGACAATCAAGGTCATCCCCAGCGCGTGACCGATACTGCAACGCCCGGACAAAATTTGGATTATCCCATACCTTATCCAAGTCATGATGATCAGCAGCATTTACAATCTCATTGATCTGCTGATCCGCTTCATGTAGCACGTCACATAAGAACGACCATTCGCGCCGTTTTCTTTTCTTTGCTCGTTCCCGATCCATTCGCCGTTGCTCAATTTGATTTCTTTCGTATGGTGGCACTGGCTTGTCACAATCCAACCCCAAGCCAAAATCAGAATTGATCTTCCTGGCTGCATCAATCATTGACAATCCGAATATCTGAGCCGTCAAGCTGACCGCATCGCCGCCGTTGTGGCAAGCGTGACAATAACACGTCCCGTTGTCGTAAAACGTCAAGTCAGGATTGCTGTCATCATGCCACGGACACCGCGCACGCCGATTATGACCAAAGTGAAGGTTATACGCCTCAGCCGCATCACGCGCCGTTACGCGCTCTTTGATTGCGTCAAACAGCGTCATCCTTTTCACCTCTCAGATCGTCGACAGCTGCCATGATCCGCGCCTTCATTTCCGGCTTGAGCGGATAGCGCATGCACTTTGACAGATATTCAGGCGTAACCCCGATCCGCGCCGCTATCGCCTTATACGTCAACTTTGCGTCAGCAACGATCAATCGCACATCCAAATTTTCCATAACAAATCCCCCTTTCATTTATTTTTGCTTTCATGATTTCATGTTTTCATTTTTCAAGGTTCGCGGACAATGACAAATGAATCATTGACGTTGTTCAATTCTTATTGTATAATCCTTAATGATGATTGTCACATCATCTAATAATCATAAAATGATTATTTTCTTAGAGAATGGAGCTGACCAGCATGGAAAAATCATCAAATGCCGAAAACAAGCGCGTTACACGGATAAAAAAAATTTTGGAGAATGAGCAGATAAAACAAAAAGACCTTGCCGACGCGCTGGATATGGAGCCGCAAAATTTTTCCCGCTTCATGATTTCCGGCAAGGTCAGCGAAAAAACTTGTAGAAAGATCGTCGCCCTATATCCGAAATATCGGATCGAATGGCTTTTGGGATATGATGATTTCATGACTATTGAAGATTGGATCGACGGAACGCAGCGATTGAAAGACCTTGCCGCTGATGGAATGTGGGCAATAATAGAAAAATCCCTGATAAAACAAGGAAAATCTCTCAAATTTGTTCATCGGGAAGGTCAGCACGTCGATTCATCCCAACGCCTGAAAGCTGATTGCTATTATTCGATCGTTGACCGTGACGGAAACGAATTAAAGCGATTGACCGCACTTGAAATGGTAAAATTTGAAATGCAGATACAAGAATACTGCGACTTTCTGACCGAACGGAAACTATAAAACAGTATCAAAAATGACCTGACTTCGTGCAGTATCAAAACCGCATGATTTCAGGTCATTTTTTATTGTTTTTTTCGTATCAGTTCTATCGGTCGTCAGATTTGAACCGTCAGCGCAAAACGCGCCTGTTTTTTGCCCCTCAGATCGATTTTTATTTCCCTTGACGCAGAATTGCCCACGTTGCCGGATAAAAAGCCGTTACAATCGCATTATTCGCCCCAATATTTAGAAACCGTTTTTCGATCCATCCCCGTATCACGAATACAATCTGCTTTTGTGCCGTCAGGATGATCCAGCACCCACGCTTGCACCTGATCCCGCTTTGACTTCCTGCCGCCACGCCGCCGCCATTCACCGTCAGGATCGACGATCGCTTGTGTTGCCCTTGCTATTTTCAAATGCGTGATCTGATCGCGTCCGTTACGCCTATTCGCCGGAATGGTGATCCCTGACCGATATTCCACCGACGACCGCGGAAACGTGATCCAACGATCGTCATAGGCTTCAAGCGCGTCGATCACGTCATCATTATCAAAATGATTGTTTTCACTATCCGTCATAGCGTCAAACTGATCGACCAAACTAAAACAATCCCGTTCTAATTCTTCCCGCGTCACGGGATCAGGATTGCGCTTTTCATCATACTGACCGCACTTCCGCGCATAGATTGCAAGCATCATCATGCAATAATACCGATGACCGACCGTCGCGCCCTTCTTGATCTGTCCTAACCACCAATCATAGACCGCTCTATTTACCGCCCACGCGCCGCGCTTTTCCTTCCTGACGACCCGCCGATCATACCACTCAGGATATTTTTCAGCAGCGTCAGCAAGCCTTAAATCGCTCTTATATGTGAAGTGCGTGACCTTGTAAGCATCATCCACGAACGAATTAAGATAATCAATAGATACCCGATCCCCCGTCCTGAAAGCTGCTGCACGCGCCCCAGCCTTTGTGATTGTCCCTGGCATGCGAAACCCCTGAAAAATTCCCTCTTGCTGAATATCATGAACCGTCTTGATATTGACGATCGTATCATGCCATATCAGCCGCGTCAGTTCCCGCTTGTATTCTTGTAGATCGATCACCGTATCCCTGAATAGCGGAATAGGACGATCCAGCACATAATACAAATGCAACCCGCTGCCACTGGATACGATGAACGTCGGTTTTGGTAGCCGCTTCAATCGTTCTATGTGCCGTTCCCATAGGTTTATCAGTCCCAACGGACGACCGTCATCATACATTTGCAGCCGATCCACGTCGACCGCTATCGCGTACATGACCCGTGCATGCTCTGCCGTTCGTGACTTCCCCGCGTAGCTGATAGGCGAACACAAACAGAAGTCATCCGAATCGCACGCCACGTCAACCGCGTCAAGGTCATCCGTCATCGTGTACCGCTTGATCTCAGCTTTCCCGTTCCACTTCTTACGACCAGTGACCGCAACAACGATCCCGTTATACTTCCCCTTGACGTATTCACCCCGCCTTTCCAACTCACCCGCCGGAAAGATCGTCCGGTAGAATTCACGCGGATCAACTTCTTGAAAGCGATTCTTAAGCCATTCTGTCAATACGTTCATACTATCCCCTTACTTGACTTCTAATGTTGCTGGTAGCCGCTCAACGGGCTGACGCCCTGAGCGCGGGACTCTTCCCCCTTATGGGCGTTATATTATCAATACAGTTTTTCCCTATTTCAGCCCCATTATAGCGGGATCAACATGATCTGTCAATCCCGCTGAAATTTTGCTTTCTTGCACTCTTGAAATCATGATTTATTGATTTCATGTTTTCATTATTTCATGCTTTCAATACGCTTGTCAAACAGTGCTTTTTCTTCTGCGCTTAACGGATGTTTTTTCAGATATTCCCGCATAGCCGCCGCGCCGATCTCATCCACCTTTTCACCCCGGATCGCAGCATATAGCCGCCACTGATCCACGTCACGAACAGCAGCCCGGAACGAAAACACCTTGACAGGATCAGCCGCTTTCTTTTCCGTTTTAACGGGCTTCTCAGCCGTTTTCCGTTCGATCGAAGATTTCCCCGCCCGTACTTCCTGCCGGTCTTCCTGCGCTGCCAGAGCAGCCTTATTTGTGCTTTCCTGCTGATCTATCTTTGCAGTGAATAGCTGATCTGTCACAGCCTGAGCAGCAGCCGTCAAACTTTTCTTTGTTGCCATGCCATCAACCCCCGATAAATTCATTTATGAACGCTTCATAGTCGATCGCCGCATTTGCGTTTGGTGCTTCTTTCAGAAAATCGCTATGTAACAGTTGGGCTTCACGCACTGCCACGCTTTCACGGATCGCGGTTTCAAATACCTTTGTGTCTAGCTGTGCTGCCGCCGCTTCGACCTGATCCCGTAGTGCTTTTGTTACGTTCTGCCGTTCATTATACTTTGTCAGCAACAATCCGAAGATTTTCAGTCCCTTATTGCTATATTTCTTCACGCTATTGATAAGCCCGTTCAACTGGTGCAACCCTTGCAACGCGTACACGTCAGCAGTGAGCGGAATAATAACACCGTCAGCAGCCGTCAGCGCGTTAATAGTCAGAATTCCCAATGTGGGCGGCGTATCTATCACCGCAAAATCAAACCGATCTGAAATGACTTCCAAGGCTTCTGACAGCATGTATTCGCGCCCTGTTTGCGTAAATTCCATATCAGCCGCAGCCAATGCAAGCCCCCCCGGAATGATATCATATCCCAGTCCAGGCACGATCACGTCATCGATATGCGCGTCACCCTTGAACACGTCATAAAGCGTTTGACCAAGCGTCAGCATATCAACGCCGGACGACAAGCAGAAATTACACTGAGGATCAAGGTCAACAGCTACAACCTTATATCCACGGCTTGACAATCCGGCAGCCAACGCCGCCGCGCTTGTCGTCTTCGCGACCACGCCTTTCTGATTTGAGAACACGACCGTTTTCAAATTGCGTACCCCCTTAACATATTGAATTCATCATCTGTCATCGCATCCGCGTGCGAATCTGCTTCACGTTCCATTTCTTCAACGCTTTTTGATCCATCAGTGAAATGACCTAGCAGAATATGCGACAGTTCATGACGCAGCGTCTTTTCGCGCTGGATCGCGTCAAGATCACGGTCGATCAGCACGATATACCGCCCCGCCTGATAGCAAGTCACGCCGTACACATTGCCTTTACAAGCAGCCGGAAAAGACCGATAAACCACCTTGTAACGATCCATACGCCGCCCCTTTCAATTTAGATATTTGCTTTCATGCGTTTCATTTTTGAGCGATTCCAGCAGCGCATACAGCTTTTCTTTTTGTTCTCTCGTCAGTTCGCTTATCAGCTTCTTTGCTTCTTCTCTCGTCATTTTCGTCTACCTCTTTTCTGATTTTTTTAATTCATGTTTTCATGAATTCATGATTTCATTATAGTGATTAATTGTTAAACTGTCAAATAAAAATTAAAGGCTCAGGATCACGCCTGAGCCAATACGTCACCGCAGAAAATACCATGCCGCATTGCTGCCGATCAGCAGCACGACCGCCGCGATTAGTGCAGCCGTCACGCGCTTCAATCCTCGCCTATCCCTTTCAGCAAGCAATACATGCCGCCAATACGGAATATATGCTAACTCAGGATCGTTCGCGTCGGGATGTTCACAATAGACAGCATCGTCAATCACATCACTCACCGCCTTTCATTTCACGCTTGTATTTGTAATAAGTGCCACGTGCAAGTCCGGTCAGCTTCATGACTTCCACGTCAGATAAATTTCCTTCAAAATCCTTAGAGTGCTTTTTTATGATCTCTTTACTCTTGACCGATTTCTTTGTCGTCAGCTTCGTTCCCTTGATCTGCCCGATCTGCTTTCCATTCAAACGTGCCGTTTCAATTCCTTCCCGCGTCCTCTGGTGCAGATCCTCAACCTCTTTTTCAGCCTGATCAAATGCAAGCCGGATCTGTTCTTTTGCTAATGCAAGCAGATATTTGTTGATTGCTTCTGTTATGCTGCCGATCAACTCATCAGCTGCCACGTTACCGGAATTGATAGCAAGCTGCACTTGACCGTCAATCGCTTTCTTGTAAGTTGCCGTGTCAATATGATGCTCTTTCAGGAAGATCAATTCAACGCCCCGCCGGAACAGTTCTTCATACACCTGAAAACCTTCATCAGCGTCACGGCTCATACGGGAGACACTGTCAAATACGATCACGTCACCCGCTTTCGCTGCCTTGTAAATCTTGACCCATCCAGGACGATCAAGCTTTGTTCCCGTGTATTCATCGGTCACGATCACCGCGTCGGGATATTCTGCTTTGATATTCCTGATCTGCCGCTCAATAGATTGCTTCACGGTTGAAACCCTCACATATCCGTACCGTTTCATTGACCGTCCCGCCTTTCATGGTGTTTATTCTGACGTTCGTCAGTTTTGACATTTTCAGTATACGCCTGAAAAGCGGGAAAGTCAACTACTTTTGATACTTTTTCTTTTTACGTCACTTTTGATATTATTCCTCAGTGAACCATGATTCGCCCGGTTTCAGCGCGTCAGAATTATAAGTGACATTTGGTGCAGAATCGATAATAGGCTCGATCATTTCATTCCACTTCGCAAGATACGTTTTCGCGCCACTAGCACCGCTCAGACGCCCACCGCCGCATGCATAGTCACCAATGCCGATCAGCCCGTCGACGGCTCTTAAATGTGCATTATTTGAAACTTCCTGCATTTTCCGACCTTCCGCGACATAAAGACCTTCCTTGCTATTTTCAAGCGCACGCCCGATCAGTCGTTTCATTGTCGTGTTTGCGTTTTCTGCCATATGCATTAATTCATTATCGGACAAAACACCCGAATTGATAAGCGTCATCATCTGCATATCAACATCGCCCGCATTTGCATGAAAGTAGTTATAAAACGTCTTGTCAACATTCTGACGAATTACCATTGCACGAGCGTTTGCATCCTTCCGCAGCGCGTACATATCAGCCTCGATCACCTTGATTTTTTCATTAATCTCATTGACCTTTTTTTCTATTCCCTGTCTCGTCAGTTCTTTCGACCCCAGCACCGCCGCCCGTTCTCCACGAAGTTTTACCAACGCTTCATAATCATCAGCAACAGCCTGAGCAGATGACTTGTAAATGCTTTCGATTTCGCGCAAATATTCCTTTATGCTTTTTTTCATGATACTTTACCGCCTTTCATATTAGTTCTCAGTGCCAGTCTGAAAAATGTGATCCGCAACGAACGTTACTGCAAACAATGGACGATGCTTTTTAACATGTTCGTCCATTAACGCCATGTTTACAGCCTGAGCCGATTTGAACGCAGGAATAACAACATACCGCCACATATCACGGTCAATCTTGCTGCCGCAATGCGGACACTGATTCTCTTTCTCGCTATCAATGCCACGGTCGTATACTTCATAATTCTGATTGCAATAGTCACAATGAATTTTCATATACATGCTTTTCCCCCCTTTCTTATACTGGATTGTTTGAATTCCAGATCAGCCGATCCAGCGCATATG
>JAEEGL015458723.1_pt1 | contig 10736 bp, 9 predicted proteins | sample 9134231 | NCBI WGS metagenome assembly JAEEGL01 (sample SAMN16246548, study PRJNA631951) | gut metagenome | biome: gut microbiome; feature: rumen; material: fiber-attached | host: Bos | place: Iran: Karaj | collected 2018-10 | reverse complement strand
TCTTTTTCGTTACGGCCTGCACTCCCAAGTCCGGCATGGACAAATACATCGATGACCTCATGTCGCGGATGACCCTGGAACAGAAGATCGGACAGCTCAACCTGCATTCCGCGCCCGGCTTCATATCGGCCGAGAGAGTGATGGAAGAAGATGAGAATGCCAAACTCCTCAGGCAGGGGCTTCTGGGAGGCATTTACGGGTCTGGAAATCCGGAACTGCTCAGGCAGTGCCAAGAAATTGCTCTCGAAAGTGGAGCTGGGATTCCCCTTATCTTCGGGATGGACGTAATCCATGGTCATGAGACCGTTTTCCCCGTCCCGCTGGCACTGTCCACATCCTGGAATCCTTCTCTTGTGGAGCGGATGGCCCGGATATCGGCCAAGGAAGCCGCTGCTACGGGCATCAACTGGGTGTTCAGTCCCATGGTGGACATTTGCCGGGACGACCGATGGGGCCGCATTGTGGAAGGAGGAGGTGAAGATCCGTATCTGGGCGGAGAACTGGCCAAAGCCTATATTTATGGCTACCAAGGACATGACGCCAACTACGACACCGACGAAGTCCTTTCCTGCGTCAAGCATTACGCCCTGTATGGCGCTGCGCTGGCAGGAAGGGATTACAACTCCGTATTCCTGAGCCGTCAGGAGGCCATGAACGGGTATATGGCTCCCTACAAAGCTGCTGCCGAGGCCGGCGCAGCCAGCTATATGTCTTCCTTCAATGAATTCGAGGGGATCCCTGCCTCCATGAACCGCTGGCTTATGCAGGATGTGCTCCGAGATTCCTGGGGATTCGACGGCTTTATAGTCTCAGATGCAACCGCCATTGCCGAGGAAGTCAACCACGGAATTGGAGATTTGCAGGAAGTATCGGCTCTGTCCCTCCAAGCGGGGCTGGACATGGACATGAACAGCGACGGTTATATCGGCACGCTCAAAAAATCTTTGGAAGAAGGCAGCATCTCTGAGGCCGATATCAACCGCGCCTGCCGCCGCATCCTGGAAGCCAAGTGGAAACTGGGGCTCTTTGAAGATCCGTTCCGTTATCTGGACGACGCGCGACATGCCTCAAGTGTTTACACCGATGAGAACCGCGCTGCCGCCAGGGAAATCGCGCACGAGTGTCAGGTGCTCTTGAAAAACAATGGCGTATTACCGCTTTCAAAGGACGCCCGTATTGCCGTAGTGGGCCCGTTGGCACAGGATCCGATGGCTATGACCGGCACTTGGGCCATGTCTTCCCATGCCCGGGAAAGCGTTACCCTCTGGCAGGGAATTTCGGAAGTGGCCAAAGCTTCTTATGCCGAGGGCTCCTGGCTCTACAAGGACGCGGCATTGGAAGATGCTGTCCGTTATGGCCTCTACAAGGCCTTCGTCCCGGGCTTCCAGGCCCCGCCCGTGCACATCACGCCGCAGTCCGCCCTTATCGCCGAAGCCGTTGCCAAGGCCCGTCAGGCCGATGTGGTCGTGGCCTGCGTAGGGGAAATCCCCAACATGAACGGCGAAGGCGCATCCCGCACGGATATCGGCCTTTCCGATGCCCAGAAGGAACTGCTTGCAGCGCTGAAAGCCACCGGAAAGCCCGTTGTGATGGTCCTCGTGACCGGCCGTCCGCTGACGCTGGTGGAAGAAGATGCCCGGATGGACGCCATCCTCAATGTCTGGAGCCCCGGCTCCGAGGGAGGCAGGGCCGTTGCCGACGTCCTCTTTGGCGATGTGAATCCTTCGGCCAAACTTACCACCACTTTCCCGCGCAGCGTGGGCCAGTTACCGCTCTACTACAACCACAAAAACACCGGCCGACCGCACCCGGACGACGCCCCCTACAAGAAGTTCGTGAGCTGCTATATCGACGAAATCAACGCCCCGCTATATCCCTTCGGCTACGGCCTCAGCTACACCACCTTCGAATACGGCCCTGTGACGCTTTCCTCGGCTGAAATGCCCCTTGACGGCAGTGTAACGGCCTCCGTGACCGTCACCAACACCGGAGATCGGGACGGTGACGAGATTGTCCAGCTCTACATCCACGACGTTTACGCCACCTCCACCCGCCCGGTGAAAGAGCTGAAAGGCTTCCAGAAGGTTCACATCGCTGCGGGACAGTCCGTGCAGGTGGATTTCACCCTCACGGCCGAAGACCTATCCTTCTATAACCACGATTTGGAATGGGTCTGTGAGCCCGGAGACTTCGAAATCATGATTGGCTCCAGCAGCCGGGATGTGCAAGGCACAATGCTAAGGGTACAGTGAAGAGTCAGGGGGTTTCCTCGTCATCCGGCAGATAATCACAAAGAATTTTCATGGCTACTTCATGCACGTCTTTTGAGCGCCAGGAGAGTTTCTCGGCGGCATAGCCTGCCATATAAACCGCGTTTCGGTACTCTTCCTCGCCCTCGTAACCCAGTTTAAAGCGAAACTTAATTGCATTGATAGCCCGGGTCACCTGATTCAGGTTTGTCCCGGCTTTGTGCATTTCACGGTAAATAGTAATTAACCACTTGCGAATCTGCATCAGTTCGCCGTCGGTTCCTCGGAAAACCATTCTCTTTCCTCCCCGGTTCAACACCGTGTGTATGATAAAGCGTGACCGGGAATGGTAACCATCAATCTGCATAAGTTCCATCATTTTGTCGTACTGTTCCTCCGTCATCCGGAGGCTTATCATTTTTGTCTTTTTTGCAATCATATCTCTTCTCTTTTTCATCTTTAAAAGTCCGCCGAAGGCGTAGAAGTGGCCCGCCAGGGCCCGCGTTTGTATCACAAACGCACATCTTGCAATCCCTTGTTCACGGACGTATTACACTCATTTCAGCATCAGCTGTTTTCCATCTGCGACCATCTCTCGGAATACGCATTCAAGAAGCTGCCGTTTACCGACACCGGGGTCCCCGACACCGGCATTAACGACTCCGGAAGTGGCAAGATAGTCAAACACATTGTCTATCGTTTGGTCACTGTAGTAGGTGATGCGCCCGCTGCTTTTTACATCGGCAAAGCAGTCCAGGGCCACCTTGGCAAGGCACTCCCGGTTCTTCCGGGCCACCGTCTCCGGGTCTTCCGGCTTCGGCTTTTCCTTTTCACGGCGAATCTGCCGCAAGGCTTCCAGCCGCAGCGGGCAGGTGTGGTAGACCTCCATGATGCGGACGAACTCGGCCGGCGACAGCCGATACATCGGTCCCAGTTGGGAGCAGACGCCGGCACGGATGGCGATGCGTATCTCTCCCTCCCGCCACGAGGCATAGGTGGTGTAGAGCTCCTCAAGCACAAGGCCGACGATGGCTTCCATCAGCTTCGGCTCTGCGGGCTCGCAGCGGAGGGAAAAGGCCTCGTCAATGACGATGTCGGCAAGGCGGCTTCTCATCTCCGGAAAAGGGACGTCTTCGATGGGGCGGCTTCTCCGCGCCGCGATGATGGCACCGACGGTCATTCTCCGACACCTCCTTTTTCCTTCTCATCCTCTTCCTTTTTCATCTCAGCCTTGACGATCTCATTTTGGGCGATAACGCTTCCGCCGGAGGTTTTTCTTCCCATTAATCGGGTTAGTTTTGAACGAGATTGACTGAAAATGTCAATAATTTCCTTATTGCTTGTAATCTCTTTTCTTTCCGATTGTGCTTTTTCTATAGTTATATGTTGCTGTCCGTAATCCGATGTAGGCTTTTCCGCCTCCGGGGCATCCGGCAGCAGTTCTCGCACGGTGTACTCCCGTCCAAGAATCCGGCCTTTTGCATCGCGCAGCGGCGTAATTGTCAGATAACCTCCAGATTCAAGTTCCTTCAGTGCCGACATCACTGCCTCTCTTCCTTCCTGAACAGAGGGCAGGATACCGGCAACGGTAAAGTGCCACCCCTCTGGAAGATTTAGAAGTATTGTCAACATGGCTTTAGCTTTAAGAGAGATGCTGTTGGAAAGGATGGTCTTCTTGGCAAGCGTGTAGTATAGTACGCCTTTGTCTCTGCGGATGCGTTTCATAGCCGGTCCTCCTTTGCGCTGAGAATCCGCATCACATCCCGCTTCCGGTAGAGAATCTTCCGTCCGGCTTTCACGGGTTGCAGATAGTGGTTGTTGGCCCAATGCCAGAGAGTGGTGTCGCAAACGCCAAAGAGCTCCATCACTTCGGCTTTGCTGAGATAGTCCTCTCCGTCGGCCGTCGCCTGCGCCGCCAGAGCCTGTCTGGCCGCTGTTTCCATGAGATGATAGGCAAAGTCCTTCAAGTCCTTTGCAGTGATTTGAATGGTCACGCATGCGCTTCCATTCTCAATGATAGACTGTAGGTCCATAGTTGTAGTAGTTCTGGGCGGTTTCCAGACTTTACCGCCAGAGGCCCGTAACGGAAAAGCCGCCACCCGACTATCGGATGACGGCATGCCGTACTACAACAATAAGGGCGAATTACCAGCCAGGCTATTTAGGCGAATTAGGCTGATTTTCTGGTTACTTTGGCCGATTTGGCGGGCTACTTTGGCGGCTTTGGCGCTGTCAATAGCTTGAAGATGGCATCGGCCTTGGCCTGGTCCTCTTTCTTTACCCGGCCTTCCGGACGGTGTTTGATGTCGGAATATGCATGGCGCAGGGTACTCCATGAAACGAACTCCATTCCGGAATACGTGTTGACCAGCGCTTCCAGGAGTTTCTTTGGACTGTCGCTCTCGATGAGGTGATTCTGGGTGAGAGCAATATAGAGGTATGCGAGCTGGGGACCCGTACGGTTCCCTTCAAGAACTATCCAGTCGTACAGGTTGGAAATGACATATGGTTTGGTGCCCTCAGTGAACAGGTCCCGGACAGCGATAGGGTCTGGCTGGGAAAGGTCAATTTCCGGAGGAACCTCTACAGGAGCCTCCGGAGAAGTGGCAGGGGCAGGCTTCTCTGATTTCAGCGTAAAGACATGCATGCAGACCTTGAAGCCCCAACAAACCACCAGGTAGATAATGAACCCGGCAAGGACCTTGGCCAGTTCCAGAAGGACCAGCAGGAACGGATGCCTGGAGGCGTCTGTTATCCCGGCCAAATCCTTGAACAGCCAGTAGATGAAAAGGAAAGCGAGCAATAGCGTGACTGCTATCAAGATTCCCCGGTTCACTCCCTGGCGACGTTCATCATCCGGGATGAGCGTTTTGGGAATGGGCGTTATGATATCCAGCCAGGTCATAGCTTAGTTTTCATCAACTTTAGGAGCAGACAGACGCAAAATCTCTTTCTGCGTTTCATCGGCCACATAGGTTGTCAAATCATCCACGCTGGGGAGACTTACCATATACTTCTGAACGAAGATATTCTGATCCAGACCTGCTGTAGCGTATTTTACCAGCGTATCGCCTTTCCCGGTACAAAGAAGAATACCAACCGGAGGGTTATCATCCGGCTGCATTACCTCGTATTTGTAATAGTTGAGGTATGTATTCATCTGAGATGCATATTCATGGCGGAAACGGTCAATCTTAACATCCACGATTACATGGCATTTGAGGATGCGATGATAGAAGATAAGGTCTGCCTTGAAGTAATCCTGGTCGATAAGGATGCGTTTCTGACGAAATTCAAAGCAGAAGCCATTCCCCATTTCCAAGAGAAAGTCCTTAAGATGACTGACAATAGCCTCTTCAAGATCATTTTCGGTCCATTCTTCTTTTTTCTCCAGCCCCAGGAACTCTAAAGCTACGGGCTCATGAAGGACATCGGCCGGAGTTAATTGGACCGCCTGCTGTTTCACCATGGCAGACAAGGCCGCTTTATTCCTAGAGAGCCCGCTCCGTTCAAAATACAATGAGCTAATCTGTCTGTCAAGTTCTCTGTTTGACCAGCAGCCTTTAATGTTCTCAATTTCATAAAAGGCTCTCTTTACAGGATCTTCTATCAGCGAAATCAAGCTCAAGTTGGAGTAGGAAATTCTATTGAAAAGCATCTTTGCCGGAAGCATCCATTCCGTAGTTTCAGGAGATTCGGCGGACGTCCGCCGAATCTGTTCGACGCCCAATTCGGCGGACGTCTGCCGAATTACCATCGCGCTATTTGAGAGGTATCCCACAACTTCAACCCCAAGTTGCGGATATACTGAATATAGTCGCCTGAATTCGCGGAATCGGCGCTCTGTAAGCCCTTTTTTCTTAACACGTATTTCAAGATTCTTAAGCAGTTTCTCTCCATATGCGGCACGGTCCTCCCCATGTTGCTCAAACTCTACGATATAGTATCCTATCAGCCAATTCCTTGCAGTCAGGGCAAGGTTGACAGCGTGGGCGGCTTGTGCCTGCAGGGTCTCATGGACCGCGTTTATATTCTGTACTAACGACTCAAAATTCATAACTCACAGCTCATATTTCCGCGAATATACGCAATTATTCCACCACATTCAAATCCTTGTCAACTTTGTAGGCTTTCTGCCTGAAAGCAATGTTGCGGAGGGCGAAGTCGTCGCGTATTTCCATGTTAGTGTAGCGCTCTACGGCCTTGCTGCCTCGGCGGTGAAGGCCGGCGGCGTACATGTCTATCTGGTACTTGGCCATGATGTCCACGCAGGTGGAGCGGGCTGTCTTGCTGCTGGCGCGCTGCCAGAGAGGAAAGTATTCGTTCTCGCCGGTCTTTTCGTTGTAGATGGGGACCAGTCTGTCAATACCCGCCAGTTCCAGCAGCTGCTTGATTTTCTTGTTATATCCGCTCTTCCCGCCCTCATAGAAAATGACACGGAACTGGAATTCCCGCGCTTTTATGATATCAAAGGCATATCGCACCAGCGGGGTTTTGATTTCCTTATAGTTAGTCTGGGAACCCTTGGTCTTCCTGGGAAGGTAGTGGATGTAAGGAATGCCCTCGTCCGTCACAAAGATATGCTCCATCTTGAATCGCTTGTAGTCACTGATACGGCAGCCCAGGGCGCAGTGGACCAGGAAGGCATCCTTGGTCTCCTGCAACGTTTCCGGCACCTCCGTTGCCATCACCTTTTCCAGCTCATCGATAGTGAGGAAAATGGGATCGTCCTCCTTGGTCTGGGTAATCTTCTTTCGGCGGTCGGCGCCCAGTTTGCGGAAGGGAGACTTGACAATATCGTCCCGATTTTCCAGGTAGTTGAAAAAGGTAATCAGCATCTTCATCTCATGGGCCACGGTATTGCTGCCGCGGCGCCTCGTTGGGATTTCCACCTTCTTAAGGTCCTTGTAAATGTTCTTATGCTTGGGGACGTACAAGTATTCGTCAAAAAGGAACTGACGCAGTTTCATAATCTGGTCATCGTCAAACTCGGAGGGAGTCATTGCCTCCAGGCCGTTAATTTTAAGGTATCGGCCCATCCGGTTGCGGACACCGGAATAGTGCTTGTATCGGCTCTTGCCAAAGATGTCGTCCCGGTAGCCGTCTGCCACGAACTTGTCCAATTTGCCAAGGAGCGTATTCTCCTCCCTTCGGACGACAACCTCCGGATTGAGTTCCTTCGCCACAGCCTCCTCGAAGGCCGATGCAGTCACAATTGTTCCGGCCTCAACCAACTTGCGATACCCCCGGCGCATGGCATCAATCTCACGGGTAATATCTTCTTCCAGCTGCTTATTGTACACGGAGACCTTCGGACGGAGCGAGCCGTCCACATTGAACTTAGCAAGGTCCGTGAGCGAGGCCTTGATGCTGCTCTTATGATAAAGGTCGGCCCTGCGACCGTCCGTTAAACGGAAGCGAAGTCTGATTTCCCCTTCCGTTTTTGTTGTCCGCGCAAAGATTACAATCCGTTCCATAAGCGTCAAAATTAGCGTTGTGCAAATATACGTATTTTGCACAACAGAATTGCAATTTTGCACAACTTTTATGGAATGGTTTTAATTGGAGAATTTATAGCAATCTGATTTACAATTTATTTTAAGTCAATTCGGTTTATTTCAATTGAAAATACCGATTCCCGCCCGAGGCACTGAAACAGCACGTAGAGTGAGTTCTGCGGGCTGTTTTTATTTAGTTGGACAACATTTGGACAACAGCTATGGGTGTGTCTACTACCTTTTGCTAATCGGGACATAGGAAGAATCGGATCATCATAAAAAGGGATCATCCGTCTTCCGGTATAGATGCTTGCCGCCCACCATTGATGGAACAAGGTAGCCCCTGCGGGACCACTTGGTCATGGTGGAGTCGCAACGTTTTAGGAGCGCCATGACCTCCTTCAGGGTCATCCACTCTTCCGGTGACGGTTCTGACGCCTTTCGGCGGGCAATGTTTTGTTGATACTTGGTGATGACAGCATCGGCGAACGCCTCCAGCTGCTCATCGGTGATGATGGTAAGGACCATCTGGCTTGCCGGCACTTCCGGCACACAAATCTCTCTCTTCATATCGAGCCAGAATTAAAGGTTTAAAAATATGTATCGCCACATGGACTTATGCCGCGCAGCGATACAAAGTTCTGTAAAATAATCTGTTTGTGCAAATAATCTGGAGAGCTACGCCTTCACGTACTTCTGGTTGCGATCTTTGGGATTATCCGGAATAGTCAGTTTTAACAGACCCTGCTCTACCAATGCAGTAATATATCGTTTTCTGTTCTTGGATTGGTTTGTTATGCCAATGTGTTCCATGATTTCCTGAGCAGTTCTTGGCACCGTGCAGAAGTTCACGATATCCTTTATTTTTCCTGGAAGTTTATTTTCTTGGTTACTTTTCTTGGTTACTTTTTGTTGTTCTTGGTTACTTTTCTTGGTTACTCCGTTACTTTGCTCCGTTACTCTGACACTTCCTTGGTTACTTTCGCGCCAGAAAGTAACTATGACTTCTTTCTTTTTGGTATCGTTGACAACCTCGACCTTATCATCAAGTTCGCGAACGCGGAGAAAACCGCTGCCGATGCCGGAGTATGGCAACAAATAAGCACCATGTGTAAAAAGAGTTTTATTTCTGGGGAGAGATGTCCCAGTCATAACATCCTCAACCTGTAAGCCGCCAGGAAGGGCACCAGGACTATGGATCTCCACCCGGTTGTCAAAGATGAACAACCGAATAGGGGCCTCCCAACTATAAGAACGATGCAAAAGCGCGTTCGAACAAATTTCTGATAGCGCCCCTATCGGGATTTCCAATTGGCCAAGCGTATTGAACCCCGGTTCGACTTGAACACTCCGGAGGTTTCGCTTGAGGAAAGACATCATTGCTTCGTACTGGACAAGAATGCCACCGTCGGCATCCATATCATCCATCTTGTCACGGAATTCAGTACCTCCAAGGCTATTACCAATAAAACTGACGCATTTTATCGTGGCGGTAGGAAGCCAGCGCCATGGATGTTTACCAAACAGAAGCATAGCGGCATAGGTGATACTGCCGTTCGGACGGATAAGCCCGAAGTTTTTGAACAAGCGCTCAACCGTCATACCAGATGCTGCCAGCCCCACCAGTTCATCGGCCGTGGCGTCCTGAATTTGCTCGTATGTCAGTTCCTTCGATTTATAAGAAGTCTCAAACCGTTTTGTCAGGTAAGTCTTGATGACGTTCATATCCAAATCCGCCATGGTGGCTCCCGGAACCAATGCCTCGTCCTGCCGGAAGGTTCCGCTGTCGGACATCATCTCGGCAATCTCGGCATTGTCAATGACCCGGCGCTTGTTGGCTCCATTCTTTACCCATACAATGCCCTTGTTATCCTTGTAAGGTTTATTGATGCCCTCAGGGATAGTCGCGACAATCAACTGTCCGCCAGGAACATCAACATTTTCAGTCTTTATGGAAATGGCTGGCTTGACATTCTGCTCTGCAATCTGGGAAAGCAGGCCGGTCTGCTCTTGAACCTCCAAGCGCGAAAGTGCATTAATCTCTCCTGTTTTGTCGTTCACTCCGACGATGATGGTTCCTCCACCACGCTCATTGGCATAGCAGACCATCTCCTTACTAACCTCATAATTATCCAGCACCCGTTCCTTCAACTGAACTGGTGTCTGTTCGCCTTTCCCACAAAGCTTCAATATTTCCAGCGTTGTCATAAGCCTCAAAGTATTTCTGCAAATTTAACGAAACTATTTCTTATTCTCCAGAATCTTCACCAAATCCTGCTTCATCCCAAGGTCGATTTCACGGTAACGATTGAAGGCACGTGAGACTTCGGCATGGCCGGTGAGGGAGGCAACAAGGTTCGAATCCTTGACTTGCCGATAGATGTTTCCGGCGAAGGTGCGGCGGGCCAAATGGCTGGATGCAATCTTGTTCAGCGGATGCTTGACCTCCGTGAGGGTTCGATTCCCGCCCGGGGCACAACAAGACCTTGTAAGTTGCTGATTTTAAATCACTTTACAAAGTCTTGTTTTTTGTGTCCCCCAAATTTGGTCGCATTCGGTCACTTTTTTCTTTCAGACCAAAGAACCAAAGAGACCGATAAACAGGTATTTACATCACTACTTGAATTTAGAGAACCACTCGACCAGCGTCTCAAGCACCTCCGGTGCAAAGGTTTCCTCGATGTCCCGGTATTCAGTGGTCATCCCTGTCTGGCAATGTTGGAACATGTGATTTACACCTTCTACCGTTTCGAATTTGTTACAAGGGTTGTCAGGCAGACCGCTTCGAAGCGCACCCAGGTTACTCTCGGCTTCTACCTGCATGTCCTTGGTCCCATTCATGGCCAACACGGGGCAACTGATGACGCCAAGCAGCGGGCGAACGTCCAGCGTCACAAAATGCTTCAGATAGGGCATGCTGAGCTGCCGCATGACAGCGGAGAGATTCTGCGACAGAGCCGCAGGGAGATCAAATTGAGATGTCGAAGGC
>JAEEGL014928530.1_pt1 | contig 10736 bp, 7 predicted proteins | sample 9134231 | NCBI WGS metagenome assembly JAEEGL01 (sample SAMN16246548, study PRJNA631951) | gut metagenome | biome: gut microbiome; feature: rumen; material: fiber-attached | host: Bos | place: Iran: Karaj | collected 2018-10 | reverse complement strand
TTCTTTAGAAGAATCATTATTATTGATCATCGCTGGTAGGCACATGCCCACAACAAAAAGAGAAGGTAATAAAGTCGTCAAAAAATGTTTGACTTTTTTCATAATTAATCCTCTTTTAATTATTAAGATGTTTATATTATACCACGCATTTATACGCGTGCGAGATAAATGTTAATTATTTTTCTTAGAAAAATATAAAAAGCGGAACGCTTATGAACGCTCCGCTTTTGTTCTATATGTGATAATTCTCTTATGCAGAGTGGACTTCAAATGAAACGTAGTTATTATTTGTGATGTAGATATCATAATAACCAGCTACATTACATTTGATATTACAAGTTTGACCATTTTGGCCATCGCCAGGTCCAAAGTTACCTGCTGCATTGCCGATAACACAATTGTGCCAATCATAGCCTGAATAACCTGTTCTTCTATAGCCATAATAGCCCCATTCATTATCATAACTATCATAATTACCAATCTTGAATTGTCCTACTTTTAAATAAACATTCGACAATTCTCCAACATTAGATCTAGTCTTAATGAATTGATATGTATCAGAAGGATTATTCCATCCACTGGCTGAATCTCCTCTAACATAGAAACCACTGCCAACATTGTATGGGGCATCTCCCTCTGTGTATAAACGACTAGAGTTGCGGCTTAAATAAAGACCATAACTTCCACCCATTGATGACTTTACTTTGATAAAGTTATTTTCTCCAGCTTCAAAGCAAGAAGTAATTTTTTGATTGCCATCGTATACCAAAGATTCTTGAGCGCCATGGAAGTAGAATTTACTGTTGTGGAATTCTTTAATTACAAACGTATCATTTTCAGAAAAATCAATGTATTCAAATTCAGCCAAATTGTTGGTTGTGCGAATAGCGCTTGGATCAAATTTTTTGGAAACACCACTGAAAGAACCTTCCAAATAATACAAACCATCAGCAGCAACATAGGTGTACTTTTCTGCTCTATCAAATCTAATAGCAATAGCTTTAGAAACTAATGGATCGCCACCAAGGCCACCAATTGAAAGATATGCACTGACGTAATAATCACTACCTGCATAAGTATCTAAATTGATATTACGTAAGGTGTATACGACAAAGTGTGTATAAGTCGAATTGTTGTGAGCAGCGTTGAACGCTTCAATTGTTAAGGCGCTTCCACCATTGCTTAATTTCTTATAAGCGGTTGTACAAGCTGGTGTTGGAGCGGTTGTATCCTTTGGATAAGCTGTTCCATCAGCTTTAGAAACTGTTCTGGTCCAAGTTGCAGTTGCAAGTTCTCGTTGATTGGCATTCGTGAATTGAACAGCCGCAACAAATCTAAACGAGACTGTGTTGCCTGAAACGATTGATTGAACACCGATATATGGAGTTCCAACTTCTTCTTTTTCGGTTTGTGGAGTTGGATCTTCGAATCTTAATCCACCAACGTTAGGACCTAAAAGTCTTCTTGGAGCAAGACCTTGCTCTTGTTGATCAAAGATTTCTTCGTGAGCAAGAGTGTCTTCTAATAAATCGTCATATTTTTCTTTGACTTGTCCACCACCATTACAGGCAGAAAGGACTAACAATGCAGGAAGGACTGCTAAAAGTAGTTGTTTTTTCATGACTACATATCCTCCCCGTCATAACCAGCAGTGTCACCTTGACTTAATGTGATAATGTCATCACTAGCGAAATCAACGATCTCTGCTTCTGGCATTTCATATTTTTTGTTTTTCTTATCATCCATATTGAGATTATCCTCCTCTTAACTATGTTTGATTATTATTCCCAAATTATTGGACCCCATGGTACTTTAGCAACTTCTTTAAATGTTGCTTTGAATGTCACGTCTGATTGAATGTTGGTTAGTTCTTTGTCCCAACCATCAAATTCATAGGTGAATTCATCATCTTCTGGATGTGTAGGGGTTTCACCGTTATATACTGCATCACGTCCTTCTCTAATGGTTGTTTGATAGAGTTCACTATCATCGTAATTAACAAATTTGACTTGGTAATAGACGATAGGTTTTGAAGTGTATGTAGCGGTATATGTTGTTTCTTCGGATATCGCACTTAGCGAAGGAGTCCAACCACTGAATGAATAAGAGAACTGTTCGTCTTCTTCTCTTTCTGGGTCGTTTCCTTGATAGGTAGGAACATTACCTTCTAACACCTTTGTTTCGTATAAGACTTCGTTATTGTAATTAAGAAATCTTACTTGATAGATTGGTGTAGCGGTATACGTCGCTACATAGACGATATCTTCGGAGACTTCTGTTAATTTAGGTGACCACTCTTTGAAGTCATAATGATATCGTTTATCATCTTCTCTAGTGGGAATCTCTCCATCATAGGAAGGAGTTTCACCTTTTTTAACATTATTATCAGTTTCAAGAACACTATTATCGTGGTTTTGCCATATGACAGTGTAGGTTTTAGGCTTATTGCAAGAGATAAGGGAGATTAAAGCAAAGACGGTTGTTAATAATTTAAAAGCCTTTTTCACTTTTGCTCCTTTCTTAATTCTCTTGGTGAAGAAAACACCACTAGACTAGAAATATTGTTCTATTTGCTGATATTTATCATATTTATATCACATTTCTTTATATAATTGCAATACATGACATACATGCGATAAATATAATGACAATCTTGAAAGGCAAAGCAATATAAAAACCCCTTTTAAAGGGGTTATAAACAAATGGTCGGAAAGATGGGATTCGAACCCACGACCTCTCGCTCCCGAAGCGAGCGCACTACCAAGCTGTGCTACTTCCCGTTAGTCAAATAACGAAAGCTGATCGTTTTCGCTTAAACTATCTAAAACACCCATGTCCGCTAAATCTTGGACATTTGTGGAGGTGAGCTTTGTTCTTCTTAATAAGTTTTCTTTGGAATAGAATTCTCCATCTTTTCTTGCTTCCACGACTGTTATGGCGTTGTTTTCACCTAAGCCATCAATGGTGATAAATGGAGGGATAAGTGATTTAGTTTCATAATCAACAACGAACTTAGTAGCGTCGCTCTTATATAAATCGATATTAGAGAACTTATAGCCTCTTTGCACCATTTCTAAAGCATTGAGCAAGGTCTTCAATTGCTCTTGTTCTTTTGGTGAGAGTTTTTCATTAGATACTCTTTGACGAGTTCTTAATTCTTCAATCTTACTGATAATAGCGTCTTTACCCTTAATCATTGTTTGAATGTCATATTGCTTAGAACGTACGGTAAAGAATGTAGCGTAGAACTCTAATGGGTAATAAATCTTAAAATAGCCGACACGTACCGCCATTGTGACATACGCCACAGCGTGGCCTTTAGGGAACATGTATTGGATTTTATTACAAGATTCGATATAGAAATCTGGGACTTTTTTAGCCTTCATGATTTCTAAATATTCTTCTTTTAAGCCTTTGCCTTTACGGACATCTTCCATGATGGAGAAGGCGGTTTTTGGTGGTAAATCTTTGCCTAAAAGGTAAGTCATAATATCATCACGACAGCCGATAACATCTTGTAAGGTATAGCCTTTTTTAATCAATTCATCAGCGTTACCGTTCCAAACACCAGTACCGTGTGTTAAGCCAGAAATAATAACTAAATCAGAGAAGGTCTTTGGATGAGTTTCTTCAAGAACACCTCTCACGAATTCAGTATTGAATTCAGGTAATAACAAAGCACCTGTTTTAGCGTTGGTATAGTCATGATCCATGCCCAAGGCTTTCGCACTAGAGAATAGCGATAAAACTTTTTGGTCGTTCATTGGGATATCACTAATCTTAACACCGGTTAAGTCACACATCATTTTTAACGCCATTGGGTCAACGTGACCTAAAAGGTCAAGTTTAAGGATGGTATCGTGGATGGAATGGAAGTCGAAATGGGTGGTTTTCCAGTTGCTATCCATATCATCCGCTGGATATTGAACAGGGGTAAAATCATAGACTTCATGGTCATTAGGAATAACGACAATACCACCAGGGTGTTGACCTGTTGTACGTTTCACATCAACGCATCCTGACGCTAAATAATGAATCTTAGCTTTTGGATAGGCCATTAAGGCTTTAGCGACCTCTTCATCATTCATACCTTGTGATTTGAATTTTCTTTCTAAGAAACCACGAGCAAAACCAAAGGCTGTCTTTTCTGCGACTGTTTCAATAGTGCCTGCTCTAAAGACGTTATTTTCACCTAACAATACTTTTGTATAATCATGGGCTCTAGCTTGATAGTCACCTGGGAAGTTAAGGTCGATATCAGGAACCTTATCAGCGTTAAAGCCAAGGAATGTTTCAAATGGAATATCTTGACCATCATGCACCATTTCTTCACCACATACTGGGCATTTCTTATTTGGTAAATCATAACCAGAACGATATTCTGGCATGGTTTCTTTAGTCCATTCTAAGTGCTTACATTTTGGGCAGCGATAATGAGGAGGTAATGGATTAACTTCAGTAACGCCTGACATCGTTGCGACAAAGGAAGAGCCAACAGAACCACGGCTACCGACGATATAACCATCTTCATTAGCTTTCTTAATTAAGCGATGAGCGATGTAGTAAATAACGGAATAACCATTGGAAATAATACCGTTAAGTTCTCTTTCTAAACGGTTTTGAATGAATTCTGGAAGAGGATCGCCATATAATTCATGGGCTTTATCAAAGCACATGTCTCTAAGCATGTTATCGCAGTTTTCAATTGCAGGGGTATATAAGTGATCGTTAGGAACTGGCCTAATTGGTTCAATCATATCGGCGATTAAATTAGTGTTAGTCACTGTCACTTCATAAGCTTTTTCTTCACCTAAGAAAGACATGCATTTGAGCATTTCATCTGTTGAACGATAATGTTGATCTGGATTTTCAAATGCCGGCACTCTGCTACGAGCATACGGATTAAGTGGGTGAGGTACACCACCGATGCCTTTTGCAGAAATGTAGACGTCTCTAAAGACCTTATGCTTCTTTGATAAATAGTGAACATCGCCGGTAGCGCAGATTGGTTTACCAACTTCATCAGCGCATCTAACTATATCTTTGATATGGGTTAATAGTTCTTCATTATCCATTTCACCCATATTGACCAGATAGGAATAATTCTCTAATGGTTGAATTTCAATGTAGTCATAGAACTTAATGACTTCTTTTAAAGCATCATCGCCATAATAAGTGGCAGTTCTAAAGACTTCACCATTGAAGCACGCTGAACCAATAATGAGGTTTTCTCTTAATTTTTCAATTTCTCGACGAGGAATCTTTGGTACTTCGGCGAGGTAATCGATATGAGAATATGACAATAATTTGTATAAGGATTTAAGACCTTCTTTGTTCTTCGCTAAAGCAATGATGTGAGTTGGTCTAATATGTTTTAATAAGGTTGTAGAAGATTCTAACTTACCTAATTCAGCATGTGTTAAATGATGGTTTTTCTTAGTTAATAAGACGAGCATTGGCTGCCAAACATCATTTAAAACACGAGCATCGTAATTAGCACGGTGAGCATCATCTTCATCATAAACAACATCCATATTACGGCATAAACTACCTAATCTATGGTTCTTACTTTCAGGGAATAAATAACGCGATAAGGATAAAGTATCAATAACTGGATTCTTGAGTTGCTCAAAGCCATGATCTTTCAAAGCGTGCTGCAAGAATGAAAAGTCGAAGTCAGCGTTATGGGTGACGAGAATGGCGTCACCAATGAAGTTAAGAATCTTTGGAAGCGCTTCTACTATAGTAGGTTGATTCGCTAACATCTTATCGGTGATTTTAGTGATCTCGACAATCTTCCTTGGAAGTGGAATTTCAGGATTGATTAAGATATCCATTTCTTCGGTGACGATACCATTTTCTACTTTGACCGCACCAAATTCGATAATGCGGTTATAAGCACAGTTTAAACCAGTTGTTTCTAAGTCGAGAACAACGTATTTAGCACGATTGAGTGGGATAGGTGCTGGGTTTTTGATGTAATTTAAGCGGTCATCAACCATATAGAACTCAACACCATATAGCATTTTAATGCCGGTCTTATCACCGGCAGCTTGAGCGTCTGGATAACCTTGAACGACAGCGTGATCGGTAATCGCCATCACACTATGACCCATTGCTTTCGCATATCTAGCGTAGTCGATCATATGGGTGATACCATCTTGCACGGACATGTTCGAATGTAGGTGAAGTTCAACACGTTTCTTTTCGCATGTGTCTTTGGCTATTTCATCAGGTGGTAAGAGGTCAACATAATGGGCTTTAACCGCCATGGCTTTATTGAATTCGTCGTAATAAGCAGCGCCTCTAACTCTAACGTTAGTGCCCCACTTTTTCATTTCTTCAATTGTCTCATCGCTTAATGATGCGTTTTGATACATGTTAGCGTAAATCGCTCCACCATCATCGTCGAATAAGCCAATATTTAATCTCTTTCTATCGCCATATTCATTGATTTCAACAGAAAACACTTTAGCGGAGAAGTCGACATGGTCACTATTTCTAGTGATGTTATCGATCATATCAACTGGGTCATAGTTACCGCGTTTATTAAGTCTTGCTCTTTCACGGTCTCTAGCCATTTCTCGAGCATTTTGACGCATGATTTTCATCATTTGATCTTCAGTTTCTTCGTTGATTTGCGCTTTTTCTTTGGCAATCATTTCTTCGACTTCACTGCGGTCATTGATTTGACGAGCGCTGCTATCTTCTTCAATTGTGGATTCCGCTTCTTTTTCGGCTTGTTTAACGATTTTACGCATTTCAGTTTTGGAAATCTCTGGACCTTCATCAGGTTTGATTTCTTCAACAATAGCGAATTCATAATTTAAGAAATCTAAGAAGTCTTTGAAGTCTTTAATGATTTGTTCATATTGAGCTTTTTCCGCTTCGTTAGCGTATCTAACTTTTAAGCAGTTTTCTTCACTGCCATCAAGTTCTAGATTATGAGGGATACGATATAAGGTTTGATACCAATCTTCAAATAATTTAATTAAATCATCCATATTAGGTCTTACTAAGTAAGAGAATCTAATTAAGTATGGATAATCAACATTATTTAAAGCGTCTTGGAACTGTCTTAAAAGATGATATTTCCAAGGAGTATTTTTAACGATCATCATATCGATTTGTTGTGGTTTGAAGCGGTTACGCCCCACCATTTCAAAATCAATATCAAAGTCATCAATATTTTCGATATTTAAATGCGTTAGGAAGGATATCATCTTACTGGTCATAAGAAGAGTCCTCCAATAAAGACATAGGTGAATAAGTCTTTAAAGATGATTCCTACCATGAGTAAGAGCAATAATCCTAAGCCCACGAAGGAAACGATATTTTTAACTTTTTCAGGGATTTTTTTTCTAGTGGTTGATTCAATGATTAAAACAAGAAGTTGCCAACCATCTAAGCCTGGGAATGGTAATAAATTAAAGATAGCTAAGTTAACGGAAATCACACCCCAGATACGTAGGAAGTTAATGAAACCACTGTTCTTAAGAACCGCTGTTGTTTCATAACCGATAGCGATAATGCCACCGACATTGCCCCAACTACTTGGCTTGGTGAATAAATCACCTAAAGCGCGAACAATCGCGGTTGAACTTTGTCCGAAGTCGATAAAGGAATGACCAATGATTTCACCAAAGTTATATTGGATACGTTTGCAATATACGGAAATACCAAATGATTGCACTACTCCATCAACTTGGCTAATTTCAATTGGTACGACATCAGCGTCAACGAGTTTACCATCTTCTCCAGGCACTCTTTCGGTTAAGTGGATGGTGGCGGTAGTAAACGAAGTAGCAGGAATGTTATTAGCAAAGTCAGGCACTAAAACAGAATCGCCTTCAACAATTGCTTCTTTTAAGGTATAGAAATAAATGTGCTTAGATAAATCTAAATCACTATAGTTATTAAAGGAATTGGAGAAATAGAAACAGGAAGCATATTTCACTGTATCATCACCGTTAAATGTTGTTTCTCTATCGATTAAATAGAAAAGTTTTTTAGTGTTATCAGCGGTATCTTCGTATTCAAATTCTTCAAATTTGACATATGAACCATCATTTAATAAAGGGGCGACAGCGGAAGATTCTGCGACATTAACGTGGTTGATATAATCGCTCTCATTATGTGGGAAGCAGTTAGTAAAAAAGAAAATAGTTAACGCTAAAACAGCGTTCATCGTCACGCCCGCTAAAAGTATAATCGCTCTCTTCCAGGCCTTAACGCCATTTAATGAACGCGATTCATCAACAACGACACCATCAGGGAGTTCCACTCCTTCTCCATACATGGAAACATATCCACCAAATGGGATAGCGCGGATGGAGAATTGGGTTTCGCCTTTCTTTCTTTTGAATTTGAAAAGAAGAGGACCCATACCAATGGAATATTCTAAACAATAAACTTTAAAGATTTTCGCTGCGGCTAAATGACCGAGCTCATGAATCATGATTAAAACAGAAAGGAACACTAAAAATAGCAATATGTACAAGATAGTCATTAATACTTGCATATTAGTACTCTCCTTTCAAAATCATTTGTTTGGCTAATAATCTAGCACTGATATCCGCTTTTTTAAGATCTTCATAGGTTGGATTTTTAATGCTCTTTTGTTTTCTTAAGCAAGCATTAATAATTCTTTCAATTCCTAAGAATGGGATTTGGTGATTTAAAAACGCTTTAACAGCTTCTTCGTTTGAGGCGTTAAAAATAGCACCTAATGTTCCTTTTTCTTTCATCACTTTGTTAGCGACGTTAACAATTGGGAAACGGTTGATATCAAATTCACCAAAAGAGGTATTCTTGATTTTATCAAGATTATCTACGGTGACGGTTTGATAATTAGTGAGGCCTTGATACAAAGCGTACTTAATTGGTACACGCATATCAGGCTTACCCACATCAGCGCGATAAGTGCCATTATTATAACGCACAATTGAATGAACGTAGGAGTTATAATTGATTTTTATTTCAATGTTTTTAAAATCGTAGCCAAAAAGGTAATAGGCCTCGATGACTTCGAATGTTTTATTGACCATAGTGGCACTATCAATGGTAATCTTTTTACCCATTTTCCAGTTTGGATGGGCTAAAGCTTGTTCTGGAGTAATGTTTTCTAATTGGTCTCTTCTTAAGTTTCTAAAAGGACCACCACTTGCGGTAATGATAATTTTATCGACATTAGTGTTATCAACCGCTAAACATTTAGCGATAGCAACGTGTTCGCTATCGATTGGATAAAGTTTGCCTTTACCTTCTTTGAGTAAGTTATTGATAATTTCACCACCCACCACTAAGGATTCCTTATTAGCGAGACATAAAATCTTATTATTTTCTAAAGCAGTAATTGATGGTTTTAAACCAACAAAACCAACGAGAGCGTTAACAACCATTTGAGCGTTACTTGTCCCAATGAGCTGATTTAATCCTTCATCACCATAATAAAAGACGATACCCGTGTATTGTTTTTGGTAATAGTTATAACTCTTTTTATCTTGCACGCAGACAGCTTTCACGTTAGGAAAACGTCTCAAAATGCCTTTGATGTATCTTGTTCTTTTGCCAACAGAAAAAGCGAAGAGGTCAAAATCATTAGGATTCTTGAGCATCACATCAATAGTTTGTTGGCCAATTGAACCGGATGCCCCTAAAAGGCACACGGTCATCATGGTAAATGGATGCCTCCACCTTCGTTAGCGAAAATACAAACGTAAACAGCGACAGTAACAACCGCAAATAGAATGGAGTCGCAGCGGTCTAAAATGCCACCATGACCTGGTAAAAGATTACTGAAATCTTTAATTTCGTAATGACGTTTAATCGCCGAGAAGAATAAGTCACCACCAGTAGACACTAATGGGATAATAAATGATAAAACAACGATATGGTACCAACGTTCATGATCAATAACGCCAGGAAGGATTGGGTGTTTACAGAATGATAAGATTAACGCCATACCAGTTAAGAAGATGGCGGTAAGAATAACACCACCGAAGAAACCTTCCCAAGTTTTCTTAGGAGATAATCTTTCGTTCATCTTGTTTCTACCAAAGAAGACGCCGACGAAATAAGCAAAAGCGTCATTTAAACAAGCGCCAACGGCAACGAATAAGAGCAATAAGCATGATTCAGCGTTGATAAAACCGCTGAAATAATGTTCTGGTCTAACACCTAAAGCAAGTGGGTAAGCACTAGCAATTGGATAATATCTTAAAAACAATGCGCATTGGAAACCAAAGGCAATTAAGAAGACAGTGGTAAAAATAAAACAAGCATCGATGATTGTGAAGTTTTTATCAACGATCACTGTGATTGCGCTTAAGCCAATGCCAGCAAATAAAATAGTCGCACTCACGTATAAGTGGTTATAAGAATCAAAGATTCTCCAACCTTCTGGAAGAGGAATACTTCTAAAGAAAGGCCAATATAAAATTAATAAGGCTAAGATGAAGCCAATGATGTATAAAGCTTTGGAATATTTTGTTTTAGCGCATCTAATGATTTCCACTACGCCTAAGCCTGTTGCGATACTGATAATTGCGAAAATTGCCCAGTCTCCAACGATGACACATGGTAAAACAACTGCGATGGCGACAAGAGCGGTAATGATTCTAGTACGCATTGAAACAACAGTCGCGTTACTTAGGTCGTTTGGTTGAAATATTGGTCGTCTTTCTTTATTCATAAATTAAGCCATAGATAGTATACACAAAAAAAGCGGTATTAGA
>JAEEGL013529474.1_pt1 | contig 10736 bp, 9 predicted proteins | sample 9134231 | NCBI WGS metagenome assembly JAEEGL01 (sample SAMN16246548, study PRJNA631951) | gut metagenome | biome: gut microbiome; feature: rumen; material: fiber-attached | host: Bos | place: Iran: Karaj | collected 2018-10 | reverse complement strand
GATTGACTGGACCAACTATCGCGAAAGCATCCCCGCCTTCCTGACGGTCATCCTCATGCCGCTGGCTTACAGCATCTCCGACGGTATCCTGCTCGGTGTTATCTCCTACGTGGTCCTCTATGCCCTCACCGGCAAGGCCAAACAGATTACCCCGACGATGTGGGTCCTCGCGGTGCTGTTTATCTTACGGTACATCTTCATATAGACGAGCGATGTCCGGCCTGAACCGGACATCGCTCGTCCCGGGAACAAAAACCCCTGATTCTGTGCCCCGCCAATGGTTTTTCACCTGGCGGGGCACGTTTTTCCGCCCAGCCGTGCCCGGAGTCGCTTCGCTGCGAAGGGTATATGCTCTGAAAACCGTCGCGCTCCGCGCGACCCCTCCCACCGCTTCGCGGCGGGCCCCTCCCTCTAATAGCCGAGGGTGGCTAAGGTTTTCAGAGCATATACCCTTCGCAGCGAAGCGTTTGCTCGCGGATCAATCAGATCTTCGACTCGCAATAGGCGCAGCGGATGATGCCTTCTTCGGTACGTTTGAAGTAGGGCGTGACGTGCTCGTGGTTGCACATGCATTTTGGGTTCGTGCAGCGGAGCGTGGTGTCGGTAAAGATGTCCTTCTTCTCCGGCATCGGGTGCTTCGGGTCGTCCTTCCAGTCGATGAGCGACTTGATGAGGGCCATACGGACGTATTTGCCACAGGCGACCTGGCGGAAGTAGGCGGCACGCGGGTCGGCATCGACCTCGGTCAGGATTTCATTCACGCGCGGCAGCGGGTGCAGGACGGCCATGTTCTTCTTGGCGAGTTTCATCTTCTCGGCGTTGAGGATGAAGTTGTCCTTGAGCCGGTCGAATTCATCCTGGTCGAGGAAGCGCTCTTTCTGGACGCGGGTCATATAGAGGATGTCGAGGTGCGGCATCGCTTCTTCGATGGAATCGACCTCCTCATAAGGAATGCCTTTACGGTCGCAGACATCGTGGCGGATGTATTCCGGCAGTTTGAGGGCGTCGGGAGCAATGAGATACACTTTGATGCCTTCGTAGGCCGAGAGGGCTTTGATCAACGAATGCACGGTGCGGCCGAAACGCAGGTCACCGCAGAAACCGATGGTCAGGTTGTCGATGTGGCCGAGTTCCCGATGGATGGTCAGCAGGTCGGTCAGGGTCTGGGTCGGGTGGCTATGGCTGCCGTCACCGGCGTTGATGATGGGCACCGGTGAGACTTCAGAAGCGGCCAGGGGCGCACCTTCGATGGGATGACGCATCGCGATGATGTCGGCAAAGCAGGCCAGGACGCGGACAGTGTCCTGCACTGTTTCCCCTTTGGAGACGGAAGAGCGCGCAGCGTCGGAAAAGCCGAGGACCTGTCCGCCCAGTTCCTTCATGGCGGCCGTAAAACTCAGGCGCGTACGGGTGCTGGGTTCATAGAAGAGGGTGGCGAGTTTCTTGTGTGCCATCGCTTCGTAGTACTCCTCGGGGTGTTCGATGATCCGGTCGGCCAGGGCGATGATTTCGCTGATCTCGGCGCGGGTCAGGTCGGTAGGTTCGATCAGGTGTTTCATTTGTGTACGTGTATGATTTGATTGTTTGTTTATTTCATCCAGGATGCGTCGGAAGGGTTGGCACGGAAACGGAGGATGCGTTCCTGCCACTGCGGCGCAATATAATTCTCTTCCACAGCGACTGCAAGCAGGGCATCGAGATTGCTCAGGGAGTGGTTCGTAGTGAAGGCTGCAGCAAGACGGTCGAGGCCCCGCTGCATGCCATAGGTAAAGATGCTGACGATACCAAGGACTTCGGCACCGGCTTCCCGGAGTGCCTCAACGGTCTCGACGGCACTGCCGGCCGTGGAAATCAGATCTTCTACGACCACGGTCTTCGCTCCAGGCTCAAGCCGTCCTTCAATGCGGTTGGTCCGGCCGTGGCTTTTGTTCTCGCCGCGGACATAGCCCATCGGGAGATGGAGGATTTGGGCGGCCAGGGCGGCATGGGCGATGCCGGCCGTGGAGGTGCCCATCAATAGCTGGCAGTCCGGGTAGTACGTGCGGATGGTTTCTGCCAATCCCGCTTCGACCCGGTCACGGACTGCCGGGGCGGTAAGGATGAGCCGGTTGTCACAGTAAATCGGACTTTGGATGCCGCTGGCCCAGGTGAAGGGTTGCTCGGGGCGCAGAAATACAGCACCGATGGAGAGCAGGTCGCGGGCGATGGTTTTTTCGAGGTTTTCAGCCATATCGGGGAGCATTCGTTACAGGGTTTCGGGACAAAAATCGGTGAGGCAGCGCAGCCAGGCTGCGTGGGAGTCGGAGGCGGCAGTAATGGGCCGGCCGACGACGATATAGTCGGAACCGATCTCACGGGCACGGGCCGGGGTCGTGATGCGGACCTGGTCGTCGGCTGCTGCATCGGCGAAACGGATACCGGGAGTGACGGCCAGGAATTCCGGGCCGCACGCCGCTTTGACCAGCTGGGCCTCCAGCGGTGAGCAGACGACGCCGTCAAGTCCGGCCTCGCGGGCATTGCGGGCATAATGAGCGATGGCCTCATCGATGCTGGCATCAACCAGGAGTTCCTGCTGCATCCGTTCTTCGCTGGTGGAAGTGAGCTGTGTCACGGCAATCAGCAGCGGCCGGATTCCGTCGGGGCGGGTGAGGCCTTCCAGTGCAGCCCGCATCATCTCAATCGTTCCGGCCGCATGTACATTGCACATGTCGATGTCCAGTCCCGACAGCACCCGCATGGTCCGGCGGACCGTATTGGGTATGTCGTGGAGTTTGAGGTCGAGGAAGATGCGATGGCCCATCCGTTTCAACTGGCGGACCATCTCCGGCCCTTCGGCATAATAGAGTTCCATGCCGATCTTCAGGAAGGGTTTGCGGGCATCCTGTTCGAAACCGGCCAGAAAGTCGAAGGTCTCGCGGGCGCTGCTGAAATCGCAGGCGATAATAACGTCCTTATTCATAATCACGTTTTTTAGAGGCAGCATCCATCTCTTTCAAGACCGTCTGCGCCCACGCAGCCGTGAGTGGGAGGGGCCCATCGCTAGCGATGGGAGGGATAGGACCCGTAGGGTCCGTAGTCTTGAAAGAGATGGATGCTGCCTCTATCATAGTTAGACAATTCCGATTATATTCTCTATTCTGTCGATGTCAAGTTCTTGCATGACATCAGGTAGGTTGTCGATGAGGGTAGGGCAGGCGAGGGGGTCGCGCAGGTTGGCGGAGCCGACTTGCACGGCCGTAGCACCTGCCATCATCATTTCGATGACGTCTTCGGCGGAAGAGACGCCGCCACAACCCATGATGGGGATATGGCAGGCAGCGGCGACTTGGTTGACACAACGGATTGCGATCGGGAAGACAGCGGGTCCGGAGAAGCCGCCCGTCCGGTTGGCCAGGACATGCTTACGCCGGCGGATGTCGATCCGCATGCCAAGCAGCGTATTGATGAGAGTCAGGCCGTCCGCACCTTCCTCTTCGCAGGCACGGGCGATGGTTACGATATCGGTTACGTTGGGACTCAGTTTGATAAACAGCGGTTTGCGGGTGGCCTGACGGGCACGGCGGGTTACCGCCGCCGCCGCTTTCGGATCCGTCCCGAAGACCATGCCTCCCTGGTGGACATTGGGGCAGGAGATATTGACCTCTATCATGTCGATGCTGTCACAAGTGTCAGCCTTTTCACAGCAGATGCCATATTCGTCGAGTGAAAAACCGCTGATATTGGCAATCAAAGGCGTGCTGCAGCAGCTGCGCACTTTGGGTGCCACTTCGCCTACGAGCGCATCGATGCCCGGATTCTGAAGGCCGACCGCATTGAGCAGACCGCCCGGGCACTCCGCGATACGCGGGGTCGGATTGCCGAATCGGGGTTCCAGCGTAGTCCCTTTGAGCGCAATGGCACCCAAGCGGTTGAGGTCGAACAAGCCGGCCATTTCGTAGCCGAGGCCGAATGTCCCGCTGGCGGGAATGACCGGGTTCTTGAGCCGGAGGCCGGCCAGGATGACGGACGTATCTTTTACCATGGCAGTTGATTTTTGGGGAAGACAGGCCCGTCATGGCAGATGCGGCGCGGACCGTCGGTCGTTTGTACTGTACAGCCGAAACAGAGGCCGGTCCCGCAGCCCATGCGTTCCTCCAGTGAGAATTCCCCCGCATCGGGCAGCAACGGATAGAGCGCCCGCATCATCGGCATCGGGCCACAGACATAAAAAGCGTCGAAAACCGGCTGGATTTGCTGCAGGGCATCTGTTACCAACCCGGCGATACCGGCAGACCCGTCCAGGGTTGCGATGTGTACCGTGGCTCCGAGTTCCTCCAATTCGGGGCGCAGCAAGATATCCGAGGCCGTGTTGAAGCCAAGCAGGGCCGTCACCTTCCGCCCGCTGGCCCGCAGGTCGCGGCACAGCTGGTGAAGCGGCGCAACGCCGATGCCGCCGCCGATCAGCAAAGCGTTTTCCCGGCAGGCATCCAGATCGAATCCGTTGCCCAGACTCGTCAACAGCTCCAATTCGGCGCCAGCCGGCAGAGAAGCGAGGGTACGGGTTCCTTCGCCAACCACTTTATAAAGCAGTATCAGCCGTCCCTTGTCCGAGAACGAGACGGAAATCGGCCTGCGCAGGTATTTCCCGGGGACGGCCACTTCCACAAACTGTCCGGCCCGAAACGGCGGGGCGTCCGGGGCCGCAAGTTCCAGGCGATATACTTGCGGGGCGACCAACGTGTTGGCTGTGATAGAATAGTATCTTTTTTCCATCGTCATGCGGGATCTTTCCAAACCAGTCTGCCGTCTTTCCAGGTCATCTTCACGGCGCCTTGGACAGGCATTCCGTCAAACGGGGTGGCATGTCCCTTCGAAAGGAAAGTCCGGCTGTCAATTGTATAGGCTGCATGCAGGTCGATGGCTGTCAAGTCAGCACGTTCTCCTTCCTGCAAGGCTCCGCCAAGGCGGAAAATCCGGCGCGGAGTAGCGCAAAGCGCATCGAGCAACCGCTCCAGCGAGAGTTTGCCGGTCTGCACCAAAGCGGTGTGCAGTACAGGGAAAGCCGTCTCCAATCCAACGATGCCCATGGCGCTGCCCGCCAGTCCGCGGGATTTTTCTGCGGCGGTGTGCGGGGCATGGTCGGTGGCAATGGCGTCGATGGTGCCGTCTTTCAGGCCTTCGAGGAGCGCGGCCCGGTCTTCCGCACTGCGGAGCGGGGGATTCATCTTGAAACGGCCCTCTTCCTGGAGATCATCTTCGCAGAGCACCAGATAGTGCGGTGCGGTCTCACAGGTGACGCGTACGCCCGCGCGCTTGGCTTCCCGGATCAGCGCGACGCTCTCTTTGGCCGAGACGTGGCAGACATGGTAGCGGCAGCCCGTCCGGGCGGCCAGTTCAAGGTCGCGCCGGATCTGTCCCCATTCGCTCTCGGAGCAGATGCCTTTGTGCCCGTGGGAGGCGCACCAGCGGCCGTCGTGGATGTAGCCTCCATGAAGGAGCGTATTGTCTTCGCAGTGAGCGGCCAGGATGCAGTCCAGTTCAGCGGCACGGCGCATGGCCTCCAGCATTACAGCATCCTGCTGGATGCCGCTTCCGTCGTCGGAAAAGGCCACACAACGGCCCATCAAAGCTTCAAAATCCACGGGTTCCAGTCCCTTCCTTCCTCGGGTAATGGTCGCGTAGGGGAGAACCTCAATGCAGGCGTCCTGGTCGATGATTGCTTGTTCTACGGCGAGAGTCTCCGGCGCATCCGGCGCAGGATCCAGATTGGGCATGGCACAGACCGTCGTGTATCCACCCCGTGCCGCTGCCTTTGCTCCTGTAAGGATGGTTTCCTTCTGCGGCGCGCCCGGTTCCCGGAAATGGACATGCAGGTCTGCAAATCCATAGGAAAGCAGCATCCCGCCCAAATCGACCACTTCGGTCTCCGCGCCGGCATCGGCCGGAACGGGAATAAACTCCTTGACAGCCTGGATGATGCCGTCGGCAATCAGCACGTCGCGCAGTGCCAGGAGGCAGGGCCCGGCCAGCACCATTCCATTCTTCAGCAAAAGATCTTTTCTCATCGGGACAAAAAAAGACAACTCAACGAGTTGTCTCGGTATATGATAAATGGTTATAGGAAAGCATCCTTTTCCGGCTCATGGCAGTGTTTTGCGCAAAGGTACACCCTTTTGCGGATTTGGCAATATCCAACTTCCGAATTTTATCAACACATTAGACACAGAAAGGCGGCGCGTCCTGCCTGCCCGGAGCCGTAGAAAACGCGTTGATAACTTTTTCGCGGAGATGCGGCGGAAGATTCGTACTTTTGTAGATTGAAACCAATTCCGAATATGAAAGTCAGCATCATTATGGGGTCGGGGAGTGATTGGGAGGTCATGAAAGCCGCCTGTGAAACGCTCGACACTTTCGGCGTGCCTTATGAGAAAAAGGTCATCAGCGCCCATCGTACACCGCAGTATTTCAGTGAATATATGGCCGGACTGCCGCAGCGCGGCTTCGGCATCGTGATTGCCGGCGCCGGCGGCGCAGCCCATCTCCCGGGCATGGCGGCCGCCCTGACCACCCTTCCGGTCATCGGCATCCCTATCCGCAGCAAGGCCCTCAATGGGATGGATTCCCTTCTTTCAATCGTCCAGATGCCGTCAGGCATCCCTGTGGCCACAATGGCTATCGACGGAGCCAAGAACGCCGCCTTGTATGCCGTGGCGGTCCTGGCCCTCCACGACGCCACATTGGCCGACAAGTTAACGGCATTCCGTGCCGCCCAGGCTGAGAAAGTCCTGAAAACCGAGATCTAGCCGCTTCCGTCCGATGCAACGCCGTATCTTTGTCGAGAAGAAACCCGCCTTCCGGGTGGAGGCCGAGAGCCTCCGGAACGAATTCAATGAAAACCTTTCCGTAGGGATCCGCCAGTTGCGGCTGGTCAATCTCTACGACTTGTCGGGCTTCAGCGATGAACTGCTGGAGCGATGCCGCTATACGGTCTTCGGTGAACGGGTGTCCGATACCGTGACCGATGCGTTGGACCTGACGGGCTGCCGCTATCTCGCCGTGGAGTATATTCCGGGCCAGTTCGACCAGCGGGCTTCGTCGGCCCTGGACTGCGTCCATCTGGTGGATCCGGCCGCGCAGGTCGAGATCCGGAGCGGCCGCCTGCTGATTTTCGACGACGATTTTTCGGAAGAAGGCCTGGAAGCGGTCCGCCGCTATTTCATCAATGCCGTCGAAAGCCGGGAGAAAGATATGTCGGTCTATGCCGGCGGTGAAGATGCCACCGTGCGCCCTATGGCTGCGCTGGATGGTTTCACGGCCTTGCAGGAAGCTGACTTTGCCGCATTCTGCCGTACGTGGGGCCTGGCGATGAATGTCGATGACCTGCGCGAGGTTGTCCATCATTTCCGGCGGGAAGGCCGCAATCCGACCGAGGCGGAACTTCGCATCCTTGACACGTATTGGAGCGATCACTGCCGTCATACGACCTTCACGACGCACCTGACCGACATTCAGGTGGAAGATTCCTTCATCCGTCCGGCGCTGGAGGCTGACCTTGCCCAGCTGCACGCCATCCGCCGCGAGCTGGGGCGCGAAGACAAGCCGCTTTGCCTCATGGAACTGGCTACGATCGGCGCCCGCTATCTCAAACATAAGGGCGTGTTGGACAACCAGGAGCAGAGTGAAGAAAACAATGCCTGCAGCATCGTAATTGATGTGGATGTGGACGGCAAGACCGAGAAATGGCTGTTGCAGTTCAAGAACGAGACCCACAACCACCCTACGGAAATTGAACCGTTCGGCGGCGCTGCCACCTGTCTGGGCGGTGCCATCCGCGACCCGCTTTCCGGACGCGCCTATGTATATCAGGCGATGCGCGTGACGGGTGCCGGCGATATCTGGAAACCTGTGAGTGAGACGATGGCGGGCAAGTTGCCGCAGCGGATGATCTCGCGCAAGGCTGCCGCAGGCTATTCAAGTTACGGCAACCAGATCGGTTTGGCGACCACGCATGTGCGGGAAATCTTCCATCCGGGTTATACGGCCAAACGTATGGAAGTCGGTGCGGTGGTCGGTGCAGTTCCAGCCGCACAGGTCTTGCGGGAGCGCCCTGTTCCGGGCGATGTGATCCTGATGCTGGGCGGGCGCACAGGCCGGGACGGCATCGGCGGTGCTACAGGTTCGTCGAAGGGCCATACCGGCGCTTCTTTGACAACTTGCGGCAGCGAAGTACAGAAGGGAAATGCCCCGGAGGAGCGCAAGCTCCAGCGCCTGTTCCGCCGCCCGGAAGTATCCCGGTTGATCAAGAAATCGAATGACTTCGGCGCAGGTGGCGTGAGTGTTGCCATCGGCGAACTGGCTGACGGCCTGGAGATCCATCTCGAACGGGTGCCGGTCAAATACAGCGGTCTCAATTCCATGGAGCTTTCCATCAGCGAGTCGCAGGAGCGTATGGCGGTGGTGATTGCGGCTGTCGACCAGGCTGCTTTCGAAGATTATTGTGCTGAGGAGAATATTGAAGTGACCCATGTGGCCGATGTGACGGATTCCGGCCGCATGCAGATTTTCAACGGTTCGCAGTGCGTGGCCGACCTGCCGCGCAGTTTCATCGACAGTGCCGGCGCCCGGCATTACGCCGCTGCGGCCATCGCACCGGTCCGGGACGGCAATCCGTTTGAACGCCACTATGAAGGCGCTTCGCTGCAAGACCGGCTGGAACAATTGCTGGCTTCCCCGAACGTAACTTCCCAGAAAGGCCTGATCGAAATGTTCGACTCCACCATCGGCAGCAGTACGGTGCTGATGCCGTTCGGCGGTCGCTGGCAAGATACGGAGTCGCAGGTTTCTGTCCAGAAACTGCCCGTCCTCGGCGAAACCGATACGGCCAGCCTGATGGCTTTCGGCTACAATCCGGATCTGGCGTCGTGGAGTCCGTATCATGGGGCGGCTTATGCAGTGGTTGAGGCTTGTACGAAAGTCGTGGCCGCTGGCGGTGACTGGTCGCGGATGCGGTTCTCCTACCAGGAGTATTTCGAGCGGATGACCAGTGATCCCCACACCTGGGGCAAGCCTCTCTCGGCTTTGCTGGGTGCCTTGCGGATGCAAGTGGCGTTGGGCCTGCCGTCCATCGGCGGCAAAGATTCGATGAGCGGCACCTTTGAAGATATCCATGTGCCTCCGACTTTGATTGCCTTCGGCATTACGCCGGTGCGGGCCTCCCGGGTGATCTCTCCGGAATTCAAGAAGGCCGGCCATGCCATCTATCTGCTGCGGCACAAGCCGTTGGCAGACCGGATGCCGGATACCGACGCCTTGAAAGAGGTGTGGAGTTTTGCCCATAAGCAGATTGCGGCCGGGCACATTGTTTCAGCCTGGTCGCTGGGTTTTGGCGGCATCGGAGAGGCCCTGGCCAAAATGGCCTTCGGCAACCGGCTCGGTTTTGATGTCCAGCTGGCAGAAGAAGATTTGTTCTCGCTGGGTTATGGCTCCCTCGTTGTTGAGGCCACCGGTGTCCTGGATGCTCCGTTCGCTGAGCAACTGGGTTTTGTGACCGACGGACCGGTTCTCCTGAACGCGCAGCCTATGGAACTGGCTTCTTTGAAGAGGGCTTGCGACGGGCGCTTTGCTGAAATCTATCCGGCCGTGACGCCTTTGCAGGGCGATCCGGTTCCGGAGTTCGCTTCGGTCCTGTGCCAGGCCCCTGCACCGGTTTATCCGGGTCCTGCTATCCAGGAACCGCTTGTTCTCTTGCCGGTTTTCCCCGGCACCAACTGCGATTACGACACTGCTGCGGCGTTCCGTCGTGCCGGTGCGCGCGTCCGTTTTTCGGTGTTCCGCAACTTGACAGAGCAGGATGTGCTCGATTCGATCGACCGCCTGTGCCGGGATTTGGACGAATGTCAGATTCTGGCTCTCTCAGGCGGATTCTCCTCCGGGGACGAACCGGACGGCAGCGGCAAGTTTATCGCCAATGTGTTGGGCAACCCGAAAGTGGCTGCTGCGGTGAAGGCCCTGCTGGCCCGCAAGGGCTTGATTCTGGGCATTTGCAACGGATTCCAGGCTCTTGTCAAGAGTGGCCTTTTGCCGGGCGGCAAGTTGGGCGTGGCTGAGGAGGATCCGACGCTTTTCCGCAACGACATCAACCGGCACATCTCTCAGTTGGTGACAACCGTGGTCTCCTCGACCCGTTCGCCTTGGCTGTCCGGTTTCCGGACCGGCGAACAGCACACGGTGGCGGTCAGCCACGGGGAAGGCAAGTTCGTCGTCAGCCGGGCACAGGCGGAGCAGCTCTTTGCCAACGGGCAGGTCGCCTTCCGCTATGCAAACCCGGCGACGGGGGTTCCGACGCTCGAGTCGCCGTTCAATCCCAACGGATCGTCCTTCGCCATCGAGGGTATCATCAGCCCGGACGGCTTGATTCTTGGCAAGATGGGCCACTCGGAACGGGCCGGCAAGCATCTCTATCGGAACATTCCTTCGGAAGTTGGCGAATCCATCTTCAAGAATGCGGTCGCTTATTTTAATAGATTTTAAATGGAGAAGATAACCTGTCCCTTTCAAGACTACGGCCCCTTCGGGGCCTATCCCTCCCAAAGCTGCGCTTTGGGCCCCTCCCACTCACGGCTGCGTGGGCGCAGACGGTCTTGAAAGGGACAGGTTATCTTCTCAAGAAAACGATAGTATGGCAGTAAATTATGAAAAGGCAGGCGTCAGCCTGGAAGCGGGCTACGAAGTGGTCCGGCGCATCAAGCAGCATGTAG
>JAEEGL013158303.1_pt1 | contig 10736 bp, 11 predicted proteins | sample 9134231 | NCBI WGS metagenome assembly JAEEGL01 (sample SAMN16246548, study PRJNA631951) | gut metagenome | biome: gut microbiome; feature: rumen; material: fiber-attached | host: Bos | place: Iran: Karaj | collected 2018-10 | reverse complement strand
TTTCATATAGAATCCAGTATAGTGCAGCAACTATTGTTATAATGGCAAATGTCATACCAATATAAGAAGAGGCGTATTGAACGATGTTCTTTCTTATATGCAAAAAGAAAATATGTAAAAGTTGCTTATACATATCAAAACCTTTTACTATACCCTAATGCAAAAATACGAATAAACAATAATATCATGATTGTCAGAGTTGAGTCAACTTAATATTACTTAGTTTTTCATAATACCTAATCTTATATTAATAAAACAATGTGTTACTACATGCCTTCACCACCATTCCCGCTGATTTCCTCTACCCAAACCCATGAATGGGTTTCTTCATCCCATACCCATTTGCCACCTTTTAACTTGGCAAGCTCATCTTTCGTCAATGTTGTTAATTTCTTATCCATAATGATTCAGTTTTAAGTTTAACATAAAGTTTTTGCAAAGAAGTGCATTATTTTTAAATGTGTATATAACTGAGATATAATCAGCACTTGTAAGAAGTGTTAATAAATACTAAACGGAAGTTCTGTTGCCTTTTTGCTCCAGATAAATGCCAGAAATCTTGAAATAATATGATAACTTTGCAGGCAGAACAAAGGATGAACACGAAATGAAAATACTTACGATAGATGATGATGAAGCTCTGTGCATGGCATTAGAGATAGCCATCACTGAGAATGGTGATGAAGCCTTTAGCCTGTATAGCCTTGATGATGTTGGTGTCAAGGTGGGGAAAATCATGCCCGATATCATCCTATTGGATATAGAATTCAATGACGGTGATGGAGTGCAAGCATTGCCCAAGATAAAAGCAGCCGCTCCTTTTGCGATAATCCTCTTCATGTCATCTCATACCGACAGTGCAGAAGTAACCAGGGCCCTGGGCGCAGGGGGCATAACCTATTTAAAGAAGCCCGTTAGCAGTATAGAGGTGTTGGCCCAAATCAATGCATTGAGAAGAAATTTAGTCTTCAATGAACAAATTGAGAATATTGGCTCTTTTCTGTTCGATGCTAAGGGTCAGAAACTGCTACATAATGGTACAGAGTTTAAACTTACCCTCTACCAGGCACAATTGCTTAAGTTGTTAGTTGCACATCAGGAACAGGTTATAAGCCGCCAGGAGATATACCTGAATATTTGGCATGATGAGCTGGGTAACGACTTATCTTTGAACAACATGATTAGTCAGCTTCGGAAAATATTAAAAGCAGATCCGGGTATAAGTCTCCATACAATTGGGGGAGTGGGTTACAAACTATGTGTTAATAAACCATGAAGAAGTACTATTACATAGCTTTTTTTGCCTTTATTGCCGCTATATTGCTGCAGATAAACCATGTTGACAGCCTCTATAGTAACTACAAACTGGGAGTTAAAGATAACCTGGAGCAGGCTTTGTCCATAGCCATAGATGATGAGCTGCATATCAGGGATGTGCTACTTAACGGGCACAAGCCTGAGAAAACTCATTCTATCGTACGGATTAAAATGGAAGACATGACACCAGCCATGCTTGACAGCATTAGCAAACTGCCAGGTGCCAAAGACACCATTAACGTAACCAAGGCAAGGGAAGCTGGAGCAATAGGCACATCGGCAGAGATAAGCCAGCAGCAAAGCCAAGACAATTATATCCGGCGTGGTGACTATATCAAACTTCCCATATTAGACAGTATCTTCATCTATCGGATGAAGATGCAATTACCACACCGCTTTGTCCTTTTGGATAAGGACGAAAAGGTGATGGATTCAATCGGTGACTTCCGGTTCTGGCATGGCAATTTTATCAAGACACAAGCCATAGGTTTGAAAGGATTGCAGACTCTGCGTTTGGAAGCTGACATTCCCATGAGCCAGTTTGCCAAGCAGGAGATACAGACTCTAATCTCAAATGCACTACTGATGTTACTATTATTGGGTTGTGTGGTGTTTCAATTGAGAGTAATACGCCATAAAGAACAGATGTCACGGAAAAGAGAGCTTGCTTCCAAAGGCATCATCCATGACCTGAAATCACCTGTGGGTACAGCAATCACCCTGCTCGGCATGGTTAAACACAGATATCTAAATGATCCAGAAGCCAAGCCATTAGAGAAAAACGAAACAATGATGCAACACCTGTTTCATGAGATCGAGACATTGGCTGACACTGTTGGAGAAGATGGGGTAAGGACAACAATCTGCCGTGAGCCTGTAGATTTAGCTGCATTGGCGGATAAGGTGAAGCAAGAAGTAGATATAGTATATCACACCAAGCAGCATAACATCAGCATTGACAACCAATTACCTCAAGACCTAATGCCAAAGGTGGATGCCGACAAGGTTGAGCGTATTCTTCGTAACTTGGTGGAGAATGCGGTGAAGTATGCCGATGCAGGGGTTGAGGTGCAGGTGGTACTTACTTTGCAAAACAACGCCCTGTTAGTGTCAGTGAAGGATAATGGATGGGGCATCGAGCCACGATACTTCAAGAAGATATTCAGACCTTATTATCGTATTGAACAACCTGAAGGCCGTTATCGCAAAGGGCATGGTATGGGACTGACAAATGCCCAGCAGTTGGTTCTGGCGCATGGTGGCAAGATTTGGGTTGAGAGCAAACCAGGCAAAGGCAGTGTCTTTAGCTTTACTTTACCCCAAAAGTGAACGGCTTTTCACACAGTGATATAATTGAAATATCATTATACTACATCTCTTTCCTTTTCCATAATTATTATTAGGTTGGATGAAAAATAAGCAATACCTTTACGGCTGCTATTAGAAAACTTCTTATGGTATAGGATATCTCCTTATAGTTGTGTTAGGCGACAATAAGTAGTAAAACTATTTATTTTTTATTTATTGCCTGACACCGTTTTAAAACTTATGAGGATAGTATTTTACGAAGGAGAACCTTGCATCGTCATACCATTGAGATTGTTTAACATTCCTGCATTGCAGGAAATCGCTAATAAGTTGTTCCGACTATTAGAGTCTTTCTTGCCTGGTCAATATGCTGATTCCAACAGCCCCCCGCTTCTTACCCTGAAGTTCTTCATAGATTTCAATACAGTGCAGAAACAAGACGTATTGCGGCAAGCCATTATGAGCACCATCTCCAGCGTACCGACAGGAACAGGCAGTGTCTTTGTACCATTGTATTTAGCCCACAGCTTTTCCATAGGCAGACTGAAGTTATATAGACATTACAGCGACTTCTTCGCTGACATCGAGGCGCTGTGTCCAGGCATGTTGACGAACATCAAAATGCAGGAGAAGCCTGGAGACAAACGATATAAGAACCTTACAGGCGCACTCTCGGCTGGATGCAGGAAATGGTTTATCATCAATGGTGAGCTGCCTGCTCTCAATGAATGGACACTACGCCATTATGTCTATCATGTCAACAACACCGATAGGAACTTCGTACAGGCCACAACCATCAAATTGCTGGGTCTTATCCGGGTTATCTCTGGGTTTTCTGGGTGAAAGTGCCCCTTTTTTATGGGTATTTGGAACTGGAGATATTTTTATGGTCTCAGGCATCTGCCATGTCGTGCCCATTCACGAACTTTATCCTCAGAACGTATAACTGTAATTAAAATGTTTATGAACGAGGATTTGAAATTATCTATTTTTGCCAACCTGCAGAGCTATAATAGCAAGGCTGTGGGGATGGAAGAGATTGTACGAATGGTGCGTCATGACATCATCGTGAAGAACAAAACTTTGGGCTATCGGGCGATGGCAAAAACCATCAGTGAGGCAGAAGCCAAGAAGAACATTAAGGAGAAGATCGTCGAAGCGTTCTCTGTGGCTGTGTTGTTCAACGGAACGGGCAAGAAGGCTGAGAATGTTTCATGTTTTACGGGCCTCGCCATGGTTGACTTTGACAAAATTGACAATGGACTATTGACAATTGACGATTGCCATGCGGATGGAAGCATACCAAAAAGCTCTCCCCCTAAGATAGGGGGAGTACCCGAAAGGGGAGGGAGTATGACAACAGCTTTGGAGCAAGTCAAGAGACTAATCATCGCTGACCCACATACGCTACTTTGCTACACCACTATCAGCAACAAGGGACTGAGGGTAATCTATCGTTACCAGAGAGCGGTCAATGGTCAACGTTCAACGGTAAACGGTCAATCGTCAACGGTCAATGGTCAATTAGATGGAGTCCCTTGGCGGGCAGCCTTCCAATGTGGCAACGAGTATTACCGGCAACTCACAGGCTGTGAGTACGACAAGGCCTGCTCAGACTATGTGCGCCTGTCGGGCTTTGCTCACGACCCAGAGGCTTACTACAACCCAAATGCGGAGCCGTTCATCATCACCGACGAGATGATCCTGAAGGCCAATTTCAGTGAGGATACTGAGCCAGGGAAACCCCGCAAGGTGTATGAAACAGGCTCACAATCAACCACTGCAAAGGAGGTATGGCCTCAGGTGCAGAAGATGCTGGCGAAGCGTGGCATGGAGTATGTGCCTCAGCATCGCCACGACTACATCCTGCATGCCTGCTACCTGTTCAACCGATTCGGTGTACCTGAAGAGGAGTTGCGTGAGTGGGCATCTGGTGAATGGAATGATAAGGATGAGGATGAGCGTGAGTGTATCATCACGCACTGCTACAAGAAGGGCATGAATGACTTTGGCACCTGGCGAATGAGTCGTGAATCTCGCAAGAAAAGACACGAGAACTCGATGATTACCATAGCAGAAATCCGACAATGGCTTAGTGACCATGTGCAGCTTTGCTATAACGTTGTCACCGACCAAACGATGTTGAAAACGATTGACAATTCACGATTGACGATTGACAATTATAAATGGCAGGTGGTGGATGACAGAATTCTTGCTTCGTTGCGTTCGCAGATGGCGATTGACACTGACAAGCGAGTGCTGAAGAACGATGTGTATGACGTGATCAAGAGCGACTTTGCCCCGTTAGTACATCCTATCAGGGACTATATCAACGGCCTGCCTAAATGGGACGTTAAAAACCGAGTGGCAGAACTCACCTCCCATATCCGTGCGGAAGCAGTGGTGCCCGGACAGACGGAGGAAGAGGCACAGCAGACCCTCAACTGGGCATTCCACAAATGGCTCAGTGCCATGGTAGGGACTTGGATGGACGACCATGTGACCAACCATCAGGTGTTCACGTTGATTGGTCGCCAGGGCATCTACAAGACCACTTTCTTCCGTTATCTACTGCCCCCTGAACTGCGAGCCTATTTCTGGGAGAATGCCCACAATACGTTCTCCACGAAGGATGATCACCTGGCTCTGGCAGAGAACTGTCTGGTGGATATCGAAGAGGTGGAAGCCACCACGCAACATGAATTGTCTGAGCTAAAATCTTTGATTACCAGCGATACTATCAAGGAGCGCAGGCCATACGCCAGGTTCCGTGATGCCAAGCACCGACTGGCATCTCTTTGTGCCACGGGCAACCAACAACGCTTCCTGACCGATGAGACGGGCAACCGTCGTTGGCTTTGCTTCAAAGTAAGCCATATTGACGACCCCAGGACGTGGCAGCTTGATTATCAGCAGTTGTATGCCCAGCTCCGCGACGAATTACACAATGGATTCCACTATTGGTTTGATTATGAAGATGAGAAGCGTGTGGAACTGATTAACCAGCCCTTCCGTGTGGAGAGCGATGAGGAACAACTCATCCGCACAAGGCTTCGTCCTCCCCATGAGGGCGAGCCCACCAAGCTGATGAACTCGGCCATGATCTGCCAGTTGCTGAACGGTGGTCATGTGGGCTATCCGTTATCCACTCGCAAGGTGAGTGTGGCGATGAAACGACTGGGCTTTGAGTCCGTGCATTGCATGAGTGGCAACTTCTTCCATGTGTTTGAAATCCCATACGATCAGATTCAAGCACGATTGGCGGCAGATGCATACGATTCAGCTCATGAGGCACCCCCTGAGCCAGACAAACCTATGGATCTAGAACTGCCATTGTAGTGCTTCTATGAAGCGATGAAACTCGCGGAAGCGTCTTTCTCTATATACTTTCATTTAATAGTGAACTAAATGTAAATCTATATATAAAAGTTAGTATAAGTAACTTCATTGCTTCATATCACCAGAAAAAGAGAGTCTAAAGTCATAGGTTTTACCTATACAAACCATAGGTTAACCACCCGTAAACATATAGTTTAACCATCAAAAACAATAAAGTTATGAAAGCCATGAACAAGCAGAAACTCGCAGGATATGCCGGAGTAAGCGTCAAGACACTCATGAGTTGGCTCAAACCCCACATGAAAGAGCTGGAGCAGATGGGGCTCAAGCCCAATGCCAAGGTGCTTCCACCCCATATCGTGCAGTATATCGCCGATAAGTTTACCATCATTTTCGAGAAGGAAAACAACTTATCGGGCGGAAAGTAAATTATCAAGCGCAACCTGCAGCAAGCTGAAAGTAGCCCAACGGGATGTTGTACCTTTGTATCGTCATTGAAACTCAATGGCGGACAAAAGTCAAGCGCGCGACCCATGTTCATTATTAATTTTTCATTTTTCATTTAAACAATGATTCGTTACATCTTGAAAAAGTGCAAGAATGCACGACAGGCCATCTTCGGCAAGTTGTTCGCCTATCCTGTGATTGAAGAGACCGTCAACGAGGATGACTTGGCAGAACACATGGCCAGTCACAACACGCCGTTCTCACAGGGAGCCATCAAGGGTATGCTCACTGACATGGTGCAGTGTATCCATGAGCTGCTCCTGGAAGGCAAGAATGTGAAGATCAATAACCTTGCCATCTTCTCCATCGGCATCAAGAATGCCAAGGGTGGTGCTGAAAACGAAGAGGACTTCTCCGTTCAGAAGAACATCCAAGGAGTCAAGCTACGTGCCCGCGCCACAGGTATCATGCTTGCAAAGGGTCTGAAGCTTAACGCAACCTTGAAGAAGGCAGTGGCACTGACTGGAGTCTCGTCAACCGGCACATCTTCTGGTTCCGGTACTGGCACCAACACTGGTGGCAATACAGGTGGCAGCACGGGAGGTTCAACTGGCGGTAATGATAGTGGTGGCGATAACGGAGGTGGAGACGATGGGCTGGACATCTAAAATCGTGCAAACACGATTTTAGATATTGAGATCGTGCTTCGCTCGAATGGGAAGTTGCTTCGCAACTATGAGAAATCGCTTCGCGATTATGAAAAGTCGCTATGCAACTTTAAGCTGACCAGATGAAGGCTTATTATACAGTATAGGGAGTTGGGCGGTGAGTGTCCTGGGGGATCAGCGATAGCCCAAAAACAGACGACAATGACATGCTGTTATAATTGTCAATCGTCAATTGTAAATAATCAATCGGCTATGAACGCGCCTTGTGCTCACTGCCTTCCTTCACTATCCCATTCTTCATTATTCATTGGCTTCGCCCAATCTCGTCGCGACTCGAGGGTGTGTCAAAATACAAAAAACTCCCCCTCTAACATAGTTGTTCTCCCCCGATAACGGGGGAGGTAAGAGGGGGTTGGGTGCCCGTAGGGCGGGGGAGTATCAAGCAACTCTCAGATTATTATACTCCTCCGTCTGCTTTGCAGCCACCTCCCCAAAATCGCGGTTAAGTGAGAGCAGAGTCAAGCTTGCTTGAACTATGCTGAACGTGAGCGATTTATCTAGCATTAGAGGAGGAACTATTAAGGCAGTTCTACATTTTGCCCCCCGCTACTCCGAGAAGTCTTTCATTATTCATTGTTTATTGTTAGTTATTCATTAATCTATGCGAAACAAACGTTTTTGGAAAACTGTGATTCAGTTTGGAATCTCCATCTTGACTGCAGCACTGACTGCTTTGGGAACAACATCATGTACTGGTCATGGACCATTCTATTTTTTCTAATATGAAACCAATGCTCGAAGTACTATTCGTAGTGGTGCATTGCACCGCCACCAAACTGAGCCAACGTGTCACGGTCGAGGACATCGACCGCTGGCACAAGGCCCAAGGCTGGGATGGCATTGGCTACCACTGGTACATCGATCGTGATGGCCACATCTTCCCTGGACGTTCTGAGAAGATGGCAGGTGCCCATGTGAAGCACTATAATAGCCATGCCATTGGTGTGTGCTATGAAGGAGGCATCGATGAGCAAGGCCACTATTCCGACACCCGGACGCTAGCCCAGAAAGCTGCCCTGCTGTTCTTGCTCAAGGATCTGAAGGATAGTTATCCCAAGGCCGTTATCCAAGGCCATCGTGACTTCCCCAACATCCGCAAGCTCTGCCCCTGCTTTGATGCCAAGACAGAATATGCTAACCTCTAAAACAATGGCTTATGAACCACCTATTCCCCCATCCACGTGATGACATAATATTAAGCCAAACTATTAGCTTCCTGCAATTAGGAAAAAGATTATATCGAATCTCATCACTAAGTGTTTTGGACAAATCGGGATACCCAATCTCCATTCTTGTTAGGATGCCCTAACTTCGCAATGACTCATCAAGTATTTCTATTCAAGAGTATCATTCCGATAACACATTATCTGGTTAAAAGGCTGTCTTTTCCTAGAAAAGGTTGACTCTATTTAGCCTTATTATTTTAACATTTGACTTTCCCTACGTATTTTGTTGACTGTCTTTTTATAGAAAAGTTGACTACCTTTCCTGAGTTGGTTGACTCTTTTCCTGAGAAAGTTGACATCGTACGCGTTTTGTTTACTTTTTATTTGTTTTCGTTTACTTTATACTGTTTTAGTTGACTCTTATAGCGCAGCCTAAATCCATGAAAAACACTCAGGGGGTGCCCTGCGGCAGGGGGCAGACAGCCCCCGAGAGTCTTTTTGGAACCTTCCATAGGCAACGCTGCGGCCCGCTCTCAATATGGGCCAGAGAAGGAACCTTCATACCGATGCTCCCATGCGGACGCTTGTCATTATAGAAGTTTATGAACAAGGCTATCCGTTCACGGGCATCATCAATGGTCTTGAAACGGTGCTCACGATAGATAACCTCCGTCTTGAGTATACCGTTCACACGCTCTGCAACAGCGTTGTCGGTAGGCTTGTAATCCTCCGTCATGCTGATCATTATACCATATTTCTTCAATTCGTCCGTGTAGGCGTTACAGCAGTACTGCACGCCTCTGTCGAAGTGGTGACTGAGTCCCGTCAGTTCGTCGGCCGTCGCCTGGCTGATGGCCATCCTGAGGGCCTGTAGCGTGTACTCTGCCTCCAGCGTATCCAACAGGCACCAGCCCACTATCTTGTGCGAGTAAGCGTCCGTCACCAGATGCAGGTAACAACAGCCGTCAATCAGGTCAATATAGGTGATGTCGCTCACCCACAGCTGATTGGGGGCTGTCGGCACGTAGCCCCGGATCAGGTTCCTGTACTTATGGTAGCGATGGTTCGAGTTCGTCGTATGGCGGGGCTTGGGACGGGAAAGAATCAAGCCGAACTGACGCATGATACTTAAAAAGGCATCGCGTCCCGGAACCCAGTCGGACAGGAACATGCGCTTGAGCATGAGCCATAGCTTAAAATAGCCTAAGCCGGGATCCATCTTCCGTATCTCTGTTACCGCATCTATGATGCGCATCAAGCGCCTGGCTTGCTCGTCATCATCACGACGCCGTTTGTAATATGCCTGTTTACTACGGCCAAACAGCCCACAGCAGTACTCAATTGAATAACCGAGAGTGCTGGACAGGCGATCTACTGCTTGGCCCCAGATTTTTTTCTGATATGGATGCCCTGCTCCTCTGCAATATCAATGAGCGTGTTCAGGGCCATAACCTTGTCCTGACTACGCCTCAAGTCCTTCTCCAACTTCGAAACCTGCTTCCGTAGAGACTCTACCAAAGCGGACTGATCAACTAAATCCTTTTCCATCTTTTCTTCTTGAACACTTTCAAGGGGCAAAGATGCACATTTTTCATGAATCTCCAAAAGTGTCAGGCAGGAACATAACCAGGAGGAAAGCATGTTCACATTTGGAATACCATATTTCATGGCTATTTCCTTCCTCGATTTACCACTTTGCATGTACTCGATGCAAATACTGCGCTTCATGGCGCGACTGAATCTTAATCTACTCATAACTCTTAAATTTTAACATTTAAGACCTCCAGAGAGTCAACCTATTTCAGTACAAGACAGGCCGTCGGTAGTAAAATCAGAATTAAAGTGGCGTACTACCGCTGTAAGAAGACTTCCAACTCGTTATAATAAACACGCTTCCGCAAAAATCTTGCTATCAGATTGATGATATCGAAGATATTAATTTCTTTTCCAACTTCGTCGAATTAGTTGACGTAGGCAACGAATTTTACCAAGAAAACGTTTTTTTTATTATAAGAAAGACTTAGTTTAGGCAAAATTTGCTTAAATTACGTGCGAAACGGTAAACGAATACCTTACTTTCGATAAAAATGACTACCTTTGCAAGGTTAAAATAAGAATCATATTTGGTAAGTCATATAAAATGGAATTAGACGCCCTAATAGCTGAATGTACAGCATACGACTTTAAGGTGATGCTTGAAGAGAAGAAGCCTAAGAGTTGGCTGAAGAGCATAAGCGCTTTTGCCAATGGCTTGGGTGGTTCCCTTCTCTTCGGCGTTGATAATGATGGCATCGTCAAAGGACTTGATGATGTGCAGCATGTTTGCGAGACTATCACTAGTAGGATACGCGATTACATGGATCCTCTACCAGAGGTGGAAATGATTCCGCATGATATGGATGGCTTGCGCATCTTGCAACTCAAAGTCAAT
>JAEEGL012763765.1_pt1 | contig 10736 bp, 8 predicted proteins | sample 9134231 | NCBI WGS metagenome assembly JAEEGL01 (sample SAMN16246548, study PRJNA631951) | gut metagenome | biome: gut microbiome; feature: rumen; material: fiber-attached | host: Bos | place: Iran: Karaj | collected 2018-10 | reverse complement strand
GTGCCCTCGACGTTCAGCACAAAGCCGCAGGCGTCCTCGCCGTAGGCGCAGAGCGTGTCATAGGCTGCAACCGTCTTTTGAATCTCGCGGTCCTCCCGAAAATCCGGATCGCTCAGCGCCGGAACAAAGCCGACCGTATCGCTTTCGAGCGTATAGCGGAGCTCCGCCTCGTACCCGTAGACCTCGATCGAAACGAGCTGCAGCGTGACGTCGTTCATCTCGGCGCTTCCCTCGAGCGGGATCACATGCGGATAGCCGTCCGCGTCGATGCGTTGAACGGCAAGCTCGCGCGCCTTTTGATAGCGTTCGTCGTCGCTCTGCTCAATGCGCTGTTCGACGACCTCGTTCAGCTGCTCTCTGGTGCTCATCGAGACCGCAACGGCGGTGCCGACGGCAAGCAGCGCGGCGATCGCGGCGGCAAGCAGCAGGATGCCGCGCTTTTTCGGGATGCGCACGGTGCGCTTCGGTTCTGCGGGCAGGCTGTCGAGCACCTGCTCCATGCGTTCATGATAGCCCGCGGGAATCGGCGGGAAAAGCGGATCGTTCCGATACGCGTCATTCGTGTTATTTTGCATAGGAAACCTCCTGTAACTCCTGCCGCAGCGCCTTGCGGGCACGCGAGAGACGGCTTTTGACCGTGCCCTCCGGCTCGTTTAAAAGTGCGGCGATTTCGGTAACGCGGTAACCCTCGTAATAATAGAGCGTCACAGCAAGACGGCTTTCGGGGGACAGACGCGCAAACGCGGCTTTGAGATCGAGCGCGTCGTACGGCTCTTCGCCCGCTTCGGGCAGATCGTCGAACGGGATTACGCGTTTCTTTTCGCGCAGGATTCTATAGCATGCGTTTTTCAGAATACGCATCATCCACGGTTGAAATTTGCTGCGTTCGCGAAGCATGGCGAGGGACGTGTACGCCTGTTCGATGCCGTCCTGCACCGCGTCCTGCGCGTCGGCGTCGTTCTGCACAAGCGCATACGCCACATGGTACAGCGAATCGAGCATCGGTCTTACCTGGTCCGAAAACCACAGCTTGTCTTTTTGACTCGGCATGGAAAACTCCTTTCGTTCCTTCCTGCCGGCAGGAAGGGGATCGTTGTGCGATCGTACACCTTATAGATGACCGGCACACCCAAAAGGTTGCAAAAAAAAGAAAAATCTCTCGAAAAAATCGGGAGATTGAAAAAACATGTCCGTTTCGGGCACGAAAATAACGCCTTGGGAATCAATAACGAAGCTCGGAGATCAAATCCTCGAACGGAACCTGTTCTTCTTTGACTTCTTTGCCATCCTGCGGAAGAATCACCACATGTTTCTGTTCGGATTTCAGTTCTTCCATCGCTTTACCCTCCATCTATGTTCGAGACCTATTTTACTCCCCATATCTTGTGCCGGTCAACGCCTTCGGCGCATCGTTCACGGATTGTTAAAACCGCATTCACACATGCGCACAAGCAGAAGAATCTCCCGCGCGAAGGCGGGAGAGAAGCGATAATGGCATGCCGTTCGAAGGATTCCGGCGCTCTCAGCTCGGATTTTCGATAAAGCGGAAGGAGAAGGGAACTTTGTTTGCGTCAAGAAAGACCTTGCGCAGCTTTGCGGCGTAATCGCCTAAATTTGCATCTAAAAGATCGCCGTTAATCAGGATGATGATGACGTTCTGCGAAAGGTCACCGAGGCAGTCGTAGAGCGCGTCCAGATTGTGCCCGTAATAGGGCGGCAGGCGCAGCGTACGTTCGAGATAGCGGTGCGTCTCTTCGACCGTGGTCATGCGTTTTCCGTCGATAATGATAAATTCCATATCAGTCTCCTCCGTATAAAAGGGTAAAGCTCTCGTAGTGGTCGTCGGTGTAGTAGATCAGGCCGTCGTTGCTGAATACGATCCGCTTGGCGCCGCGGCTCTTTTTGCCGCGTGTGTCGATGTCGCATTCGGTGTAGGTGCGTCCCTTCTTTTTGGGCAGCAGTCCTTCGTAGTTGCCGAAGTACCCGCCGCCGATCGAGCAGCCCTTGGCGTAGGGCTCCAGCGAGCCGCTCTCCCAACCGAGCGATTGCGCAGTCTCCTTTGTGATGTAGTTCTTCGGCAGATGCCCGTAAAGGTGGATGTACAGCGCGACGTCGTCCTTTGTCCAGTATTCACCGTCCTCGGAGACGGGGGAAGGCGTGTCGTCGGTGTAGACGGGGAAGTCCATATACTCCGGCGTCGGCGGGATCGGGACCAACTCCGCGGCACAGGCAAACAAGCCTGCAAAGAGCACAAACGCCAACAGCAGGGACAGCAATCGTTTCGGGTTTATTTCATACCTCCGCTGCATGCATGACACCATCCTTTCACAGCAAGTCTATGGGGAAATCCCGCATGCGCGCGTTCAGCCGTCGGTAGACCGGACGCATCCACGGCTCAGAGCAGGCTTCGATCGCCGCATCGGGCGGGAACCATTGCACCGCGCTGTTTTCGTCCGCCTTGACGCGCAGCGGTTCCGCATCGTCCGCGAGCAGCAGAAACGTGCCGTTCAGGTGCAGATGCGCAGGCACGAATACGCCGCGCTTCACGTGCGGATTGACCGTCAGCGTTTCGATCGAAAGGAGCTGATCCGATGCGGGACGAACGCTTACAAGCCCCGTTTCTTCGCGCGCTTCCCTGATCGCGACGGACAGCAGATCGCGTTCGCCGTCCGCATGTCCGCCGGTCCACGCCCACGAATCGTAGATATTGTGATAGATCATCAGCACACGGTCGCGGCGCGCATTTGCAATCCATGCCGAAGCGGTGACGTGACAGAGCAGGTTCGTGCGCAGATACACGTCGTCGAAGCGGTTGAGGCAATCGAGCATCACCGCCTTGTCCGCCGCCTCCTGTTCATCGCGCGGCGTATATGCCAGTAAAAGCGTTTTGAAATCCATAGCCAAAGTATAGCACGATCTGCCCCTTGTCTGCAAGCGTCGAACGGTGTATAATGAAAAAAACGGTACGGAGGCACACATGGTACACATCGGAAACGACTGGGACGCGCTGCTTGCGGATTATTTCGCGTCGGAGCAGTATCAGGCTTTGCGCCGCTTTCTTGCGCAGGAATACCGTACGCACACGATCTATCCGAGCATGTACGACATCTTCAACGCGCTGAAATACACCGCATACAAGGACGTCAAGGTCGTCATTCTCGGGCAGGACCCGTACCACGGTCCGGGACAGGCGCACGGGCTGTGCTTCTCCGTCAAACAGGGCGTAGAACCGCCTCCTTCGCTCAAAAACATCTTTTCGGAGCTTGAAAGGGACGTCGGCATTCCTGCACCGAAACACGGCGAATTGACCTGCTGGGCGCGTCAGGGCGTGCTTCTTTTAAACACCGTGCTGACTGTGCGCGAGCATATGCCGAATTCGCACAAGGGACACGGGTGGGAGCCATTTACCGATCGCGTGATCGAACTGCTGGACAAAAAGCAGACGCCGATTGTGTTCCTGCTTTGGGGCGCGAACGCGCGGAACAAAGCGAAGATCGTCACAAATCCGATCCACATCAAACTGGAAGCGCCGCATCCGAGCCCGCTGTCCGCATACAACGGCTTTTTCGGATGTCGGCATTTCTCAAAAGCGAACGACTGGCTTGTCCGAACCGGTCAGATCCCGATCGACTGGCGAATCGAATAAAATTTGCAAAAAGGGATTGACAAATCTGCATCGGTACGGTAATATATCTGTTGCGTGCTCGGTTCGTCTAGTGGCCTAGGACACCGCCCTCTCACGGCGGTAACACGGGTTCGACTCCCGTACCGGGTACCATGAAAAAAGCGTCTTTTGTCTTCAGACAAAAGGCGCTTTTTTATGCGGAAAATCACGCCGCGACGGCGGGATACAAGAAGGGGACCGCGTATGCAGTCCCCTGTTTTCATTTTCGGTTTGGAATCAATCGGTAAAGCTGACAACCAGCTGCGTCTGCGGGAGATTGTCCGGCATAGTCATTTCCTTCTTGGTCTTGGTGGACATGACGTTCGACCAGCCGCCGTAGTAGGTCTTGCCCTCAAAGACATGGTAGGAGCGGACGCGTACATAATACGTGGTGCTCGACTTCAGATTGATGATCGTCACCTCGGTGGTCTTCGAATTCTCAATCTTGATCTTCTTATCATTGTGCGTGAAGCTGCTGTTGGTAGCGATCTGCACCTGATAGCCGGTGAAGTACTTCGAGCCTTCCCACTTGACGGTCAGCTGCTTGCTGCCGGGGGTAACCGAGGTCAGCTTGCGCGGGGTGACACGGATCGTCGCCTTCAGCGGGCTGACGAGACCGAGGTTGTAGTTGCCGCTCGGAATGTTTTCGGGACCGCCGATATACGTGCAGGAGACCGGATCGTAGCGCTTCTCAAAGTATGCCTTGACGCCGTACTGATAGCGGGTTGCCGCATAGACCTTGTGGCCCGAGTCGCTGCCGTCGACCCAGGTCGTCGTTCCGTTGCCCTTGACGTTCCACCAACGATCGAACGCGGTCCACGAGCTTGACGAAAGGTTCCACGCGCGACGGTAGATGACATAGCCTGCGGCGCCTTGGACCTTCGCCCATGAGAGTTTGATGCCCTCGACGGTGTTCTCGACCTTCAGCGACTTGGAAGCGGGCAGATAGATCTTGAAGAACGCTTGATGAACGCCGCTGTAACCGTTCTTGATGAAGGTGATAATCAGGTACGCCGTACCGGGATTCTTGTTCTCCTGATAGGTGTACGTGTAGTTCTTCGAATCGATAACCTTGCCGTCGTTGTCCTTGACCACGAACCTCGGCTTGTGCGTCTTGCCGTTGTACACCACATACGGCGTGCTTCCGTTGAACTTCACATCGTTCTTATTCCATTCCACCGTGGGTTTGAATGCTTCTCCCTCGAAGGTCAGATAGACGGAAACCTGCATCAGCGCAAAATCTTCTTCCCACGGATCCGTATAGGCATAACCGGTATCGAAGGTGTAATCGAAGAAGGTGACTTCCGACGGGAAGGTCACAACGCCCGTTTCGGTGTTCAGCTTATACGAAGCATTGGAGAGCTTCACCTTTGCAAGCAGTGTCTTCGGAACGACCTTAGTCATATCAAAGGTGTACTTGCTGTCCTTGACCACACCCTTTTGATTGACGATCATCTGCTCCTTGGTGGTACAGTCGGCAAAATGCGCGATCTTGCTGAGATCGAGCGTGGTAAGATGGTTGCCGTTGCAATACAGATAATTGAGCGCGGTCAGATTGCTGACATCCAGCGCGGTCAGCTGGTTCTTGGCGCAACTGAGCCAAGTCAAAGCGGTATTCTTGCTGACGTCCAGCTTCGTCAGCTTATTTTCGTTGCAGCTCAAATCAACCAAATTGGTATTCTTGCTGACGTCCAGTGCGGTGAGCTGATTCTTGTTGCAGTTCAAATTGGTCAGTTTGGTGTTCTTGCTGACGTCCAACGCGGTCAGCTTGTTGCCGCTGCACTTTAAATACTTCAATGCGGTGCAGCTGCCGACGTCCAGTGCGGAGAGCTGGTTATCGTTGCATTCCAGAGTATCCAACGCGGTGCAGCTGTTGATCTGCAAATTCGTCAGCTGGTTGGAGGCGCAGTAAACCTCGACCAGCTGCGTATTGGCGTGCAGATCGAGCTTTGTCAGCTTGTTGTTGGTGCATCCCAGATATTGCAGCTTCGCATTCTTGCTGACGTCCAATGCCGCCAGCTGATTGCCTGGACAGCTCAAGTAGACCAGTTCGGTGTTTGCACTGACGTTCAAAGACGTTATCTTCGTATAGCCACAATCCAGATGCGCCAGTTTGGGGAAGAGTTCGATGCCCTCCAGAGAGTAGATATTCAGGTAGGAGACGTCGATGGCGGTTACGGCATTGACCTGCGCTTCGGTCATGTAATAACCGGAAATCTCGTCGCCGCTGACGGGAAGATTGGCGATGATCCAACTGCGGAAGTCTGCATTGGGGAAGTTAGCCTCGTCCACGGCTAAATCGCCGGGCGCTCTCGGACTGAGCTCGGGCTCGGGATCGACCGCCGGTTCTTCGGGAACGACCTCTTCGTTGTCCGCGGGTTCCGGCTCTTCGGGAACGATTTCCTCGTTGTCCGCGGGTTCCGGCTCTTCAGAAACGATCTCTTCGTTGTCCGCGGGTTCCGGTTCTTCGATGATGATTTCCTCACTCACTCCGGGTTCCGGCTGCTCGGGTGCAGGCTCTTCTTCTGCCATGGCCATCGGAATCATCGCAAAGAGCATGACCAACGCAAGAAGCATGGATAACAAACGCTTTTTCATGGGTGTCCTCCTCTGTAAAGATGTGTGTCCATACGAAACCGCATCTAAAGGGTGCATAGCCTCGCATACTGCTACACAAACGCGCTATCCCGCAACGCAGAAAAAGGCAAACAAACATGCATGCTTGTCGAAGCATGGAACCGCGTTACCTTTGCGACGGAAATATTCGGTTTATGCGTTATCTTCATGATAGCATAATCAGACAAAAAGCGCAATCCTATCCGACCGCTTTTTGGAAAAAATATGAATAAATTTTGAACAAAAGCGGAATTCCGCCGATCGCCGACGAAAAGCATGGGATCGTGCCTGCATTCCTCGCGGCATGCCCCGAACGTATGTTACACTGCACATTCGGCAGGGGGAGGCGGAAGAGGCGTTTTCGAAAAAAGAAGGGGACCGCAATGCGATCCCCTTCGCAGATTCTGTTCGGATTATGCGGGGAGCTTGTCGATCAGACCGACAAGGAAGCGGAGGAGCACCGAAGCATCATCCGCGCCGATTCTGCCGTTGCAGTTCAAATCCGCGTTGATTGTGCCCTGAACGGACAGCGCATCGAGACCGACGAGTGAGCGAAGGATGGCCGACGCGTCGGATGCGGTAACCTGACCGTCGCAGTTCGCGTCGCCGATCAGATAGCGGAAGGTGAGACTGCCGTTTTCGGTGTTCGCCTCAATCTCAACGACCTTGCCGCCGATCACGACGGACACCGCGCTGCCGAACGCGAGTGCGCTGTCGGTGAACGCAATTTCGACTGCGCCGTCGATGCTCGTCTTCGCCTTGAAGAATACGGACAGCACGACGTCATCCTCATGCAGCGCGACTTCCGTCTCGGAAGCCCAGACCGCCATGAGCTTGTTGTCCTTCTCGTTGTATGTGACAGTCCATGCAACCGGACCGTCCGCTTTGGCGTATGCGAGGAGCGCGGAATCGAAGGTCAGGAAGATGTCTGCACTGTTGATCATCAGACCGCTCTTCGGAAGATCCTTAACCTTAATGTCGTAGCGATAGAGCGTCTGACCGTTCTCCGCAGTCATGACATCGATCGCGTTTGCATGGTCGCCGACGAGCGTGAAACTGTCCGGAATATCGAAGGTGATGCTGCCGTCGACCGTACCGACTTCATCCGCCTCAACCGCTTTGCCGTTCTCCAGGTAGGAGTAACCGCAGGCTGCACCGTCGGCATCGACCGTGAAGGTGATCGGCGTGACCTGATTGTCCTCGACAGGACCCGCAGGCGCAAAGTTGAGCGTAACGACGGTTTCGCCGTCCTTTACATGGACGCCTTGACCGTCGCCTGCCCATGCGAACCGGAGCTTGCCCGCGTCTGCATGGGTGCCGATCTCGCCATCGAACGCGGAGGCTGCGTCGAGGAAGGTCAGAACATTCGCGTCATATTCGATGAATGCCTGAATACCCACGATTTCCCGATCTGCCGGAATGTCGGCGACCTTGATGTCGTAATGGTAGACCGTATTTCCGTTGATATACTCGCTGATGTCGGTGACCGTGACGTCTTCGCCGTAGATGCGCGGCGCGACGATGCTGATTCTGCCTTCACCCTTCGGATCGGTATAGCCGGTGACCTGATGAACGCCGTCTGCATCGGCCGGCATCGACTGGATACAGTCGATCAAAACCTTGTTGTCCGGAATACCGCTGTCCATAAGGATTTTGATATTTTTGCCGAACATCGCAAAACCGTCGCCCGCTTCGGCGAGCATGTAGTCGTGACCGGCAAGCGTATACTTCTTCTCGAGATCGAGCGGCTCGTACTTCTCGGTTTCCCTATTGAAGACCTGGACGTTTTGTACGCGGTACGTGCCGTTTGCATCCTTCGGTCCCTGCCAGTTTTTGTTGCTATCAACCACGCAGTTCGGTTCGACAAACCGGTGAATCTCATAGGTGAGACCCGAAACCTGCAGGAAGCCGCCGTTTTCACCCGGGTATACGCAGGAGCCCATTTCGAGCGCGTCGAGAATCTGCTGCCCCGAAACCTCTGCGAGCACCGCCGTGTTGCCGAACGGATGGACGTCGATGATCTGCCGGAAGGTGATATCGCCTGCCGGAATATCCGCGCGGATACCGCCGCCGTTGACAAACGCGACGTCTGCATCAAACACGGAACGGTATGCGTCCGCGCACAGGTCGCCGAGGTTGGTTTCCGCATTGCGCACCGCACGCTCGCCGGTATCCGGATCATTAATCGTCAGCAGATGATCGGTATGCGCGACAACGGATTCGAGCAGTTCGTTGAATTCGTTCTCGATCGCTTTGATGATATCGTCGACCTCCGGATCATTCTCCACTTCTTCGGGCGCGGGAAGCAGCTCCATGGTGAGCGTACCGTCCGGATGGATCGCGAGCTTGCCGATATTTGCGAACGCCGTGCCGGTCTGGCCGTGGAGGACCTTCTTGCCTTCCTTATCCGTTACTTTTTCGTTGATTACAGTATGGCTGTGCGCGCTGATGAACGCATCCGCGCCGGTGATGTTTGCGATAACATCGGTGGACTTCCACGGATAGGACCCTTCGGCGACACCCAAATGACCGACAACGATGACGTAGTCTGCGCCGTCCGCTCTTGCCGCGTCGATCGCATTCTGCGCTGCCGTGTAGACGCCCGCGCCGGTATCATCCTGGCAGAAACCGTAAATGTACGCGCTGCAGTCTTCGTTCATGAAATGACTCGGTATGGACTGGGTGATGGTTTCGGGCGTGCAAAGGCCGACGAACGCGATCTTTTTGCCGTTCGCTTCGATGATTTTGCAGGCGTCGAGAACCAAAGCGTTTTGTGTGAGATCCATGAAGTTTGCGGAGAGATACGGATACTCCGCCTGTTTCATCAGCGCGAAGAACTGATTCATGCCGTAGTCGAACTCATGGTTGCCGGGGACGGCAAGGTCGTAGCCGACTGCGTTCATAATGTCGATGATCGCTTCGCCCTGCGTAAGCGAGCCGATGGAACCGCCCTGAATATGGTCGCCCGCGTCAATCAGAATGACGTCGCTGCCCGCGGCTTCGAGGTCCTTCTTCAGCTTTGCAAGCCCCGCATAGCCCCAGCCGCTGCGGATGCCGCAGTGTACGTCGTTTGTAAACAGAATGATCGTATCGTCGGTCGGTTCGGGCTTTTCGGGATCCTCAATGGTTGTATCGTCTTTACACGCATAGAGGAAAATCGGATCCTCAGCGGTTTCGTAGCAGGAGAAACGGGAATCGAAATCGCTGTATCCGAGAATGATTTGCGCAACATCCAAAGCATCGGAAACGGCGGTAATAGCGCCGTCCGCTTCGAATGTGAGTGAAAACATCGCGGCAGGCAGCTGCGTGCTGGATGTTCTGAGGTAGTCTCCGCCGCCGGGCGCATACAGATAGCCGTTGGTGACAGGATCAAAGAAGGTCCAGCGCGGTTCGTTCTCGATGTTTTCGATCGGCTGAAGCTTCAGCCGGAATACCTTCTCGGTATCCTTGTCGTCGGCCGTCCATGCCTGTGCGTCTTCCGGCAATTCGACGGTCTTGTCTGCCGTGACGGTGACGTCCGCCGTTTTGCGCAGGTTGCCGCTCTGACAGGAAAGCGCTTTTGCGGGGCCCGGCTGATTGCTGCTGATCATCAGAAAGATGCTGTCTTTTGCACGCGTTTCCAGCTCTTCGGCAGTGGTGACGAGCGTGTACGTATACTGCTTTGTTTCGTCCGCCGCAGAAACCGTATCGCCGAGTCTGAGCGCGGGAAGCAGCGCAAGCATCATCAGAACCGCCAGAACCAGAGAAATGGTTTTCCTCATTTTCCCCTTATCCTCCCTTGTTGATTGTGAACTGTTTTGCGCGCATATCGGATGAATACACACACAAATTCGAACATACTCATTATAAGCGATACCATGTCAAATAGCAAGTCTTGCAGGTCGAAATATGAGGAAAAAAAGACATACGGAAAAACGGATTGCGTATCGGGCATGGAAAACGGATGAATCTGTGAAGCGATCGCAGAATACGGCATCCTGCGCGAACGATCGGAAGGGCAGAGGAGAGAACGATCGCAAGAAAAAGGTGGAAATCCGGCTGCCGGTATGCTATACTGTATACGGACGGATACGGTCCGTTCGAGTTTTCGAGCGAAAGGAAAAGCCATGAAAACCATCAAAAAAATCGTTCTGACGGGCGGCCCCGCGGGCGGCAAAACGACGCTGACCTCGCGGCTTGTCAAGGAGCTTTCGAGCATCGGTTACCGCGTGTTTATCGTGCCGGAAGCGGCGACGGAGCTGATCAGCGGATTCGGCATCAAACCGTTCGGCAACTGCATCTCGATGTTTGACTTTCAGTATTTTGTCGTGTCCTCGCAGCTGCATAAGGAGCGTCTTGCGCGCGAGGCGGCGGAGCTGGTTCCGGAGGATAAGATTCTGATCATCTGCGACCGGGGCGTGCTCGACGACAAAGCGTACGTTTCGCAGAAGGAGTTCAATCAGGTGATCGCGCGCTT
>JAEEGL012725121.1_pt1 | contig 10736 bp, 6 predicted proteins | sample 9134231 | NCBI WGS metagenome assembly JAEEGL01 (sample SAMN16246548, study PRJNA631951) | gut metagenome | biome: gut microbiome; feature: rumen; material: fiber-attached | host: Bos | place: Iran: Karaj | collected 2018-10 | reverse complement strand
TCATCCAGTTCTGGAGGAACTTGCTCTTGTCGGAGTCCTTCATGAACTTCTGGTAGTCGGCCGCCTGCCGGACGAACTGGTCCATGTCCACGCGCCCGGTGATCCTCGTTCCGCCTCCGGCGAGCCGCATCATCGTGCGCGCGACGACGTCCGCGTCGCCAACGACGTGCGCCGCCACGCGGTCCGCAGAGAACTCGCTGCGCCGGGACCAGTAGGTGAGAGCCCACTGCAACGGCTCGGAGACGATGCCGAGCCCGAAGAGCCCTCCGATGCCGCCGCCCGCGCTGGCGATCAGGTCGGCCATCGTGTGGTAGAGGACGTGGCGGCAGAGGATGTGTCCGCATTCGTGGGCGATCACGGCCTTGAGCTCGTCCGTCGAGAGCAGATCGACGATCCCCGAGTTCACCACGACGAACGGCTTCGTGTCGCCGTAGGTGTAGGCGTTCGGCACCGGGTCCATCTCCAGATAGAACTCCGGTTCGGGAATCTGTAGCGCCTCGCAGGTCTCCCGGAGAAGCGAATGGATCTCCGGCAGCTGATCCGGACCGAGCCGGATCTTGGAAGCCATGTTGATTCCGCGGAACATATCTTCCGTGAAATACTGCATATATTTCTTCACGGCGGAATCCAGAAGCGGGACCGCCTTGAGCTTCTCGAGGGCGTCCCGGTCCTCCGGGTGGATGAAGGGCTTGTAGTCGATGGGCATGGTGTTGTGGAAGGGACCGGCGACGCCGCCGGCGTCGCCGGTCCCGTGTGGGTTAGGGGTTGGATGTCGCCTTCAGTTTGTTGACCTCCGCGCGAAGCGAGGCGAGTTCTTCGCGGAGCGTCTTGTTTTCCTCTTTGACAGACATCATCTCCCGAATTGTCTGCTCAAGGCCGTATTGGAAGATTGGATGAAGCGTTTCCTCGATGACTCCACGAAACGCCTTCGCCGCGTCGGATCGGATGGCTTCAAAACGCTTGTCAAAGGCATCGAGTCTCTTGCCATGGTCTTCGATGCACTGCCAAATGGTCCATCGGCCTTCCGGTCGAGGCCCATCGATTTGTTCTTTTGCGGAGAATGCCGCATCGCACAGCGTGCGGAATTCCGCCTTGATGTCCGCTGAAGGATTCCGCTTGAGTGCGTTGACTGCATCCCAAAGTTCCTGCTTGTTCGCATTGACATATCCGAATTCCTGCCAAAGACGCTCAATCTTTTCATTGAACTCCCTCCAGGAAGGAACTTCGACTTCCGCGGCGCGGGGAACGGCCCTGCCTCCGCCGATCACTTTTTCCGGCATGGCCTGGCTCCTTTCGACTTCGTGCGGCTGGACGCCGCAGTTTTCTTCGCAACCGTTGATTTCTTCGTCCTTGAGAAGGGGCTCTTGCCGGAGGCCCTTCCCTTCTTCTTGGCCCCCTCCGAGAGGGGGCTCCCGCCGGAGGCGGGTGGGGGAGTATTCCGTGCGACGGCGGATTGCTCCTTTGCCGGCTTCTTCTGCTCGGTTGTCTCCTCCGGCACTTCGATTCCCGCCGCCGCCGCCAATGCCGCCAATCGGCGGTAGTGCGGAGCGAGAAGCTCCTCGATCACATCGCGAAAGGTTTCCCGTGCCGTTTCGACCATTCTTTCAACCGTTTCGCGCGCCTCCGTCGCGTCCTTGGCGGCTACTGCCGCCTGTTCTGCAGTTTTGGTGAGTTTCCTGCTTTGAAGGGCAATATCGTGCGTTATCCTGACGGTCTCTTCAGCGACAAACTTCCGGATGTCGGATTCCGAGGGAACGTTGATAGTTTTATCGTTATACTCGACCTCCTTCACAACATCAACGCCAGAACCCCAAAGTCCGTCCTTTACTCTGACCTTTGTCAGTTCAATACTGGTGATGAATTGATATCGTGCCATCTTGATTCCTCCTATGCTGCAGACCACCGCACTCTAAGATTCTCCGCGAAACAGTCGACGATTCGATCAATTTCCCACTGCGGATTCGCGGTAGCGTGCTTGAGCAGCTCCAACGGAAGATTCGTCAGAAAAGCCCGAACGGGAAGAAAACCGCTACGGCAAAGCATCTCGGCGCGAAGGGCGTTCTCATCCAAAGCCAAGCCCAGTTTTGTCTTGGCGAAAGCAACGATGTCATCCCGTTGCTCGTTCGAGATGTCGAGACCAAGCCCGAACTGTGCCCACAAGACATTGACGGCGCATACTGGATTCCCTTCAATATGGAGAACGGAATCCCCCATGCCGGACCGCTCCAGCTCGCTTCGGATGGTCGCGCACGTTTCCTTGTTTTCCGGCAGTTCGGGGATCCACCCTCTGCGTCCGTGCGTCCGATCCCAGCAGTTGAACACGACAATCTGGGGCTTCCTTCCCGCAAGGCACAGAATCCGTTCGTCGCGATCGCCTAGAATCTTGTCCGTCTTCACAAACAGAACGGCATCCGCCGACCCGATCTGTTCCTCGGATTGCTTCGTTAGCTCGGTTCTCGTATCGTCGAAACCCGGCGTGTCGACAAGAACCACGCCGGAGGAAAACGGAAACTCCCCCGCCTCTTCGGTCGTCGGGAAGTATCCCTCGCCGACCTCTGCGGCGGATTCCGCTAGAAGGCAGTTCACGAGCGAGGACTTGCCGATTTGGAAGTCTCCGACGATAGCGACGCGAATTGCGTTCCGGGAAGGTCCGTTGTTCATCCTTGCGCTGTCTGGACGGATGTTTCGAACGCCTCGATTTCCGAACGGAGGGGCGCGATGCACTCTTCCCGGAGCTTGCGATTCTCTTCCGCGACCCTTCGCAATTCCGCGTCCGAGGAGCGATGAAGTTCGACAAGTTCATCGCAACGCGCCTGGATCTTTTTGCGGTAGGATGCACGCGATACGGCTAGCGAATCTAGAATCTGCCGAAGAATGTCGGCGAAAACGGGTCGAACGCCTTTTTCGAGAATCTGACCGGTACTTCTGTCCCGGAATGACTTTTCGAGGACGGGTTGGAACTGTTCTGCATATTCGGACAGAATTTCCGATTCCGTCTTTTCCATTCCGAACCATGAAGCGATTTTGTCGAATGGCCATGACAACACATTCAGCACCTGGGAGAAAAAACCTTCCCGGAGCGATTCCGCAACGGCGTCGAGGCCGTCCAGAGAATCGGAAATCTGTCCGGATATTTCTTCATCGTTGATGTCCGTCGGCATCGTGGGTATCGGGACATTCTTGAACAGGCGTTTTCCTTCAAACCGTGCGGCGCCCAGCTCTTGAATCTTGTCGCCAAGCTCCTTGACATCGCCGAGAAAAAGTCTCCACCGTCCCTTTGGCTCCTCTCGCCATTTCTCCAGCATGCCGATTGCCTTGTCTTCGAAGTAGTCGGCAATGAGGGGCCCGACTTCCTCTCTCATCTTTCTGAGGAAACCATTCTGTGACAAACCTTCGAAATCCTTGTTCAACTTGCGGACGGTCTTTGCGATTCGTCGTGAAAGACCGAGGTGAAAGCCATCGTCGAGCACATCGTCGACCAGAGAACGGGACAACGATTGGACAACATCGTCATTCGCCGATCCGAGCCTGGAACTCGCGACCGCCGATTCGGTCTCCTTCTCGTATTCATCGAGATCGTGCCTCGCGGCCGCGACCTCCTCGGCGCATTTCTGTTCGCTTTCGTGGGCGGCCTCCTCCTTAAGCTGCAGTTCCCTTTCGTGGCTCTTCAGCGTTTCCAGCGCCTTCCGGCTGCCGTTGTCCACGAGAATGCTGCCCGTTTTTTCACGTAGGACGGTATTCTTGACGGAACCGATTAGTTCTTCAAAGTTGGACGCCTTCAAAACCAAGCGGACGGCCTCCGCGTCGAGGGCAACGACTGTCGCGAGCTCCGGCACCTTGAAGATGCGGTTCGTTTCGCGGACGGCTTCGATCCAGAGTTTGTCGTCCGGTAATGTTGCATCGATGCCACCGGACTTCTCCGCCAACCATTTCCGTTCGTCCTCGGTGAAGGATTCGCCCGTACGAATTCTCCGATCGGCGATGGCGGAAAGGTATGCCAATAGAATATGGCACCAGACGATGGGAAAATTGAACCCGTCGTCCTCAATCTTCTGCTTGCTGGCACCGACCAGCGACGGCGTTTTCCTTCCGCGTCGATCTTCGTGGGGCACCAGGGCAACGTTGCGACTGATCCCCCAGAGGTTGAGGGCGAGTACGGTCTTCGATGTTCGACCCGTATCCTGTACGAATTCAAAAATGGTACCAAGATCCGATTGTCCAATCGCCTTGTCGAACCGGCGGACGAAGAGAATGCCATCCGCACGAAGTAGCGCCTTTCTCGTCACTTCCTTGTCGTAGGCGCTTGCATCCAGTCCCGGACAGTCCGTCACGCGGCATTCGAGCTCTTCGAGAAAGGGCGACCGGAGATGGAGGATGGCCCTTTCGACGAAGGCGAAACGCGCGTCCTCCGCCGCAATATCGTAGGAGAAACCCAGCGCGGCGTTTTCGGACCAGTCGGACGGGAACCAAACGTAAGGCCCGATGGCTTCGACCGGACACCTCTCCGCATTGTCGGATCCGCGGTCGATGGAATCGTAGAAGCGAAGCACGAGCGATTCAACCTCCATGAGCTGTCGTTGGCGCGATGAGAATCGGAACTTGCTCTCGTTGCTTTCTCCATACTTCGCCCAAGCATCTTCCAACGCCTTCCGAGCGCAGGCTCGATGTTCTGGATCATCGAAATCGAATGTTCCACAAAAACGCTCGCGAACCGATTCCTCGCCCTCAGGCACGTATTGCAGGAGGATATGTTCCGATCCCGGTTCGACAATATCCTTCTCGAATGTGTCGAAGAGTTCCTCTGTCAGCGCGCGTTTCGATTTATAGCGGATTTCGCCCCATTCTTTGTCTTCGTCCTTGGAAAGCGACTGCACGGAAACGGGAACGGCGCTGGTCGGCGTTGTGCCTTCGCCCTGGGGACTCACTTCCCGACCTCCGCAGAGGATGTCGAGCGTCGTGGACTTGCCATACTGGAACGCGCCAAGCAGCACCACGTCGAATTGGTCCTCCTTGCATTTGTCCTCAACGGCCTTGAGAGCTTCGTTGTGGCGCTCGGGAGCGGGGGCTTCCACTGCGCGACGGAGCAGATCGAGCAGCTGGTCGTGCTTTACCTTGTACCAGCGCGCGCGATCCTTGATGTTGACGATGCGTGTCGCATCCGTCTTCGCCGTCCAGACGATGTCGCCGTTTTCGAAATGGGAAATGCGGTCATTCGGATCGCCATCCTCGTTGTAGGGCTCCTCGTCCGAAATGGGATAGCCAAGCCAGCCGCGTTCGCCCTTTTCGGTGAACGCTTCGCCTTCCTGCGCCCAGCGGGCACAGATAGCACCATGCACCTCGTGAGGTTCGATCTCTCCGGGGCGAAGGGTGATGGAGGCCCAGTTCTCGAACCATTGTTGCCATCCGCCTTCCGGGTTTTGATCAATGCCCTTCTTGTCGGGTTTTCCGACGGAGGGGAACTGCTCGCGTTTGAGCCAATCGTATTTTGCTTCAAACGCGGCGGTGACTTCGGAGGGGGCTTTTATGCTCATGGCAGATCGGTGTCGGTGGGAATGAACTTGGATTCTTGTCGGTAGGGACGTGCCCACGGCGCGTCCGCCGCGACGGACGCATCGCGGATGCGTCCCTACCGTGTGGCTAGAACGCCTTGGCGAGCGCGGCGAGAGCGCCGGCGGCGGCGTTCGTGAGGCGGGTCTTTTCGTCCGGGGCGGGCGTGAGCTCCCGCTGCCAGTTCGCGACGATGATGCGGAATGCCTCTTCGGAGTTTTTGGAGCGGATGAATGCATCGAAGAACGTCTCCACCACAGCCGCGAAAATCCGGTTGGGGCAGAAGCTCTGCGCAGAACTCATTGACTGCTCCAGCATGGCGATGAGATCGGCCCGCACAGAGGCGTCTGGAATCGCCTTCTCAAAGAGGCGCTTCTTGCGCTCCAGCGCAGCGGCGTTGCCTGTGCCGGACTTGCGCATGGCCGCAGAGTACGCCTCGGCCGCCTCCTTCAGTTTTGAATCGAGGGCGGTGAGAGTTTCCTCCACGGCGTTCGGGTCGGACTCGGACACATCTGGGAAGCGCTTGGGTTCCAGAGAGTCCGTCGCCGCATGGAGCAACGGTTCCAGATGGAAGCGGAACTGGAGGTCGAATTCGGCAATGCGACGGAGTGGCGCGGAAAGTTCGCGCAGGATCGCGGCATCTCCGGGATACTTCGTGCGTTCGTCGATCCGGTCGGCCAGAGCCACAATCTGGGCGCGAACTGCGGCGAGACGGTCCGCCGGCGTGGCCGATGCCGGATTGGCCCTCGGCGGAATGAATCCATTCAAGTACTGGTTTTCCCGAAGCGAGTCCATGACGTTCGTCAACAGCTGTGCGATGCGATCTGTCAGGTGCAGGTCCATCGCCTCCCACTGGTCTCGGAACTTCACACGGAAGTCGTTGATGAAGTGCTGGGGGCGACCATGCTCCTTCGAGATAGCCCGCTTGACAATCTGGCGCAGTTTCTCGGGGGATTCATACCCATATCCTTCGGCGCCCCAGCGGAGAACCTGTTCCTTGACCTTGGAAACGGCGTCGTTCCACTCCTTGTCCTCTCCGCGCGTGTTCTCGGCGGCATTATCGCGTTGGCGCTCCAGGATGTCCTGGGTTTCGTCATGAAGCATTGCCGCGAAAACATTTGGATTGACAGCATCGAGGCCAATGGCGGGAACCTTCGCGGTTGCGGCCATTACGTTCGCCCTAACCGACTCGATTGCGGCCTCGGCCGTGGCCGACTGCCGCGCCAAGATCGATTCGTCGATCTCCGGGAGGTTCTTCGCGAGGAAGTCGAGGATGCGGGGCATCGCAACCTGATTCACCTTGTCCTTGCTGTGGGCGTCGCACTCGATCGTCTCGAACGGTCGATCCACCTTCGCGCGGAAGTTCTCCACGCAGCTTTGCATCCGTTCCGGGGTGGACGCATCATTGAAGAGAACCATCGTAAACTTGGTCTGGTCGTCGACGTGGGGAACAACCCGCCGCATCGCGTCCAGCGCCGTGGTGTCTCCCTTCAGCCATTCGACCCGGCCGTCCGCGGGGACCTTTTTCACGAGGAGCGTGATGTCACAACTGTTCCGGAGGCTTTCCGTCTGGGCCTTGGCGAGGTTGATTCCCGCCTCGCCGATGCCGGGCAGGTCCACCACGCGGAGTTTCGCGAAGTCCGTGGCCGGGAAGGGAACCTTGATGACGAGATTCGCGATGGCGAGGAACGGTCCAGCCTTCGTCTTGCCGTCCTCCGGATACGCGACGAACGGACGGAGTTCCGCCAGAGGAATGGAGACGCCCCGCCGTCCCGTGAGGTGACGCTCGTATTCCGACAGATGCGACTGCGCGTCACCGATCCGCTTCAAGATGTCAAGGTTCTTCTGGTCTTCTTCAACGCCCTCAGGGAGCACCACCGGCAGATTGCGGAAGGACGCCATGCTGGAGGGCGCAGGGATGCCGATTTCGCCGCACATCGGCGCGATAACCTCGGCAAGGAACGAATCCGGCGAATGGAAGTCCGCGATGGCGGCCTTTTCGTCCGGGCTGTTCTCGATCAGGCTCCGCACGGCCGTGGTGCAGAAAAGGTCGCCAGTCGGGATCTCGTTTTCGGAAAGACCCGTCGCGGACTGGAGGAACGTGCTCTTTCCCATTCCCGCCGTGCCACCGATGCCGATGCAAAGAGTCCCGCGCGCGAACCGGACGCGGATGGTCGCGTATTCGGCAAGAACGCCTCGGACCGTATCGGCCGCCGAATGGAGAAGCGACGATGCACCACGAACGTCGGGATTGATCTGTTCGGCGGCTGCGGTCTGGGCGGACACGCGGGCGATGTCGGCTTCAAGCACCGACCATTTGGCAATGGCGGCATCGACGGCCTGAAGCCGTTTCGAACGAGTGGCGAGGATGGATTCGAGTTGGGAGGCAATAGTGCTCATGGATGGTCGTATGGTTGCTTGGTCGGATGGTCGAATGGTTTTCGGTAGGGACGCGCCCACGGCGCGTCCGTGGGGTGCGGACGCTTCGTGGAAGCGTCCCTACCGGTTGGATTAGAGGGACGCGAGGGCCGATTCCAGATCGGCCTTCGCGCTTTCAAGTGCGGCGCGGTCGCCGGATCCGGCGGGCTCGGCTGCGAGGGCGGAGCGAATGGCCTCGACCTGTGCCTTGTTGGAGGATTCCATCGCAGCCTTCACGTCGTCGAAGGTCTGATTAATTGCGACATCGACCTGCTGCATGATCTGGGTTCGGACTTCGGGCTTTGCCTCCTCAAGTCCCGACTTCACCTGCGAGAGGATCAGTTTCTTCGCGGCCCATTTCGTCGGGTCGAGGAACTCCTTGCCGAACAGATGGGCAATTGTTGCGATGATGAACCCGCCTGGAAGAATGATGTTGAGGGCGATGACATTGATGACATCGTATGCAATCGTCGGAATTTTGGCGACCATACCCGTCTTGATGTTCAAATCGCCTTCGAGGAAGAGCCGCCAGCCGCGCCCGGCATCCTCCATGTCCTTTCCGTAGCGGGCAATGAGGGCGTTGATGTCGGACTTCAGCTTGAGGCCGATGATGGAAACCTTGTCCTGAAGGTCGGACTTGAGCGTTGTCTCCGCCTTGTCGAGGACCTTCTTCATCGCTTCGACGGAGTCCTTCTCCGCGAGATCGGCGTAGAACTTGTCGAAGACAGCCTCGACGGCGAGGTCGACGTCGTGCATCGTGTCGTCGTTGAGCGCCTTCACTTCGTCCTGGAAACGCTCGAACGCGCGTTCGGCCTTCTCCTTGAACTTAAAAACCTCGGCCTCGACCTTCGCGGCGAGGGCGGCACGCTCGGCGTCGGACTTGCCCGCCGTCGCGAGTTTCGCGGCGATTTCGACGAGGTCCTTTTCAAGTTCCGCACGAACGAGGTTCGAGACTTTCTCCTCGCGGCCGGGCAGCGCGTTCTCAGCGAGGAACGAACGGAGGGTCATGCGGATTTCGGAAACATCCGACATGATGTCCTCGATGGCCGGATCGAAGCAATACATCTCGACCGGGATGTTGTCGCGCCCGATGGCCGCGAGCTGCGACTTGATCGTTTCTAGAATGTCCTTGCGCTGGTCGGCGCCGAGGTCGGAGCGCGGCTTGTAGGAGGCAAGGACCATCAGGCGGGAGATGCCGTTGCGGCCCATGATCTCCTTCCGAAGCAGATTGAGCTGCCGGTCGCCGAGCATTCGGTCGCCCTCGACGACGAGGAGCGCGACGTCCGCGCCGGGAATGATGCGCCAGGTCGTGTTGTCCAGCAGCTCCTGTTCCGGATCGTCCAGTCCGGGCGTGTCGACCACCGTGTAGCCCCGGAGCGCGTCGTTCGGGACCTGGATGCGGACGCGGGCGCGCTTCTTCGCGAGTTCGGCGCGGGTCTCCGACGCCGTGGCGACGGTGGCGTCCTCCACATCGTCCTCTGTGGGATTGTCGACGGTCTTCACGAGAACGTCCTTCTCGCGGCCGGGATCGGCCCAGTCGAAGATCTCCATCTTCGCGCTCGGTCCGTATTCGACATCGGTCGCGACGGCGGTGTTGCAGAGTCCGTGTCCCTCGGAGAGAATCGACTTGTCGCCGAGGAACACACGGTTGATCAGCGTGGACTTGCCGACCTGGTATTCGCCGACGACGGCGACGCGGTACTGCGGATTCTCGAGATCGGCGATCTGCTTGTCGAGTTCGGCGGGGAGGGAGAGACCGTGGGCCTTGACGGCGCGGGCGGCGTTGCGGATGGCTTCCTGTTTGCTCATGGCGGTGTTTCGATTTCGGGTTTCGGGTGGGGGTTCAACCTTCCCTATACGAAACTCCGCCGGGGGGCCTTACAAGAAAGGCGCGTCCCTTGTCCGCATTCTTTCCGGAGGCGGTAGGAGGCCTTGAACGAAACACGGTAGGGGCGCGCTTTTTGGGCGCAACCCTGCGACGTGCCGTCGTTCGAAAAGTTCCTACCTTTCCGGAAAGCGACTTACGTGCAGAAGCTGCAAAGGGTTCGGTTGTCCGCCGGGGCCCCGAAGGGTCCCGACAGGTGGCGAAGTATACAGGAACGCGGGGCTCGAGGCAAGCGGGAAATCCGGCCGGCGCGGCGCGCGTATTCAACGCAAAGGGCGCAGAGCCGCAAAGAACGCAAAGGTTGTTGGGTTGCCCTGCTCCGGCCCTGAGCCGCCCTGCTCCGCGTTTTGGACAGGATTTCAGGATTTGCGGGATGAACAGGATGTTTGGGGTTGCCCTGCTCGGCACAGCTCCGGCGGCGTGGCGGGGTTGTTTTCGCTAGCGGAAGCAACGGACGGCGCGCGGGGCGGAGGTCTGGAATACCAAAACGGCGGAGCGTTAGCGAAGCCATGGGACTCATCGGAGTTTCGATGCTGCGCGGCAGGAACTCCGATGAGTTGAATCCCTCCGCTAACGCTCCGGGTTCTGGTGTTGCCCTGCTCCGGGGCGGCGCAAGCGCGAAATCGCGACGTTCGACGTCCGATGGCCGGGACGACGGGACGGAAACGGATCAGTCGCCGGAAGGGAGGGGGAAGCCTTCGGGGGGCGCGGGGAAGGCGCCGTCGCCGGGGGGATCGTCGGGGAAGGGATCCGGGACGGCGGTTTCCGCGTCGGGCTGCGCGGCGGAGCGGGCCTCCTCGAGGTCGGAAAGGATGTCCGCGAGCGCGGAACGAACGCTTTTGTTGGCGGAATCAATCGCTTCGGATGCTTCGCGGGCGACCTGCTC
>JAEEGL012517523.1_pt1 | contig 10736 bp, 8 predicted proteins | sample 9134231 | NCBI WGS metagenome assembly JAEEGL01 (sample SAMN16246548, study PRJNA631951) | gut metagenome | biome: gut microbiome; feature: rumen; material: fiber-attached | host: Bos | place: Iran: Karaj | collected 2018-10 | reverse complement strand
GTCCGGGCTCCTTTTTCTGTGGTTTCAGACGAGAGAGAGGAGCTTTGAAAAGCCTTCCCTGAGATCTTTTCCTGAGATATGGATGAACCCAAGCAGCAGGGTAACGGACCCGGTATGCGCATTCGGATCGGGCGGAGAGAAGAAATGTTCCCCGATGCTGTACAGCCGGATCCCGTTCTCCAGAAGATAAGACAGAAGCTCCGTCTCGCTCTTTTCCGTCTGGATCGTGATCAGCATATGAACGCCGGATCACGTGTCCCATAGGTTGACGCGTGGATTGGATGCCTCGCGCGCGAGGCGGATCAGAGTCCGATACCGCTTCCGGCAGGCCAGGATCACCTTGTGCGTGTAAAGGTCATAATCACCGTTCATCAGAAAAGCCGCGCACGCGTACAGGGAAGAGGGCGGCATGGAAAGACGTGAGGAGATGTCGACGGTGCGGAACGCATTGGTCAGCTGCCGGGGCAGGATCAGATAGGACAGGGATCCCATCGGATAAAGGAGCTTGCTGAGATTCCCGTAATAGATCACGCGTCCCATATGGTCCGAAGCCTTGATCGGATTCAGGGGCGGTTTCCCGTAGCTGAATTCACAGTCGTAATCATCCTCAAGGACGTATCCGTTCCGTTTTTCCGCGATCTCCAGAAGCTTGTTTCTCGCTGCGTAAGAAAGCCGGACACCCGTAGGGTACTGATGCGAGGGCGTGACGTAGAAGCAATTGCATCCGGACGCTTCGGCCGCATTCAGAAACGCGTTTTCATTCCCGACGGGAAGAGGCTTCAGCCGGTAGCCATGCAGAGCCATAGAGGAACGCATGGGCATGTAGCCCGGATCCTCAAAGCCCCATTCATATCTGTCGTTCGGAAGGATCTGAAGAAGGATCCGGAACAGATGGGTGGGGCTGAAGCAGAGAATGATCTGCTCGGGGATGCAGCGGATGTTCCGGTGATTGCGCACGGTAAGCGCGATGGCTTCCTGAAGGGCGCGGTTGGCGGCCTCGGAAGAGGATGCGCCGTTTCCCCACATCTCCTCTTCGGAGAACTGGCCGTTGTGAAAGGCTTTTCTCCACTTCGGCCAGGGGAAGAGCGAGGGGGTGGCATTCCCGTTCCAGAAATCATAGTGGACGGAGGGCCCTGCGGAGAGAGGATCGGACGACGGGAGTCGGTGGGCAGGCTCCTCGGCAGGCAGCATCTCCGTGACGTAATATCCGGATCCGGGCACGGCACGAAGATAGCCTTCGCTTGTCAGCTGCTGATACGCGGCGCTGACCGTGTTGGGCGATACGCCGAGGCTGCTGCTGCATACCATAATGGAATCGAGCCGCCCGGTCGTTTCTCCGGAAACGATGGACTGCTTCAGCGCTTCATACAGCTGGCGATACAGTGGGATCCGCGCATTTTTGTTCAGCACGATCATCTGCATGATCCTTCCGGAAATGGGACTCTTTTCTATGAATGTAACAAATCCGTCAAGCTTTGACAAGGAATGGAATATTTATGAAAAGATGGGCATACTCATAGCAATACCATATAAAACAAATAAAACCATATCCATCACGCCCGAAAGAAGATCAGAAAAAGGATGTAACAGATTTTTCTGGCCCTTCTTTGGTTTTTCAGCGGATCATCCATTCTGAATGCATGCCCATAAAACCAAAGCGAATCCGTCTCTTTGTTTTGATTTTGCAAGGGATTATTGTTTATAGGAACGCATTTATTGCCGATCAGAAGGCGGATCGGTACGGTTTTCCTGATGCCGATTATATCGCATTAGTACAATATTCGGAGCGCATGAAGAAAAAACGTATCTGGATCGGCACCGAAGCACGAACATGAAGAGGTGAGGATGTGAGAAAAACGGCTGATTCACAGACGAATGGCGGCACGGAGAGATTCACATTCCGGTATCGCACAAGGACGAGGATCCATCTTATCATCGTCACCGCGCTTCTGCTTCTGCTGGTGCCTGTGACAGCTCTGGATAAAAACGCCTGGATCGGCGGACTTCCGATCCTCACGGCCGTTCTTGTCGTCGCTGTCGTTTATTATTCTTCCGTGATCCTTCTGTAGACAAACAAGACGGTCACGATCGGACGTTCGGCTCTCGTTTCCGTCAGCGGATTCGGAAAGTGGCGCAGGACCGTTGAGATCCCATATGACCGCATTTCGCAGCTGCACGATGATACGACGCTGTTCAGCCTCGGAAGGAAGTATTCCGTGATCGGAGAGGGTCGCCGCATCCGCCTGAACGGGGCCATGGGTGAGTACAACCGCCTTCTGAAGCTGATCGTCAGCAGGATCCCGAGGGACAGGATCGACGAGCGTGCGGTCCGGTCCCTGAAGCGATCCGGGATCCTGAAATGAGTTTGTTTAGTACGGTTTAGACGTTTATCGTTTCCCGCTCCCCCTTCGGAACGGGAAAAATACAGATCGGTGGAGGAGATTTGTAAATGGATATCACACTGAACGTCATGCACTACGTCTACCTGATAGGTACGCTGCTGGTGCTGGCATGCATGGTCGCAAGGAAGGACGTCGTCATTCCCTGCGCGCTGTTCACGTTCGCGATGGGGCTCGCGGCGAGCTCCATGAACGGGGCAGGACTGCTCCGCGCAGTCGCGGGAGGACTGCAGGCGAACTACAACGCGATCGTGTTCGCGGGCAACGAGTTCTTCACCATCATCGCGACGATCGCCACGATGGTCGCGATGGCGAAGCAGATGGCGGACATGGGAACGGATAAGCTGATCATGGATCCGCTCGCCAAGGTGATGAAGAACTGGACGGGCGCATTCTTCGTGCTCGGCATCATGATGTTCGTCGTTACGGCGCTCATCTGGCCGTCGCCCGCGGTGGCTCTCATCGGCGGACTTCTGACGCCTATCGCGATCCGCGCGGGGCTTCCCGCCATCGGCGCGGCGATCGCGATGAACCTGTTCGGACACGGAATCGCGTTCTCCATGGACTTCATCATCCAGGGAGCTCCCGGGATCGTCGCAAATGCCGCAGAGATCGAGGAGGGCGCTCCCGCCATCGTGAAGGCGGGGCTTCCGATCTTCCTCGTGACCGGCGTTGTCGCGATCGCGGTCGCCTACTTCATGCTCAAGAAGGATATGTCCGTCAACAAGGCACGGTATGATCTGGAGCGTGAGGCCGCGCTTGGACTGAACGAGGAGAAGAGGGAGATCCACAAGAACGCGAAGATCATGCTGTGGGTGATCCCCGCGCTGTTCATTCTCGCGATCGTCATGATCCTCATCTTCGATCTCAAGGGCGGCGACGCGACGGGCGTCATCACCGGAACGGGCCTGATGGTCATGGTGATCGGTACCCTTCTCCAGTACAAGCCCATGGACGCGCTCGAGAAGATCGTGGATTATGTCCGTGAGGGATTCATGTTCGGCATGAAGATTTTCGCGCCCGTGGTCATCATCGGCGGATTCTTCTTCATCGGCGGCAGCGGTATTTCCTCCATCCTTGAGGGGAACTTCGAGCAGGGCGTGCTGATGGACTGGGCCTGGTGGCTCGCCGGCAAGGTGCCGCTCAATAAGTTCGCGGTCGCTCCGATCACTCTGCTGATCGGCGGCATCACCGGCCTCGACGGCTCCGGCTTCAGCGGCCTGCCGCTGGTCGGCTCCATGGCGCTTTCCTTCGGCAAGGCGGTCGGCCTGAGCACCCCGGTGCTCGGAGCGCTCGGCCAGGGCGCGGCCCAGTGGATCGGCGGCGGCACCTGCGTGCCGTGGGCGGTCATCCCCGTTGCGGCCATGTGCGGCGTGGATGCGGAGGAACTCTCCCGCAGGAACTTCAAGCCGGTCATCATCGGCCTCGTTGCGGGACTTGTTGTATCCTTCTTCCTTCTGTGACACCGGTCCCGGCATAAGCGGGGGAGCCTCGCCCGTCGGGATACGCAGTCCGGTATCGGCAAAACATGTCGATACCGGACTTTTTTCTGCAGAACAAAGGAAAATGAACCTCAGACTCTGCAGCCCGGGATTCCGATCCTCCGGGATTCATAAATCATATCCTATACTCAAAAGCGAAATCATCAGTATGAATTTTAAAGAATCGCATTATTTACGGTTCAGATCCGTGAAAATATTAATTATTACTATTGTTTTATAGAAATATCTAAATTTCAAAGAAAGTCGCGAATGAGATATGAGATCTGTTTGACGCAGACCGATATCAGAAAAAAGGAACAAAGTCGTCCCTTTATAAGAGCTATTCATTCATATAATATATTATTTGAACGAATCAAAGCGTCTGAACTCTCAGGAACTCGCTCGGCATCATCCGATCCTTATGGAGAAGGCTGCCTGTATTACTCATTTCAGAAAAGGTTTGCGGGACATTCCCGCAAGATCATAAAAGGGAGGATAGTAACAATGAAAAAGGTTCTTGCACTGTTGCTCGTTGCCCTGATGGCCATGACCGCGTTCGCAGGCTGTGAAGGCACTGAAGGCGGAGCTTCCGCTAAGGTCGAGACCATCAAGGTCGCTCTCGTCGCGCCTCTTTCCGGCAATAATGCGACCTACGGAGTGAAGCAGGAGAACGGATATCGCCTCGCGATGGATGAGATCAACGGCGCCGGCGGCGTCCTCGGCGCGAAGATTGAACTTGTGACCTACGATGATACCGGTGATCCTCAGACCGCTGCCGCCGGCACGCAGAAATTCGTCGACGATGAGGAGGTCATGGTCCTTGGCGGATCCTGTCTTACCTCCTGCACCGCGGTCATGTTGCCCATTACCGGCGACGGTGAGCTTGCCCACATGGTCGTTTCTTCCAGTGCGGCTTCTCTGACCGGCCTTTCTCCGTACTTCTTCCGGATGGCCGTACAGGACGCGCAGGTCGGTCCCCAGATCGCGAAGGTCTTCGCGGGCATGGGCGATAAGACCGCTGTCGCGCTGTATCCTAACAATGACTTCGGCATCGGACTGAAGAACTCCTTTGTGGAGCAGTTCGCTGCGGATGGCGGCGAGGTGCTTGCCACTATCGAGTACCAGGATACGGATCAGGACTTCTCGGCGATCCTGACCAATGTCGCTTCGCTGAATCCTGACTGCATCGCGCTCTGCGGCACTACCACCGATGGCGCGACCATCGTGAAGCAGGCACGCCAGATGGGGATCGCCGCCCACATTATGGGTCAGCCCGGGCTGTACAACCAGAATGTCATCGACATTGCCGGCGAGTATGCAGAAGGCCTCTTCGCATGCGGCGTGTTCATTGCGAGCAATCCTGATGAGAAGGTCCAGGAGTACGTCAAGAAGTATGAGGAGCGCTTCGGTGAGACCCCCGATCACTTCTCCGCTCTGGCGTATGATCAGATGTACGTGATCGCGGATGCCGCCGGCCGTGCCATGGCCGCCAACGATGGCGAGCTGACCCGCGAGTCCATGATCGAGGCTCTCCGCGGGACCGAGTATGACGGTGTGACCGGTCACGTCAACTTCCAGGAGAATGGCGACTGGGTCCGTGACTATCTGACCCTGACCGTCAAGGATGGCAAGTACGTTCTGTACACCGGTGAATAAGGTTGTTTGAGCCCCTTGCCCTTGGGGCATTGTTACCGAGGGGGGCCGCGGTCGTCCGCGGCCCCTTTCACAGGGGAACGATGCGCGTCGTTTTCCGGAGATCCATTCTGATTCGAAACGGCGGTGAATATTGAATGGTTGATTTCCTTCAGCAGATCATCAACGGCCTTGCGCAGGGGGGGATCTATTCCCTGATCGCGATCGGCTGGACGACCGTATTCGGTATCGTCGGCATCATTAACTGGACACACGGCGAGATCTATATGCTGGGCGCGTACGCGGGCTGGCTGATCACGACGTATGTGCATCTTCCGATGATCCCCGCTCTGATCCTCTCGATGGTGATCGGAGCCGTCATCGCGATGGTCGTCGACGAGATCGGCTACCATCCTCTTCGGAAGAAGGGCGTGCTTGCCACCACCGGCTTCATCACTGCCTTGGGCCTGTCTCAGGCGATCCGTTACAGCGCCAGCGCAGGGTTTACTCCGAACCCGAAAGCGTACCCGGTACTCGTCAATCAGGAGCTGATTACGCTCGTCAGCTTCGGAGAAAAGAAGATCACGATCAGTTCCGTGCATCTGATCGTTCTGCTCTCCGCGATCGTGATCATGGTCCTTCTGGAACTGTTCATGAAAAGGACGCTGACCGGCAAGGCGATGCTGGCGGCTTCACAGGATATGCAGACGCTCCGGCTGATGGGTGTCAACGCCGAGAGTCTGATCAAGGTGACGTTCGGCATCAGCGGGGCGCTGGGAGCCGCGGCCGGATTCTTTATCGGGATGCTGTACTATATCAGCCCGGTGATGGGCGCGCTTGCGGGCCTGAAAGGATGGTCCTGCGCGATCCTCGGAGGGATCGGATCGATCGCGGGCTCCCTGGTGGGCGGCATCATACTGGGCATCGTCGAGAACCTGACCGCGGGCTACATTTCCACCGGATACAAGGACGCGATCGGCTTCATGGTGATGATCCTGGTTCTGCTGATCAAGCCTTCCGGACTGATGGGCTACAAGTTTGAGGAAAAGGTGTAAGGAGGCGCATCATGGAGAAGAAAAAGAAAGCCGCGCTTTCCGGCATCTTCCGTTCCAGAACGGACTGGTTTTTCAGCATGAACGGCATCACGACGTTCTTCGTGAGCCTCGCGCTGATCCTGTTCGTCTGCTACATCAATAAATTCGTTAAAAATGCGATCCCCACATACATTCAGCATATCATCGTAAACTGCCTGCTGAATGCGGTGCTTGCGCTCGGCCTGAACTTCATTGCCGGTTATCTCGGCCAGACCTCACTTGGTCATGCAGTCTTTTTCGGCATCGGAGCGTATACGACTGCCTGCCTTCTGACGTATACCGGAGTGAACTTCTGGATCTCCATACCGATCGGGATGGTTTTTGCGGCGATTGCCGCGATCCCGCTGGCGCTCTCGTCTCTGCGTGTCAAAGGGCAGTTTCTGATCGTCATCACCTACGCGTTCTGCGAGATCTTCCGTTATATCGGGATTAATACCCCCGCGCTTGGCGGAAACGGAGGACTCGCGGGATTGAAGGCCCCGCTCGTTTTCGGAACGAAGATCACGAAGATCGCCGCGACGAACAAGGGCGGATACATGATCCTGCTCTTCTTCATGGTCGCGGTTGTATGCTACTTTACCTGGCGTCTTGAGCGTTCCCGCGTTGGCTACGCGTTCCATGCGATTCGGGAGGATGAGATCGCAGCGCAGGCGATGGGCATCAACACGAAGTACTATAAGGTGCTCGCGATGATGATCTCGGCAGTGATCTGCTCCATGGCGGGAAGCGTACAGGCGGCGTTCGCCACGATGGTCTCCCCGGAGCTGTTCGCATCCGCGAAGTCGATTCAGATCCTGACATTCGTTGTCATTGGCGGAAAGATGAGTATCAAGGGCGTCATCCTCGGCGCGGCACTGTTGACGGTCGTTCCGGAGCTTCTGCACTCCGTCAAGGATGCCCTATCGCTTGGCTTCGATCCCTGGACGATCCTGTACGGCATCCTGCTCGTCGTCATGATGCGCGTCCGGCCGCAGGGCTTCTGGGGCAAGAAGGATGTGGAACCCGAAGAAGAGGAGGCTTGAGGCATGCTGCTGGAAACACAGAAAGTCACGAAGGCGTTCGGCGGCCTGAAAGCGAACAACGAGATCGACTTCCACATCGATGAAGGCGAGATCGTCGCGATCATCGGGCCGAACGGTTCCGGAAAGACGACGTTCTACAACGTGATCACCGGGATCGGGCAGGCTACCTCCGGCAAGGTCTTCTTCAAGGGGAAGGACATTACACATATGGCTCCGGAGAAGATCACAGCGATGGGCATGGCACGCACGTTCCAGAACATCCGGCTGTTCGGAAACATGACCGTAGCTCAGAACATCATCATCGCTCGGCACTGCCGCAGGGCATCGGGCGTCTGGGATGCGCTGGTCCATTCCGGGAGGCAGAAGAAGGAAGAGGCGGCCGCGGAGGAGTACGTAAAGAAGTGCCTCGAATATGTCGGGATCTATGACAAGCGTAACTGGAAGGCCAAAAACCTTCCCTATGGCATGCAGCGCAAGCTGGAGATCGCCCGCGTACTTGCCACAGAACCGAGCCTGATCCTTCTGGATGAGCCCGCGGCGGGCATGAACCCGCATGAAAAGGATGAGCTTGTCGGGATCATCCGCCGCTTGAAGGCGGACAACTATACGATCATCCTGATCGAGCATGCGATGAGAATGGTGATGAACATCGCAGAAAGGATCGTGGTCTTTGATCACGGCCATAAGATCGCCGAGGGGCTCCCGGAGGAGATCCAGAACGATCCCGTCGTTATCGAGAGCTATCTGGGCAAGGAGGATGAAGAAGATGGCAATGCTTGAAGTCAGGGATCTGAACGTTTATTACGGGAAGATCCATGCGCTGAAAGGCCTCAGCATCGATGTGGAGGAGGGAGAGATCGTTTCCCTGATCGGCGCGAACGGCGCCGGAAAGACGACGCTGCTCACCTCTATTATGCACCAAATCCCGTATACCGGAACGGTCAGCTTTCGCGGTCAGGACGTTACGAAGTCCGATGTAAGGGAAGTAGTGAACCTGGGGATGACGATGGTTCCGGAGGGAAGAAAGGTCTTTGTGCGTACATCGGTGCAGGACAACCTCCTGTTGGGTTCGTACGTTCGCAGAAAGGATTCCGCAGGTGTGAAGGCGGATCTCGAGATGGTCTACAATCTGTTCCCGCGCCTGCGGGAGAGAAAGGGCCAGCTTGCCGGGAGCCTTTCTGGAGGCGAGCAGCAGATGCTTGCGATGGGGCGTGCCCTGATGTCCAGACCGAAGCTTCTTCTGCTCGACGAGCCTTCGATGGGTCTTTCCCCGATCCTGGTGGATACAGTGTTCGAAACGATCGAGCGGATCAATAAGACCGGAACGACGATCCTTCTGGTGGAGCAAAACGCCAGAAAGGCGCTCAGAATCGCGCAGCGCGGCTACGTGATTGAGACGGGAGAGCTCTCCCTCTCGGATACGGGCATCAATCTGCTCAACGACCCGAAGGTGAAAGAGGCGTATCTGGGCGGCTAGATCCCGGCTGCGGATGGAAACGCGTGAAAATGCCCCGGCACGGTCGTGCGCCGGGGCATTTCTTTTTCAACTAGCGTACTTATCGTACGGTCAGCTCGCCGTCTGCTACGTCGACCGTCAGCGTCGTATCCGGCTCCGGATCCATGGAAAGGATGGCCCGGGCGATCAGCGTTTCCACGCGTGACTGGATGTATCTCTTGAGGGGGCGCGCACCGAAGCGGGTGTCCGCGCCGTGCTCAATGATATAGTCCTTCGCCTGCTGCGTGACGTCGATCTTCAGGCGCCGCGATTCCATGCGCTTCGCGAGGTCGCGGATCAGCAGATCCACGATGCCGCTGAGGTTCTCCTTCGTGAGCGGCTTGTAGAACACGATCTCGTCCAGACGGTTGATGAACTCCGGGCGGAAGGTCCTGTGCAGAAGCTCGTTGACCAGGCCGCGCGCTTCCTCGGAGATCTCGCCGTTCGCTCCGATGCCGTCGAGAATGTATTCGGAGCCGAGATTGCTGGTCAGGATGATGATCGTATTCTTGAAGTCCACGGTGCGCCCCTGACCGTCCGTGATCCTGCCGTCGTCGAGTACCTGCAGGAGTACGTTCAGCACGTCGGGATGGGCCTTTTCGACTTCATCGAACAGGATGACCGCGTACGGCTTGCGGCGGACGGCTTCCGTCAGCTGGCCGCCCTCGTCGTATCCCACGTATCCCGGAGGGGCGCCGATCAGACGCGATACGGAGTATTTCTCCATGTACTCGCTCATGTCGATGCGGACCATGCTCTTCTCATCGTCAAACAGCGCCTGCGCGAGCGCTTTGGCGAGCTCCGTTTTGCCTACGCCCGTGGGGCCAAGGAACAGGAACGAGCCGATCGGCCTTGCCGGGTCCTGAATGCCCGCGCGGGAGCGGAGGATCGCGTCCGCGACCTTGTCGACAGCTTCATCCTGTCCGATCACGCGCTCATGCAGGATGTCGGAGAGCCGGAGGAGCTTCTGGCGTTCGCCCTCCATCAGCTTGGAGACCGGGATGCCCGTCCAGCGGGCGACGACTCCCGCGATCTCTTCCTCCGTGACGCGGTCGCGAAGGAAGGAGTTTGCGCTCTTTTCCTCTTCCGCTTTTTTCTCCTCTTCCGCCAGACGGCGCATGAGCTCGGGGAGCTTGCCGTACTTGAGCTCTGCCGCGGCGTTGAGGTCGTACTGCTTTTCCGCACGTTCGATCGCCGCGTTGGTCTGCTCGATCTGCTCGCGGAGCTGCTGCACGGAGCCGATGCTCTTCTTCTCGTTCTCCCAGCGTGCCTTCATGGAGTTGAACTCATCGCGCTTCTCGGACAGTTCCTTCCGGATCTCATTCAGGTGATCCACGCTGAGCTTGTCCGTTTCCTTGGAAAGCGCAGCTTCCTCGATCTCGAGCTGCATGATCTTGCGGGAGATCTCATCAAGCTCTGTAGGCATGGAGTTCATTTCCGTCTTGATCAGGGCGCAGGCCTCGTCTACGAGGTCGATCGCCTTGTCCGGAAGGAAGCGGTCGGAGATGTAACGGTCGGAAAGCGTCGCTGCGGCGATCAGGGCGTTATCCTGGATCTTCACGCCGTGATAGACCTCATAGCGCTCCTTCAGGCCGCGGAGGATCGTGATGGTG
>JAEEGL012199633.1_pt1 | contig 10736 bp, 4 predicted proteins | sample 9134231 | NCBI WGS metagenome assembly JAEEGL01 (sample SAMN16246548, study PRJNA631951) | gut metagenome | biome: gut microbiome; feature: rumen; material: fiber-attached | host: Bos | place: Iran: Karaj | collected 2018-10 | reverse complement strand
GGGAACTGCGATCCTCGCTATAGCCAAGGGGGATCCTGTTCTTATGACCATCAACGGCAAAGACATCAAACTCTCTGAGTTTGAGTACCTTTATCACAAGAACAATCAGCAACAGGTCGAGAAAGAGACCCTCGAGCAGTATGTGGACCGTTTTGTCCTCTACAAGCAGAAGGTCGCTGACGCCGAGGCCGCAGGCATTGATACCACCGAGCTGTTCCGCAAGGAATTTGAAGGCTACCAGAAGGATCTGGCTGCCCCCTATATGGTGGAGGATACCACTTACCATTGGCAGATGGTCTGCGAGGCCTATGACCGTTTCCAGAAAGAAGTCGATATTGACCACTTCATGCTGCCGTTAGGCACATCGCCCGAAACTACTCAGGCAAGCATCAATCGCATGGACAGCATCCGCAACTGTGTCCTTGCAGGTGAGAACTGGGAAGACCTGGTAGCACAGTATTCCAGCGATCAGTCCAAGGTTCGCAACAAGGGCCATTATGGTTTCGTTAGTGCCGGAATGTTCCCTTATTCATTTGAGAACGAGGTATATAACACGGCGATTGGGGCTGTTTCAAATCCGTTCAAGACCCCCTATGGCATCCACATGATCCGCGTCAACAACGTGCGTGACCGTAACGATGTCCATGCCAAGCACATCCTCAAGCTCTTCCCGCAGGGTGCTACCGAAGAGCAGAAGGCTGTGTGCAAGCAGCAGATTGACTCTATCTATGGCCTCTTGAAGGCTGGTGCCAACTTTGAGGAGTTGGCCAAGGCTGAGTCTCAGGACGGCAGTGCCCGTAATGGTGGCGAACTCGGCTGGTTTGGCCGTGGCCGCATGGTGCAGCCCTTTGAGGACATCGCTTTCAACCTTGCCGACGGTGAGATCAGCGAACCGTTTGCCACAAAGTTTGGCTATCATATCATCAAGAAAGTGGCTCACGGTGTTGCTCCCCTCAGCGAGGTGCGTCCCAGCATCGAGAACGCCATCAGCCGCGACGAGCGTGCTAACTTGATCAAGGAGCGCCGCTTGACCGACTTGAAGAAGAAGTACAATTATCGCCTGAATCCTACGTTTGACAAATATCTGGCTGCCAAACTCGCAGAAAACGGCAACAAGTATGACTCAACTTTCATCGCCAACAGCATCAAGGGCTCAACGATGCAGCTGTTTAACTATGGCGGCAAGCAGTCGGTTGCAGTGGGTGAACTGGTGAAGCAGCTCAATCCCAAAACCCGCTTTGTCACCGCTGACGATGCCAAGTCCTATATCCTGTCATGTGTAGAGCCTATTGCCGATAAGGCACTCAGCGATTACCATGCCCGTGAGCTGGTGAAGAGCAACCCCGAGTATCGCAACCTGCTCAACGAGTACCGTGACGGTATGATGCTGTTTGAGATCAGCAACCGCCGCGTGTGGAAGGCTGCCAACAAGGACACTGTGGGTCTGGAGAACTACTTTGCCACGCACCGTGCCGACTACACCTGGGATGAGCCTCACTTCAAGGGCATCATTCTCAGTGCCAAGAACGACAGCATCTTGAATCTTGTCAAGGCTGATGCAATGGTGATGTCAAGCGACACGCTGACCGATGGTCTCCACCACAAGTATGGTAATGATATCCGCATGGAGCGCATGGTGGTCAAGAAAGGCGAAAACACTCTGGCTGATTATCTTGCCTTCCATGAGGGCGACAAGCCCGAGCGCAAGGGATATGAAGAGTTCATCATCCTTGAGGGTGGCGTCATTGCCCAGCCCGAAGAGATGGCCGATGTGCGCGGTGCTGTCACCAGCGACTATCAAGACGTCCTGGAGCAGCGCTGGAAAGAGGAACTCGCCCGCAAGTATCCCGCCAAGATCAATAAGAAAGTCTTGAAACAAGTGAAGTAAATCAATAATCTTGAAATCTTTGAATCCCGCATGTCCATGGTTGTGCACGCGGGATTCTTTTTAAGGAATAAACGATAACCAGAATTATGATGAAAAGAATTACAATACTTGCCCTGTTGAGCCTTGTGGCTATATTGGCCCTGAAGGCACAAGTGAATCCTGCTGTACAGGTGCGGGAACTGGAGTTGAGCAACGGCATGAAGGTGTGGATCAATGTGGACCACAGCCAGCCCAAGGTGTTCGGCGCAGTGGTTGTCGGTGCCGGAGCTGTCGATTGTCCCGATACGGGTATCGCCCATTACTTTGAGCATATCATGTTCAAGGGTACCGACGAGTTGGGCACTGTCGATTATGCCGCCGAGCGGGTCTATCTGGACTCCATCTCCATGAAGTATGACGAGCTGTCACGCACGACCGACGAGAAGGCGCGCAAGGCCATCCAGCATGACATCAACCAGTTGAACATCAAGGCTTCACAGTATGCCATCCCCAATGAGTTCAACCGCCTGATAACCAAGTATGGAGGTTCGGACCTGAACGCCGGCACATCCTACGATTTCACCTTTTATCACAATACTTTTTCTCCGCAGTTCATCGAGCAGTGGTGTGAATTGAACAGCCATCGCCTCGTGCATCCCGTTTTCCGCCTTTTCCAGGGCGAGTTGGAGACGGTCTATGAGGAGAAGAATATGTACAGTGACGATCCCACCTCGATGATGCTTGAGCAGATTTCAAACAAGTTCTTTGCCGGCACACCCTATGCCTATCCCGTCATCGGTAGCACCGAGAACCTGAAAAATCCGCGTCAGTCCGATATGGAGGCGTTCTACAAGAAATACTATGTGGCATCCAACATGGGTCTGATTCTCTCGGGCGATATCAATCCCGAGACGTTGATGCCCATTCTGGAGCGTACCTTTGGCCAGCTTGACCGTGGCGTGAAGCCCGTGCGAGACAAGATCGTCGCTCCTGCCATCGTCGGACAGCCCGAGGAGAAATTCCTCTTCCCGATGCCTCTCATCGGCATGAGCGCGATGGTTTTCCGTGGTCCTACCGACTATGATGCCGATGCTCCCGCTATGAAGGTGGCACTGGCTCTGCTCAGCAACGATAACAAGACGGGTCTGCTCGATGAGCTGACCAACAAGAACCGCGTCTATCTGTCGATGGCAATGAACATGAGTATGAATCAGGCGTCGGCCCTTGCCGTGATGGTCGTTCCCAAACTGTTATGTAAGGTCAAGACCGCCGAGAACCTGTGCCTTGAGCAGATCGGGAAACTCAAGAACGGCGACTTTACCGATGAGCAGCTGGATGCTGTCAAGAAGATGATTGCCCGTGACAATGAGAAGGAACTGGAGAGCATCGCCAAGCGCAGTGAGCTGATGGTGGCTGCCATGTCGGCTGGCGTGTCGTGGGAAGATTATCTGCGACTGAATAAGAGCATTGCCGGCATCACGCGTGACGATGTTACTCGAGTTGCCAATAAGTACTTTACCGACAATTTCTACCGTTTCCACAAGAAGAACGGCCGTGTACCTGCCGAGCAGATTGCCAAGCCCGAGTACACCCCTGTCAGGCCCCAGCATGCGGCCGACAAATCATCCTATGCCCAGCGCTTGGAGCAACTCCCGGTGAAGGATGTGGCACCACGCCTGCTTGACTTCGGCAGCGATGCTGTCAAGGTGAAGATGCAAGGTGGCAACACGCTCTATGCAGGCCCCAATCCGCTGAACGACTATTTCAGCCTTGTCATCAATCTTCATAAGGGCACCATGCAGGACAAATTGCTGGAAACTGCTGCCGATTATGTGAGTGAACTGGGTACCGATTCGCTTGAGGTAAAGGACTTTGGCGCCGCTATGCAACGCTTGGGCGCACAACTGGATATCTCAGCCGACGAGCAGATGACAATGCTCGTGCTCAAGGGTGAGGAAGCCAACCTGGAACCGACGCTACGTCTGCTGGCTCACTTCCTTGACCATATGAAGGCTGATGAGGAGAAACTGGAATCCCTCAAGGATGCGGCCGGTCCCAGTGAGAAATCCTTCTGGGATGAAAATACCGAAGTGTTTGCCGCTTTGGCACAGAAGGTCATGCTGGGTGAGCGTTCTTCCTATCTTACCCGATTGACAGCCAAGGAGTTTAAGAAGATAAAGGCTGACGCTCTTATAGCCTCGTTCAAGCAGGCGCTGGATTGCCGTTGCGACTTCATCTATAGCGGAAAACTCTCCGCTTCACAGGTAGCAGGACTGATTGCTGAACAGCTGCCGCAAATTACTGGCAACCAAGAAAATGCCTTTCAGGAGAAGGTGTTGAATACCCCGCAAGAGCGCACGGTATATGTCTTTGACCTGCCCAAGTCGCGCCAGACTGTCATTGGTCTTTACCGTCCGTTGACCGGTGTGACAAGTGACCGTGACCAGGCTTGCCTGAATTTGTGGGGCGAATACTTCGGTGGTGGCATGTCATCGGTGTTGTTCCAGGAGGTGCGTGAGTTCCGCTCAATGGCCTATGCCGCACAGGGTGTTGCTATGACGCCATCGCTGGCCCATTCTACTTGCCCGTCAGCCTATTTGGCCCTTGTCGCCACTCAGGGTGACAAGTCCATGCAGGCGATTGCGCTGCTCGACTCGCTCATCAACGATATGCCTGTTAATGTCGAGAACATGAGCGTGGCTCGTCAGAGTCTGCTCAACGACATCAACAACAGCTATCCGACCTTCCGTGGCAAGCCTCTGATGATTGCGTTGTCGGAGCGTAATGGCTACACCAGTGATTCTCAAACGCCACTGGTCGAGCAACTGCCCGCTTTGACGCAGGCCGATGTTGAGGCTTTCTACCGCCAGCATGTCAAGGATCAGCCCTATCAGCTGATGATTGTCGGCAACCTCAAGAAGCTCGACATGAAGGCCCTTGCCCGCTATGGCAACATTGTCAAGGTCAAGAAAGAAGATATCTACCGCACCAAGCCCGTCAAGAAATAGTAATTTCTTGGTAGGGGCATGAATGTCCGTGAAAGCCCACGAATGGTCAAAAATGATGAATTCATGATCATTCGTGGGTTTCTTATATCCATTCATGTTTTGTTGCATGTATGACATGATTTCCATTTATGCCTTTGGTTTTAACAAACATTTTGCCAAATCGTTTTGTTCTGAGGCATACTTTCAGTAATTTTGCAAGTTGAAACTTACAAAAACTACAATAGAAGTGAAACTGAGATTTTTAACTGCTTTGGCGCTGGCTATGACCGCGCTGGCCATGATGGCGCAAAACAATGTGGCAGAAGAAGTTGCGTGGGTGATCGGTGACGAGCCCATCTTCAAGAGTGATATTGAGGAGCAGTACCAGCAGGTGCTCTCTGAACGCATCCCCATCGACGGCAATCCCTATTGTGTTATTCCGGAACAGATGGCTATCAACAAGCTCTTCCTGGACCAGGCCCGTATTGACACGGTCGAGGTGCAGCAGTCGGCCATCTCCTCCGAGGTGGAGAGCCGCATCAATTTCTTTATTGCCAACCTTGGGTCTAAAGAGAAGGTAGAGGAATACTTCCGTATGCCCATGCCGCGATTGCGTGAAAAGCTCAATGAGATGTACAGCGAGCAGTATTGCATCCAGCAGGTGCAGAGCGAGTTGACCAAGAACGTCAAGGCCACTCCTGCCGATGTGCAAAAGTTCTATAACAGCCTGCCCAAGGATTCGCTGCCTTATATCCCCATGCAGGTCGAGGTCCAGATCATCACCATCAATCCCGTCATTCCCCAGCAGGAGATTGACGAGGTGAAGGCCCGATTGCGTGACTATGCCCAGCAGGTGAACAGTGGTGAACGTGAATTCTCGACGCTGGCGATTCTTTACAGTCAGGACCAGGCAACTGCGGTCTATGGCGGTGAGACGGGCTTCCAGAGCCGTTCGGTGCTCTTGCCCGAGTATGCTACAGCGGCCTTTAACCTCAACGACAACAAGCGCGTTTCCAATATCGTCGAGACCGACGACGGTTACCACATCATCCAGCTGATTGAGAAGCGTGGTGACCGCATCAACACACGCCACATCCTGTTGCGTCCCAAGGTGAGTGATAAGGATCTGACCGATGCGTTGTCGCGTCTGGATTCGGTGCGTAACGATATCACAGCCGGCAAGCAGACCTTTGACCAGATGGCATTCTATATCTCTCAGGACAAGGAGTCACGCAACAACAATGGTAACATGCTCAACGAGAAGACCCACAGCAGCCGCTTTGAGATGGCCGATCTGCCTGCCGAGGTGGGTAAGAAGGTCTATTCGATGAAGCCTGGTGACATCAGCGAGCCGTTTGTCATGGTGAACCCCAAGACCCGTCGTGAGCAAGTTGCCATCGTCAAGCTCGTTAAGCGCATCGACGGCCATAAAGCCGACCTTGCCGAGGACTACATGATCATCAAGGAGATGTGCGAGGGCGAGGCTAAAGGGAAAATTATTGATGACTGGGTAGCACAGAAACAGAAGAGCGTCTATGTCTATATCGAGGAAGGCTGGCGCAACTGTGACTTCAAGTACGATTGGCTGAAGAAGGGGAAGTAAGGCTTTAGGCTTTAGCTTCTAGGCTTCAGGTTTTATTCGTTTATTAGTTATCCATTTATCTAGATAATTTATTTCACATGCTTGCTTCGCACAATAAGCGACGTTCTACTGCCAACAACCGCTGGCTGCACGCTATCGTAGCGTGTTGCCTGATGGCATTGATGATGTCGCCTGTCGTGTGGGCGCAGAACCCTGTGCGGACTGTCAAGCCGCGCACAGTGAAAACCGACAACAAGCATAAACCCTCCAATCCGCAACCCCCACAGGCGGCCCGCAAGGGTGCCAAGGGACCCAAGGTGAGCCGTATCACCCCGCAGATTCCAAAAGCCAGCCGCAGGCAGACCAACAAGGTTTTCCTTGAGAATGCCGATATCCTCAAGGCCGACGAGAGCATCAGCCGTGACTATCAGGTGCTGAAGGGCAACGTGCGTTTTCGCCGCGGTGACATGTTCATGTTCTGCGACAGTGCCTATTTCTATGCCGAGACCAGTTCGCTTGATGCCTTTGGTCATGTGCGCATGACGCAAGGTGACACGCTGTGGGTGTATAGCGACGTGTTGCATTACTATGGCGATCAGGGTGTTGCCGAGTTGCGTAGCAACGTGCGATTGGAGAACCGCAGCACCACGCTGCTGACCGATGCCCTCGACTATGAGATCAATTCCAACGTGGGCTATTACTTTGATGGCGGCACGATTGTCGATAACCGCAACAATACCGAGCTGAGTTCCCAGTATGGCCGCTATGAGTTAGATACCAAACAGGCTGAGTTCTCGCGCGACGTTCATCTGGTGAACGACCGCTACGAGATGTTTACCGACTTGCTGGACTACAATACTCAGAACCACATCGCCCACATCACGAGCGAGACCCTCATCGTGAGCGACAGCAATACCATCAATACCACCAATGGCTGGTACAACACCAGTGCCGATGATGCCACGCTCTATGAGCGCGCCTTGATTACCGCCAAGGATGGCAAGACCCTGCTGGGCGACACAGTTTATTACAACCGCAAGCACAACTATGGTGAGGCCCGCGGCAATGTCGTGATCACCGACCCCAGCAACAAGGTCATCCTCGACGGCAACTACGGCTATCACGATGACAACGCCCATTACAGCTTTGTGACGGGACGTGCCCGTGCTCGCGAGTTCTCGCAGAAGGATACCATCTACCTGCATGCCGATACCCTGTGCACGCTCATCAACAACGTTGTCACCGATTCGGTCAACGACTCGGTGCGGGTGTTGCGGGCATTTAACCAGGTGCGTTTCTTCCGTAGCGATGTGCAGGGCATCTGTGACTCGTTGCAGCTGAGCGAGGCCGATACCATCATCAATATGTACAACCACGCTGTGGTCTGGAACCTTGAGCGCCAGATCTTTGGTGACGAGATCAACGTACACCTTAACGACAGCGCTGCCGACTGGGCAACCCTGCCGACGGGTGGTTTCATGGCCGAACATCTGGGCGAGACCTACTACGACCAGTTGAGCGGCAAGAAGATGAAGGCGTGGTTTGAAGATAAGGAACTGCGGCAGCTCGATGTTGACGGCAATGTGCAGGTCATCATGTTCCCGCAGGAGAAGGATTCTACCTATAACAAGATGGTCAATGCCGAGTCCAGCTTTATGCGCCTCAACCTCAAGGCTAAGCAGGAGGTGGACCGCATCATCATGTGGCCCGAAGTGTCGGGCAAGGTGACGCCTCTATACCTAGCCAAGAAGTCCGACCTGTATCTGCCTCAATTCCAGTGGTATGACGCGCTGCGTCCCAAGACACCCGACGATATTTATGACGTGAGCGATGAGCTCAAGCAACTCATGCAGTCCATCCAGGGAGGCACGCGCCGCCGTTCGGGAAGCAATGCCGGAACGGTAGCCAAGGCCACCGAGGCCACTGATGTATCAAAAGAATTGTCAACCCCTAAAACTGATGATAAGCCATGAGCGATGTGATTAAATTGCTGCCCGATTCTGTAGCCAATCAGATTGCCGCCGGTGAAGTCATCCAGCGACCTGCCAGCGTCATCAAGGAACTGGTGGAGAATGCCATTGACGCTCAGGCAACCCATGTCCAGATTATCCTCAAGGATGCGGGCCGAACCCTGATCCAGATTATCGACGATGGGGTGGGGATGAGTGATACCGATGCCCGTTTGGCGTTTGAGCGCCACAGCACGAGCAAGATTCGCACAGCCGATGACCTGTTCACCCTTCACACGATGGGTTTTCGTGGCGAGGCATTGGCATCGATTGCTGCTATCTCGCAGGTGGAGCTGCGCACACGCCGCCGGGACGCCCAATTGGGCACCCGCCTGGTCATCAATGCCTCACAGTGCGAGAGCCAGGAGCCTGACATGTGTCCCGTGGGTAGCAATTTCATGATCAAGAACATCTTCTTTAACGTGCCTGCACGGCGCAAGTTCCTCAAGACCAATCAGGTGGAGTTGAGCAACATCGTCAAGGAGTTTGAGAAGTTGGCTCTTGTCAACCACGAAGTGGAGTTCACGCTCATCCACAATGGCAACGTGATGTACAAGCTGATGAAGGGCACCTTCCGCCAGCGCATCGCCGCCTTGATGGGTAACAGTATTGACCAGCAACTGCTGCCCGTCACCATCGATACCTCGCTGGTCAAGGTACAGGGCTATGTGGGCAAGCCCGAGAATGCCCGCAAACGTAATGCCCTGCAGTTCATGTTCGTCAATGAGCGCTACATGCGGCATCCCTATTTCCACAAGGCGGTGATGTCGGCCTATGAGCAACTCATTCCCGAGGGTGAGCAACCTAACTATTTCCTGCGATTTACCGTTGATCCACAGTCGATCGACGTCAATATCCATCCCACAAAGACCGAAATCAAATTTGAGGACGAGATGCCCATTTGGCAGATTCTCGCAGCTGGTGTAAAAGAGGCTCTGGGGCGTTTCAGTGAGGTCCCGGCTATCGACTTTGACACCGAGGATGCTCCTGTCATTCCTGCCTATACCAGCCATGTCGAGGTGCATCACCCCGAGATTGAGGTGGATTCATCCTATAATCCCTTCAAACCCTCTGCCGGCAGTGGCTCCGGGCAAACTCGTCATCATGCACCTGAACGCCAGACGATGAGCAACTGGGACGAACTGTTCGCTAATTTTGAGCGCAAGAAGCGCGAGGGCATGGAGTCGGTTCAGCAGCCCGACGAGCACCTTGAGGAAACTTCTCAGGAGCCTGTCCTGCCGATGGGCGACCTGCAGTCGGTTTACCTGCAGCTCAAGGGCCGTTACATCCTCTCACCTGCCAAATCGGGACTGATGGTGATTGACCAGCATCGTGCCCACGTGCGCATCCTGTTTGACCGTTACATCAGCCGCTTGCACACGGGCAGCATGTCGTCACAAGCGATATTGTTCCCCGAGGTGCTTCACTTGAGCGCAGCCCAGAGTGTGGCTCTGCAGGAACTGTTGCCCGAGATGGAGCAGATGGGCTTTGCCCTGTCGCCCTTGAGTGGCAACGACTGGTCGGTCAACGCCATTCCTGCCGGACTTGACGGTGTGGATCCCACGTCGATGATCCATCAGATTCTCGACTCGGTGGAAAATGGCGGTATGCCGCTCAAGAAGCGCATCCTCGAGCACCTGGCATTGACGGTGGCACGCTCGGCTGCCATTCCTGCCGGCCGCACGCTCATGCAAGAAGAAATGGACATTCTGGTGGCAGACCTCTTGCGCCTGCCTGAACCCAACTATACTCCCGACGGAAAGACCATCATCACGGTCATCCCGATGGAGCAGATCAATAAAATGTTTTAACCATGCTTGACTTCCAGAGATTAACACGAGAAACCGACTTATATAACCTGCATACCCACACCCAGTACTGCGATGGCCATGCCACAATCGAGGAGTTTGTGTCCGAGGCTGTGCAGCAGGGCTTTACTCACCTGGGTTTCACTCCCCATTCACCGATTTCGGTCGATAGCCCCGTCAACATGGCCCGTGAGAATGTGCAGCCCTATTTTGATGAGGTGGAACGTATGAGGAAGGTCTATGGCGGCCGCATCAAGCTCTATACGTCGATGGAGATTGATTACGTGAGCGTGGGCGACGGGCCTGCCAGCGAGTATTTCCAGAACCTTCCGCTGGATTACCGCATCGGGTCGGTGCACTTTATCCCGGCAATCGATAATCCCAGCGAGATGGTGGATATCGACGGCAAGTTTCCTGCCTTCAAAGCCCGCATGACAAAGTACTTCAACTGCGATATTGAGTATGTGGTTAGGACGTTCTTCT
>JAEEGL011853010.1_pt1 | contig 10736 bp, 2 predicted proteins | sample 9134231 | NCBI WGS metagenome assembly JAEEGL01 (sample SAMN16246548, study PRJNA631951) | gut metagenome | biome: gut microbiome; feature: rumen; material: fiber-attached | host: Bos | place: Iran: Karaj | collected 2018-10 | reverse complement strand
TGATGTGAAGGCCGTCACCGACATGTTGAAAGACACGCGCATGAAAGGGTTGGAAGACCAGGAACTGTTCTGGCGTATGCGCGACGAGACGCTGCTCGCCTTCCGTATCAACGACGGTAGTGGAAAAACCGGTATCTATGAGGTAGAGGTAGACTATGGCGTCAAGACCGATGAGGGTAACCCCTACAAGTTGACGCTCAATACCACCAGTTATTTCTTTGCCAACATGCCGCTCTTTTCCTCTGACCACCACGTCACTGTCACCGTCAAGAAGAAGGGCGGCAAAGGCAAGCCTATCGTGTTCCGTTACTGGGTATACGACTGGGACAATGAAAACGTCTACATCTTCCAACTTGACCAGAAGCGGCAATCTACGGGAAATACCTACGGCATGGAGTATGTCACCACCTATACCGATGCTGAAGGCAAGCCGCAGTATGAGCACAACACACTGCAACTGCGCTCCACCTGTTTCCAGAGTTTCTACGTGCCCAAGGGCCACACCCTTACCGACGTCTATTTCGTCACCGGCAACGAGAACGAAGGCTACGACAAGATGCGCATGAACATGGAATTCATGCACTCGGGCATCGATATCGACAACAAGATGGAGATACCCCGTTTGGAGACCATGTTCAATCTCACCAAGCACGAGAACCGCGAGTTGATGAACTTCAACTGGTTGGGCACCGGCCTTTTCGAGCGGTACGACACCCTTTTCCTGCAGTTGTTTACCGAGGACGGCACGCGCATCACCAACGCCAACATCAATGTCCACCGCGTCGACGGCAAGGGTAACTACATAGATGATGAATCGCTGTCGTATCTGGGTTACGATGCCGCGAGCCGCTCACATCTTGTTCACACCTACGCCCATCATGCCTACGTCGAGATTCTCGTGCCTGGCTGTCTGCCCATGCTCTACCGCTACAAGGGTGCTGCCGCAGCCGACTCGCGCATTCTCGATGAGGAACTCTGTACGGCGAAACTCACGCTGAAGGCAGGACAGCCCGATGCCAGCGGCATTGCCATCAGCGACCAATACTTGCGCTACATGGATGACACTCATGTGGCGGTCACACGCGATTCCATCGACTATGCCGTTTGCGAGGAGCAAGATTTCAGTCTCTCCGGGCGCTTGCCTGTTGAGACCATCTCGTTCATGGACAATGGCGGAACCGAGTACCCCAAACTGTTCAACAACGATCCCACGGAGAAGTTTGCCCAGATGGAGGTGGCCTTTTCCAGCCCTAAGGGAAGCGCTGCGCCTTCTTGCTCGTTGACTGCCAGAGAGGTGGAGAGCGGCCGCCAGATTACCCTCAGGAATATCAGTACCGAGATTGTGAGCAGCAAGGTGTTCACCCACTTCACCCGCGACTATTTCTTCACCCGCTACGACCTGACCGATGATCTGCCCTACAACACCGAAGTGGCGCTCACGCTCCAAACCCCGACGTCTACCTATGAGGGATTCCCTCGTCTCTGCAATGTGTATTTCAACCAGGAGGAGCAAGAGAAAGAGGTGGAAGAACATGCCCAGGAGAGCGTCAATACCCCCAATGATGCCGACGAGGCGTCCCGGTCGTTCGAAGACGGCGGTTTCGGCTTTGGCACCGCACCCGAATTCAATCTTAAGATCAGTGATAAATTCACCATCAAGACCGGCAGCGTCATCGACATCTCCCAGCAGTTGTTCCAATGGTATATCCAACTCGTCTACAATGGTGTGGACCCCGATCAAGACCAAGGCAAGAAGAAAACCGCCCGCACCGCTGCGAAGAACTACTCCAACTGGAACAAGACGACATATAAATTCGATGAAGCAGAAAACCAGCCTCTTGAGAGCGCATCCATGACCCTGGCAGGTGGCAGTGAGAAACTTGATGACTGGGCTGCCAAGGAGGCCAACCGCATCTTCCAGGTCAATGCCAACCACATTGGTTGGTACTTTGGCGGCGGCGCGAGGCTTGCCATACAGGCCAAACTGCCGAAATTCCGCGACTTCCAGATCAGCGAATTCTCAGGCTATCTTGAGGGTGGTTTCGGCTGGTTCTGGGCACCGCCAACCAACGGCAAAATCGGCACAGTGAAGAAAGTCACCAAACTGGTGCCCCTCGATCTCGACTTTGGTGCCGTCTTCGATCTCAATGTTCGTCTCGACGCAGCACTCATGTCGTTCAACAAAAAAGCCATGAGCAAGGAAAACATGGGCTTCTTCGCCGGTTTGGGAGGCACTGCAAGGGCTGGCGGATGGTTTGGCATCAAGGTCAAGCGCAACCCTATAGCCGACTGCGGCATCAATATGCGTGCAGGCGCCAAGTTGTCGGCCGAGGCAGGCGTTGCCAAGCCATTCATGCTTAAGGAGTATGGGTTGGGAACCCGCTTCACCTTGCTTGCCCTGATAGAAGCCCATATTTACCTGCGCAGTTTCTGCTGCCACATGTCCTATCAGATGGGTTGGAAATGGGGCAAGCAATTCTTCATCCCCAACAATGGCCACAATCCTTACCACAAGGACTTCCCCTACTGGATTCCCAAAGATGCAACCCAGTCGACCGTTGCCAATGCCTACCGCCCGGTGAGGGCTCCCAAGGCTTCCGACATGGGCTATCCTTTGGTGACCGACGTGGCTATCAATGCCAATCCCCATTTCATCGACGACCATCATGTGGTCTACAATGCCATGGGCTCCCCCTCCGACTACAACGACGACCATGTGGCCATCTGCTGTCTGGAGGAAGGAGGGAAACACGTCAATGTTTCATCACCCGGTCTGGCTGCCGCCCAACAAATGCGCTCCAAGTGCGGCGAACCAGAGGTGGTGGCCTATCAGCAAGTATGCTCAACCGTAGTCAGCGAGGAAATCAACGATGACAATGCGCTGCAGCGCACCCTTGAGCAGAACCGCCACATCCAAATCAAGGCCGCCATGCGCCGAGGGGCCGACGAATGGACGGAAACCGTTGTCACCCCCGACGACGGCTACTTGGACCAGAACCCCGTGGTGACCGTGCAGCAAGACGGAAAGGCAGCCCTGGTCTATCAGCATGGTGAGATGACGCTTATCAACGACACCCTCCCCAAAGACTCCTTGTACAGTTACGCCCTCCAAGGCGAATTGCTGCTCCGCACCTACGAGCCCGCCACGGGATGGAGCGAGCCCACCCGCCTCTTCGACATCAACCCCCAGCAGGCCGTTAACCATTACGACCTCATCATGCGTGGCGACACCGTGCTCGTGGGAGCCAGCATCTACAATGCCCTCACCGACAGCATCCACATGTACTATGCCTCGAAGCCCCTGAGGAGCAACAAGGTGACTTACGTCGACGAGCAAATCTCGCCCTACAGTTTCTTCATGAACCGCGTGGGCAAGCATGCCGTCATTGCCATGGCCTACGAGCGTAGCGACAGTGTGCGTGAGGTGTTCGTGAAGACCCTCTCCATGGACGGATACGGCGACGGTCATGCCGGATGCGACATCGGTGTGGACCATAGCACCCCTGACCGCGTGAAAATCATCTGCGACCGCAGCAACGACAATGCCCAGGACTTTGCCGTACTCTGGACCGAGGCCAACAATGTGATCCGCGACCCAGCCGAGGGCAGTTACAGTACCGACAGTCTGGGCACCGTGCTCAATGCCTCGCGCATCCATTTGTCCGACACGCCCGCCGTCACCTATCCCCTCACCGTTGCTGCCGCCACCGACTCGCTGCAACTCATCGACTTCGACGGCTTCCTCAACGACGACCGTGTGGCGGTTGTCTACTCCCTGGCCGACCCCAATGGCGGTGGTGCCGTTATCATGAAGAACGAGAAGGTATTCACCAATGGCTTTGAGGCCGACGTCACCTACTCACGCGAAGCCCTCCTGGCCAGTGCCTCTCTGCCCGTCAACGTCACCATCAGCAATACCGGCACCTCTTCCATCAACGGCGCCGAGGTGGTCATCAATGGCACAACCCTCCCCATCGAAGATGCTTTCGTGGCTCCGCTGACGAAAAAGTCATTTACCGTCAACTACCCCCTGACCGACGAATTCGACGGATATATGGAGAGCGAGGTACACGTTTTCTACGACAATGTATTCAGAAGCCCCTCGCAGACCACCCGCCTCGGCAAGCATCGCAACCTTCGTCGTGGTGTAAAGGCGTTTGAGCGTGAACTGGTGGCCTACAACGACATCGACTGCCGCATCGTCAACCGCCACATCGATCCCGAGAATGGTGTCAACACGTTCCTCATCGAACTGACCGACCGCTCCACATACGGTCTGCTGCCCAACACCGGACTGCTTCTTGGCATTCACCCGCGCCTTGGAGTCACAGAGACCATCACTCATCAGGCACAGACGCTGGTCACCGATGCCGACTTCCACCAAGTGGGCAACAGGCGCAAGGCCTATGCCACCGTCTATGTCAGTGGCATCACCGAGGTTATCGATGGTTACATCTATCCCACCATTGTCAATCTGAGGGCCCTCGACAGCCGTCGCACCATTGTCGAGAATGCCACTGCCGGACGCAACGCCTCAGCGGTGACCCTCTTCCCCTCCGACGATCCCACCTATATCGATGCCCTGCGTTATGGACGCGCCGTGCCCACGCACCACACCCTTGTGGAGCGCTACGATGGCGGCATCCGTCTGTCTGGCATCCAGGAGGGCAGCAATGTCCGCGTGTTCGGCCTCGGCGGCTACCTTCTTTATAATGAGCCGAAGGCAGCAGGCACTACGCTCAACATCCCTCTCTCCACTCGTGGTATCTACATCATTAGCACTGGTAACGAAATCTTCAAGTATAGTTATGAATAAACAATGGATTATCAGCCTCACGTTGCTGCTGCTGTCATCTATAACCGGACATGCCTTCGAAGGGTTCGACGGTCCCACGTGGTATGACTATCGCGACACCTCGCTCGACATCAACGGACGGGGAACACTCGATAACCCCATCGTCATCACCACGCCCGAGCAACTGGCTCAACTGTCATACATCGTCAATGAGGAAAATGCAGAGGATCTCCAAGACAAAGTAGTGGTGCTTGGAGCCGATATCAACCTCAACAAGACTGTCGACGGCCGCCGCGTACAGTGGATTCCCATCGGCTACAAGGGACATTCGTCATCATATTTTTTCTATGGCATATTCATTGGCGTAGACATTACGAAAATCAACGAAGCCGGGGAATGGCTGCCCGAGCACAGCCACTCCATCTCGGGCATGTATATCGATTGGAAGGGCGTGGCCCAAAACAGCACCGTAAAGGCATTGGGCCTTTTTGGTTGCACCAATGGGTATGTGGGCAACGTCACCCTGAAAGACGCCGAAATATCTTACTATAATAGCAACAATGGGAAAAATCGGCTCATGCTGCCGTGCTCCATTGGCCTACTGTGCGGAGAGGCGTATTACAAAGATTTTCATGGAGCCAAAGATGGCTCTCACGTAGTCGATTTTCCCAACCAAATCTACAATGTTGCCGTTGAGGGTTCCATCACAGCCAACAGAGACGAAGGAACCAACTTGTCGGTTTTCATCGGCGGTATTGTAGGCGAAATGCTTTCAGAGCATGCTGAGGGTATCGCCCACAGCACGGCCAATGTGACCATCCGCAGTCTTGAAGCACTCTACGCGGGTGGCATTTGCGCAAGATTGATTTCGAATGCCGATATCCACGATTGCGCTGCCTCTGCCGACATCACCATTACCAATGCGGGCAAGTCCAATGTCGGAGGCATCGTGGGTTATGCTGCAGGCGGCAATATTTTTGAAGGCTGCACCTCTTCGGGTACCATCAACGGATTCAAAGTGGGTGGCATCTGTGGCCAGTTGGATCGTGGCCAATCCATAGGTGCACTTATCGCCTGCTCCAGCACGGCACGGCTGAGCGGCACCAACAACGTAGGTGGCATTATAGGATTGATGGACGATTCGTCCTACGCCAAAAACGAAGTGAAATACTGCTCTTTCGGCGGACATGTCGACGGCACATCAGCCCAGGCGGCTGGTGGCATTTGCGGACGCTTCCTTGGCGACACCGACTTGCAAGTCTCATATTCGCTCATGGTGGGCACCCTCGCAAAGTCTTCCACCGGATTGAGTGGAGCCATCGCCGGCCAATGCAGCAAGGCTGTCGAGACCATTGCCAACTGCTATTACGACCAATTGATGTTCAATGGCAACGTGACAGGCAGCGATTCCACGCACATCACCGTGAAACCACTCGACACCTATGACCTGACGAGCGGCGACGCCGGCAAAGTCCCACTGCTCAACATCAGCGATGACGCCACCGTGGGCTTCCAACTGCAGGAAGGCTACTATCCCATGGTGTTCACCAAGACCGAGTGGACGGGCAAAGACTATATTGACAATAACTCCGAAGGGATGAGCACTGCCACCAAGTTGCTGTTCGACCCCGCTACCATCGACAAGACCAATACCCTCTACCAGCCGGGGGCATGGCTCTGCGCCCTGACAGCCGGCATACGCCGAGGCGACTGTGCCTGGGACTTCGTTTCCACCATCTCGCTCAAAGGCAAGGAACTGACCTACGAGGAGCCCTCCACCAACCGCTCCATCGAGGTACGTACCGACCACACCATGCCCGCCTCCGACATCCTGAAGATAAAAGACAAGACAGCCACTGCCGTGAGCAACGGCACCACGCTGCTCACCATCGCCTCCACGGTCTCCACACCCGATGTCAACCTCTACCACCCGAAACCCATCGGCGGCAGCAAGCAGGTGCAGTTCACCATCACCGTCGACCGGCCGTGGGACGGCTCCGTCGCCACAGCCTACGCCTATGGTAAGGGATTGGCAGAAGACCCGTTCATCATCAAGAACGGGGCGCAGTTGGCCTACGCCGTGCTCAACAACAAGGCGGGCGAGCACTTTGAGCAGATTTGCGACATCACGCTCAACCCCCAGGTATACACCGGAACGCTTTTTGTGAAAGATGGCTGCCACCCGTGGGTCAACGGCAACTTCAATGCCCACTACGACGGATGCGGACACTTCATCCTCGGTCCCTACATGGAATCCCAGGGCATGGGACTCTTCGGCCACGTAGGAAACAAGGCCGAGATAGAGAACCTGGGTGTCGTCGATGCCAACTTCCAGCGCCACTCAGGCGTCTTTGCCAGCACGATGGACGGTCATATCATCAACTGCATTGCCCAAGGCTTTTCGTTCGACCCCTATAACGACCCTTACTACGGCGATGACAGCGACAAGTCTTACTCAGGCGGATTCTGCTCCACGATAGGCACCGGCAATCCCGAAGCCACCATCGAAGACTGCATCTCGGGCGTGTTCCACACCAGCATTCTCAGCGACTTCTCGCCCTTTGTCAGTCTTACCGACGAGAACAAGGGCAAGGTCATCAACTGCCTGAGCGTGGTGTCGGTCATCTCCGACGACTTGGAATACACAGGGCAACTCATCAGCATGTCGGGCCACGACTACATCAAGGACTGCTACTGGCTGAAAGGATACGAGCAAGCCAACACCGGCTACACCCTCGACGAAATCTGCTCCACACTGGGCAAGCGCAAACTGTGGACCTTCACGCCCAATTACTTCCCCAGCCTCCGCACCTTTGCCGAGACCGACATGGGCAAACTGATGTCGGTGCCTTTCCGCACCGATATCGACTATCACTACGACAGTTACCGTAAGACGTCCGACAACTTCCTCATGGGCTTCAGCCGTCAGATTCAATTCGAACCGGCATCCCTAGACTGGAAGACAAACGACACCACGGAATCCACCATCGAGTGGGACAGCGAAATGGGCATTGTGGTGCCTGTCAACAGCAACTATATTCCAGGGAAACTCCACAACACGCCCCACTTTCGGCAACTCACATGGCTCGAAGTCTTTGAGGGCAAACTGGGTAAGTTCACCCACCGCATCATGACACGTACCGACCATGCGGCCGTGAATCCGGGCATCACCTTCGTCGACATCAATGCTCAAATGGCCTGCCTCGACGCCTTCGACACCAATGGCGACAGCCACCTCTCCCTGGCCGAACTGAAGGCAGTGACCAATGAGCAGACGCTGACTGCCTTCCAGACCGCGACGGCACGCAAAATCGTCAGTTTCCCTGAATTCCGCTTCTTCAAGAACGTCAGCACGCTTACCTCACAACTCAATGGGCTTGACAAACTCAAGGACGTTCGACTGCCTTACAACCTGAAGACCTTAGGCACCGAAGCCTTCAAGGGCTGCAGCAGTCTGAAGGAGGTCACCATCCCGGCGAAGATGACCGGCGTAGAGCCCCGTTCCTTCTATGGCTCGTCGGTAGACAGCATTTTCGTCGACCCCTTCAATGCCCAGTTCGAGTCGCGCGACGGCGTGCTCTTCGCCAAGGATGCCAATGCCGTTGCCGGTGAGAAGAACGTGCTCGCCGCCTTCCCCAACGGGCGCAACGAGGTGGTCATCTCCGGCACGGTGTCGCGCATTGCCAACGGCGCTGTCTACAAGGTGCCGGGCGTCAGCGACCTCTATTTCGACACCACCGACTACACCACCGTTCCCCAACTTGAGAACGGCGGCATTGAGACTGAAGACGGACAGATGATGCATGTCTACGTCTGCGATGCCACCAACGACTCGGTGCTGTTCCGCGCCTACCGTCGCGAACCTACATGGAGCCCCTACGTCAACGCAGGCAGGCTGAGCCGCTACTACCCGCTGAAAATCGACAACACCACCACTGCCATAGGTCCCGATGGACAGCGTTACTACGTCGGTACGTTCTACATCGGCTTCGATACCGAACTGCCCGCCACCATGACTCCCTACATCGTGAGCAAAGCCGACACCGCGAATTTCAAGGCCTATCTGTTGGAGCAGGAGCGCCAGGTGCCCCGCCTGTCGCCCGTTGTCGTATTGTCCAAGGAGACAGGGCTCTACCGTCTGCACCCCCTCGGCTGGCAGATGGCCGAATGGCCCATGTGGGCCAACCAACTCATCGGCACCGACCGTACAGGGATGCCCCTCTATCAGCAACATTCCGCCCAGGGCAGCATCCTCACGCCACAGAACAGCGGCAACCAATTTGGCTTCTTCTACGACAAGCAGACCGAACTGCCGCCCTACCATGCATACCTCACTTACAACACGGTAGGCAAAGACGAGGAAACAGCCCGCAAGTCGCACTACGATGCCGTCTACGACCTCGAGATAGCCGCCAACGATTTTTCCGACGGCGACTTCACCTATCGCATCATCCACAAACAGTCTAACGACGACTATATGGCCACACTCACCGACTACGTCGGTAAGGGCGGTTGCGTCGTCGTGCCTCCCGTCATCGATTGGGAACAGCAGTCGCAAGTACCCATCACAAAGATGGGCCCAGGTGTTTTCAGCCGTAATGAGAACACCATCTACAGCATCGACATGACTGCCCTCGAAGATCTGGAGACCGTAAGCACTGAGCGCACAGCCGCCGCGTCTCCTTTCGGCGGTGTCGACCCCCGCACCATCATCTACCTGCCCGAAGGCAAGGCCACCGAGGCCGACAACGTGGTAGTGGGTGGTCTCTGCAAGAAACTCTCGCTCACCGACAACTGGGACTTTGTTCCACCCCTCGAATTCTATGCCGAGGAGGCCACTTACAACCGCAAGTTATCGGCTGTCCACAATGCCGACGGCACATGGTCGTCCAAAGCCTTTACCTTATGCCTGCCCTATGACTACGACCTCACGTCACTATGCGAATCCGGTCAGGTGAAAGTCTGCCAACTCTACTATATTAAGGACAACAAGGAGTTCATCTTCTCCAACACCGATCCCTATCTCTCGGCAGGACGTGCCTACCTCATCGTTGTCAACGAGGGCGAACTTTCGTTCGACGTTGAAGACGCGTTGCTCGTCTGCGAGCCCGATGAATCACAGGAGATTTACGACTGGGACGCTTATTCCAGCCAAACTTTGGGCGTATGGAAGGGCACGTTCAGAAGTTTGAGCAATGATGAATGTAATGCCCGGCCTACATACGGAATGGATAGGGAAAAGTTCCGACTCTACCGCAATGACACGGAGGCATATCGCAATGCATGGCTCTCTTCGTTCCGTTCTGCCTTCTACGCCAACGCTCCCCTCGGACGCAGTGCCTACACCATCGTCTTTAAGAAGTACGTTGCCGGCAGCGAAGACGACCCCATTGTCGACTTCCCCACCGACGGCTATGAACCCGACTCCGACTTCTCTGGCTACGACGATACCGAGGGAATCATCCACGTCATTGGCGACGACGGCTCACACCAGTACTTCGACCTTCAGGGTAGGGCCCTCAGCAGTCCACCCCAAAAGGGAGTATATATCATTAATGGTAAAAAGGTAATCAAATAACAGACAACAATGAGAACCAACAATAACCGTTCGTGGACAACCCGCATGCCACTTGGCTCCCGCAAGTGTTATCAGAAACCCACTATATGGGTAGACGAGTTACACCCCCTCTCCATATTGGGTGATGGTCCTAGCGGAAACACAGGTCAAGGTGGCAATGCCAACGAAGACCAGATGTTTTGGGAAGAAGGACAAGGGAATGTCAGTATTTGGGATGAGGAGTAAAACGGCAACCCCGTTTTACTCCCTTCTTGCCGACTCTCATGGCTACATATTCACCATTACGAACAACGCAGAACAAATTAGAATAACATAAAATCGAACACGAGATTTGTCGAACACCCGTTCGGGCGAATCCGTTCG
>JAEEGL014510297.1_pt1 | contig 10737 bp, 12 predicted proteins | sample 9134231 | NCBI WGS metagenome assembly JAEEGL01 (sample SAMN16246548, study PRJNA631951) | gut metagenome | biome: gut microbiome; feature: rumen; material: fiber-attached | host: Bos | place: Iran: Karaj | collected 2018-10 | reverse complement strand
TCCGGCAATAAGTATGCACAGATTCAGGAAGTATATATTACTACCGATGAAGAAAAAAGCGGATGGTTGGATGTATCTTCAGAAAGCGGACATACGGTCACAAATCCGATGCATTATGGAATGTAATTCATAGCGTATGACTGTTCGTGGTAAGACATTTCACAAGTGATCAAACTTGAATGAGTGACGATAAACAGCCTGTAGCTCGGGCAGATATTGAAAATGGTGCGGAGTAATGATCAAGGGGTTGGCGCATTAGATGAATTTTTGTCATCTTAGTGCGAAACCCCATTTTGCGTTTTGGCAGAAAAGTTACCAAATATTTTTATTCTGCCGAAATATTGTCTCGCAAACAGAACAAAAATGACATATAATTGACCTATTAATAAAACAAGGGGCAATTATGAACAGAGAAAACTTAAAACAAGTAATCATTGATCAAAAAGAGATATATCTGAACAATCCTTTAGTGAAACGTGATTTTGAACCGGAAGAAAAAATCAATTATTGCTTTGTCGGGATAAGAAGAACCGGGAAATCATATATGATATTTCAGAAAGTTAAGAACCTTATAGAGTCAGGGGTACCTCTTGATGAAATATTGTATGTTAATTTTGAAGATGAGCGTCTTTTGGAAGTGACCACGGAGGATTTAAATCTCATTTTGGAAATCGGTATAGAGATTGCGGGAGAAGGGAGAAAACCATACTTATTTCTGGATGAGATTCAAAATGTTAACGGTTGGGAAAAATTTGTCAGACGTCTTGCGGATATGAAATATAAGGTGAATATTACCGGTAGTAAAAGCAAGATGCTGAGTCATGAAATAGCTTCTACACTGGGTGGACGTTTTAATATTGTTCAGATATTCCCTTATTCTTTTAAGGAGTATCTTCATGCCCTTGGAAAAGAAAAGGACTATCTTCAGATACTCAGCACATCTGATAAGGCGAGTGTGAACAAAACATATGAACAGTATGTAAGATTTGGAGCATTCCCGGAACTTGTTGATCTTTCAAATAAGCGCGAGTATTTAAGCAGTATTTATCAAACTATATATATAGGTGATATAATTGCGAGGAACAACGTATCAAATGATTTTGCGGTTAGACTGATTTTGAAAAAGATTGCGGAGTCTGTGATGAAACCTTTATCCTTTAGTAGATTGGCTAATATTTTGAAAAGTGCAGGTACAAGTATTGGTAAGCAGACAGTTATCAATTATGTGGGATATATGGTGGATGCCTACATTCTGTTCACTATTCGTAATTATGCCTCAAAACTTGTAGATAAGGAAACTTCACCGAAATACTATTTTATGGATACCGGATTGCTTGGGTTACTTGTTTTGAACCCGGATACAGCCCAACTTGAAAATCTAGTTGCGATAGAACTAGTCAGAAGATATGGTACAGATAATGTATATTACTTTGAAAGCAATATTGAGGTAGATTTTTATATTCCGGAGGATAACCTTGCAATACAGGTAAGCTATAGTATCGATGACATTGATACAAAAGAAAGAGAATTGAGTGCATTTGTTAAGCTAAGAAATTTTATGCCCAATGTGAAATGTCTCCTGATCACTAACAGTGAGGAGACGAGAACCGAGTATAATGGGATAAGTATAGAAGTTTTACCGGCTTGGAAGTGGTTATTAAGGAATTGACCATACTGACAACAGCCATAGATTCTTCTGACATTGAAATCCGTAATGCAAAGGAAAAAACAGATACTTTTTATTATTATGTTTTTGGGCTGATGAAGGTGGAGACGAGGAGCTTGATGATTTAGAGGAATACGCTGTATGTTTCGGATCAGGACGGAACATTGATGAGAAATGACCGCACGCTTTCACAGAATACGATTCGGACGATCAATGAGCTGACGGAGAAAGGGTAAAAATGATAAAGAATTGGAAATTAAAATGACGAGAAAAACGAAGAATTATAAAAAGACACAGAGGGCATGCTATCTGGTGGCAGGCTTAGCAGGTATTCCGGTGGTCGGATTGATAGGCTGTGCAGTATGCGGGTTTTCAGTCGGAACAATGTGGCCGGGATCTATCAGTATTTCATCCCGGGTACTTCCGACCGGTGGAACAGCAATGTTTGCACTTCTTGCATTAGCCGGAGATTTAGGCGGAGCCATGGGGCCGGCAATCATTGGAAACGTATCTCAGAAAGCTGCAAATAATTTGCAGGCAGGTGTTTTGGCAGGGACAGGGTTCCCTATAATTCTGGTTCTATCGGTATTTTACATTCGAAAAAAATACAAAATGAAAAAATAGATGGAGCAATTAAAAAGAATGGATAAAGATAAATTACAGTTAGGATATGCCGAGACAGATGTAACTCCGCTGACACCGAAGAAACTGGTAGGTTTTTACAGGGAAGACAGTTTGTCTAAGGGCGTATTGGCTCCTTTGACAGCGCAGGCAGCTGTGTGGAAGAACGATGGCATCTGTTGCTTGATCACTATTGACAGCATCGGATTCACTTTGGAGTTATCAAACATATTACGAGAACGGGTGGGAAATCTCTTAGGGATATCTTTAGAAAAAGTTATGCTTTGTTTTTCGCACACACATGCAGCTCCGGATGCGGATGAGGATCGCGATTATTTTGAGGAAGTATGTAATAAAATAGAAATATGCGTATCGCAGGCAGCGGAAAACATAAGCCCGGTTTCTGTCGGCTGGGATAATGGCGTGGCAAAGATCGGTGTCAACCGAAGATGGATCTCGAAGGATACGGATGACAGGATCGGTATTTTGAAGATATGTGATATAAAGACAGGCTGCCCGAAACTTTTGATCCTGCGGGTTACAGCTCATGGTAACGTTTTGAAACGGGATAATTATATGATTTCTCCCGATTATTTCGGAGATGTTCGCAAGACCGCGAGCCGGAGATTTCAATGTCCGGTTATGGTTATACAAGGAGCGGCAGGCAGTACTGCACCGATATATTTCTGCTCAGAGGAAACTCCGGTGGATGCACGATCGGAGCAATGTATCAGGAGTAAGACTGCGCTGGAGGATATGGCAAATCTGATTACGGAGAGTGTTAGTCCGAAGTTTGATTCGATCAATCAAAATAAAGAGCTCACTGTGCACATGTATTCCCGGCATATAGATCTGGTTTCGGATGTTCCTTCTACAGATGAGGCCTTAGGCATAGCAAATGAAGCAAGAACAATGTGTGGAATAGAAGATTCCGGATGGTTGAAAAAGGTAGCAGAATTAAACAAGGCCGGGGTGCAGGAACAGAAGGAAGAAGTAGAGATGCAGTTCTTCTCAATAGGGGACTGGTGTATGTGCGGAGGACCCTATGAATTCATGGTGGGATTTGCATTGGAAGCAGCCCGGATCCTTCATAATGAGTTCTTCTATATGAATGGCTATACAAATGGCTGCTTACTATACTTTCCCACCATGGATGAATTTGATGCCGGAGGATATGAGGTATATTGGTCAATGCTAATATACTACAGGTATCTGGATAGGGTTTTTCCATTTAGAAGAGAAGAGGCTTCTAAGCTGATACGCTTTGTAACGGAATGCGGAAAAAATTAATCCTGAATCCGTGAAATTCCGTTTCAAATTTAAACAAATGCAGTTTTAGTTCATTTTATCACCGGGAAGCTGAAGATGAACAAAGTAACCGTTATCACCTGGGGAAATGACTCGAAGAAAAACTGTAGCGAAGGTATAGAAAAGGATTAAATCATTTCTGAAAAATACATGGAGGTTTGTTAGATATGAATGCATATGATTTTGACGGAACTATTTATGCGGGCGACTGTTCTATAGAGTTTGCCTTATTCTGCTGTAAACATCATCCGAAGATGTGGGTGACGTTTTTCCCGAAGGCAGTGTTTAATCTCGGAAGATATAAACAGGGAAGTATGTCGCGTGCAAAAATGATGAAAGAATTCTTTACTTTCCTTAAAAAGGATAATTTGAAGGATTTCAACAAGCTGATAAAAAAATTCTGGGATCAGAACGAAAAAAAGATATCGAAATGGTATCTGGACCAGAAGAGACCGGATGATGTGATAATAAGCGCATCTCCGACCTGTATCATAGCGCCCATAGCAAAGAGGCTCGGAGTGAACTATGTAGCTACAGAATATGACAGGGAATATGGAGTTTTCCTGGATAACCTGATGTTTGCAAAGGGAAAAGCCAGATACATGATAGACAACGGGTTCCCTGTGATAGAAAACTTTTATTCTGATTCACTGGCCGATACACCTCTGGCGCTATGTGCGGAAAAAGCCCATCTTGTAATAGATAATGCCCAGACTGTGGTAGACTGGCCGGAGCTTGATAAAAAGACCATGGCTAAAGTAAAAAAGAAGATTAATACAGGTTGGAATATACATATTTAAGTGGTTGGGGACTTAGTTCGTGATTATGGTATAGAATTTTTACAAAATACCACCCAGGACTCTGGTATTCTGCATATCCGCATTCGGATGGCTTCTCCGCCTTTTTTTACGAAATCAGTTATCTTAAGATGATTGCAGCGAAAGTTTATAGGTTAGTAAAAAAATGGGGAATTTTTATAATTGTATCTTGACGCGGTGTCAGGAAGATGATATAATTCATATTGACACGAAGTCAGAATGGGAATTGGAGGTTTTTTTATGCCAAAAGGATCACCCGAAAGAACCGCAGCAAGAAAAGAAGAGATCATAAATGCCTGCGAAAAGCTGTATCAAACTATGAGCTTTAAGGATATCACACTAAAAGAGATCGGAAATGAAACCTCTTTTTCAAGACCAACTATATATAATTATTTCCAGACTAAAGAGGAGATATTCCTTGCACTTTTTGAAAGAGAATATGTGCGCTGGAATGAAGAATTAGAGGGTATCTTTGAGAAAAATGAAATTCTTACGAAGGAGCAGGTGGCTGAGAAGCTGGCATTATCCATAGCAAATAGGGAGCAGCTCTTGAGGCTTCTTGCCATGAATAATTATGATATGGAGGCGAACAGCAGACCGGAGCTTCTAACATCATTTAAGATCTCTTATGGGGAGTCCATGAGGAATATATGCAGGATTCTTACAAAGTTTTGTCCGGAGAAATCGGTTAAGGAGATTCAGAATATTATATACATATTCTTCCCATTTATGTTTGGCATATATCCTTACTCGGCAGTAACAGACAAGCAGATGAAAGCAATGAAAGAAGCAAATGTGGATTTTGTATATCAATCCGTTTTTGATATAACTAATAACTGTTTGCTGAAGCTTTTATAAAGCGTAGCAGACTGAAATAACATGGAAGGAGCACGACAATGAAATATTCAAAGCTTGGAAATTCAGATTTGAATGTATCACGTATCTGTATGGGCTGTATGGGATTTGGTGATGCAACAAAGGGGCAGCATAGCTGGACGATTGACGAGGAACATTCGAGGGAGATCATAAAGAGAGGTCTTGACCTTGGAGTGAATTTCTTTGATACTGCGATAGCTTATCAGAGTGGAACCAGTGAACAGTATGTAGGTAGGGCACTTAAGAATTTTACAAAGAGAACGGATGTTGTAGTTGCAACTAAATTTCTTCCAAGAACTCCTGAGGAGATAGAAAAAGGCATCTCCGGTCAGCAGCATATAGAAAATATGATAAATACAAGTCTCCAAAACCTTGGGATGGACTATGTAGATCTGTATATTTATCATATGTGGGACTGGAATACTGATATATATGACATTATGGATGGCTTAAACCGCATTGTAAAAGAGGGAAAAGCAAGATATATAGGTATTTCCAATTGCTTTGCATGGCAAATTGCAAAGGCCAATGCTTTGGCAGAAAAAGAAGGTTTTGTAAAGTTTGTTTCAATCCAAGGACACTACAATCTGATATTCCGTGAAGAAGAGCGTGAAATGATTCCGTATTGTGAAGAAGAAAATATTGCGCTCACTCCATATAGTGCATTGGCGAGTGGAAGACTTTCAAGGAAGCCCGGAGAAGGAGATACAAAACGAGCGTCTGAGGATAACTATGCCAAGTTTAAATATGATGCTACCGCTGAGCAGGATAATGTGATCATAAACCATGTGGCTGAACTTGCCGAGAAACATAATGTAACCATGACAGAGGTGTCTCTAGCATGGCTTCTTACGAAAGTAACTTCTCCTGTGGTAGGAGCAACAAAACTTCATCATATAGAAGGGGCAGCCAAAGCTGTGGAGTTAAATTTAACCGATGATGAATTGAAATACCTTGAAGAACCATATGTTCCACATTCTCTGGCAGGTGTCATGGCACAAAATAAAAGAACTGATAAATCGAAGAAGCATGTATGGACTACTGGTGCACAGAAGATTATTGGAGGGGAGAAATAATATGGCAGAAAAAATAGTACAGACAGCAGGAAGAGAACAGTTAGGTGAGTTTGCACCGATGTTTGCACATCTTAACGATGATGTGCTATTTGGTGAAGTATGGAATGAGGAAGCTATTGATGTTAAGACAAAATGCATCATAACAGTAGTTGCACTTATGGCTTCCGGTATTACTGATTCATCTCTAACATATCATCTTCAGAATGCCAAGTCTCATGGGGTTACCAAAGATGAGATAGCTGCTATCATAACTCATGCCACCATGTATGTTGGCTGGCCGAAAGGTTGGGCAGTATTCCGCCTTGCAAAGCAAGTATGGTGCGAGGAGATCAAATCCCAGAAAGAAGGATTACAGTAAGCAAATTCCAATATGATGCATTTCCACCATCTGTGGATAGAAGTCCTGAAAACATCCGTGTCATTGTCATATTGAAACATAGGAGCAGTATGGATACCGGTTGCTCCTTTTCTAATATACGAATGGCTTTGGACGGGATATAACAAAACAGAAGATATACCCCACCTCTTAGCGTAGCGAAGGAGGGGGGAGATCTTCGTTTCAGGCGGGGTTCAAGCCCCGACTGAAATGAGATGCGGAGCATCGTTTTGTTACCGAGGAAACGCTGAAAGCGTTTTCGAGGTGACTTTGACGATAAATTACAGGATAATGGTTTATGAAATTAAGAAGACTTAGAGACAATGAAATAAAATTATTACAGGATTTTCTGTATGAGGCAATCTTTATTCCGGAGGGTGTAGAGCCACCTGTCAGAGAGATTATTTATCAACCTGAACTGAAGATTTATTATGAGAATTTTGGGAAGGGTAAGGCAGATTATTGTATTGTCGCAGATGATGACGGCAGAGTGATTGGAGCGGTCTGGACCCGGCTAATGAATGATTACGGTCACGTAGATGATAATACCCCATCGTTTGCCATATCGCTATACAAGGAATACCGTGGACAGGGTATTGGGACACGGATGATGAATGAGATGCTTGCGCTACTTAAAGAAAAGGGATATAAGCAAGCTTCCCTTGCTGTACAGAAAGCCAATTATGCAGTCCGGATGTACGAGAAGGTCGGATTCAGAACCGTGAATGAGAATGAAGAAGAATATATTATGGTGTGCAAGTTATATTCGGCAGGATAATACATGAAGGAGTTTTGTAGAATGCGAGCTTTAATAATTAATTGCAGCCCTGTTCGTACGGGAGCTACTGCTGAAATAGTTAAGTTAGTTTCGGAACAGTTATCAAATAAATACGATGTTAAAAGTATCTGCATAGATGATTATACCTTTGGATTCTGTAGAGGTTGCCGTTCATGCCACAATACGGCGAAGTGTGTCATGAGTGATGCAGCGGTTATTGAGAGCATAATGGGTGAATATGATGCGGCGGATATTATTGTCTCCGTTTCTCCGTCATACTGGGCTGATATCCCCGGGCAGTTTAAGGCATTCATCGATAGATGTACACCTTGGTGCAATACACATGAACCCCATGCAACAATTAAACCCGGAAAGAAGGGATATACTATTGCTCTGAGAACTGGTCCTAACATGCCGGAGTGTGAGAGGATAATTGGCAGTATAGAACATTTTTATGGCCATTTGGAGATAGAGAGTGCGGGACATCTTGGGCTGACATCTATCGAATATAAATCGGATATAGAGTCAAGAAAACCAGAAATCCTGGAATTCTGTAAAAATATTTTGGATAAAAAAACAAGTGTTTTGCCAGAATGAAATAAGAAAAGCGTTGGTGGAGGGACAAATATTTCGTAGCGGAATAGAGGAACAATATGGATAATAAGAATATTGAGAATTTTATCAGAAAACAGAAGGTTGCTTTTATCTGTTCCATTGATGAAGAGGGATTCCCAAATGTGAAAGCTATGCTTAAACCCAGAAAGATGGATGGGTTGCATCATTTTTATTTTTCTACAAATACATCTTCAATGAGAGTAAAACAGTATATGAATAATTCCAATGCGTGCGTATACTTCTATCATAAGGGTTTGATTAAGTACGTGGGTGTTATGCTTAAGGGCAAAATGGAAGTACTGACTGACCAAGAGACGAAAGATATGATCTGGCGTAAAGGAGACACAATGTTCTACAAGGGTGGGGTTACTGATCCGGATTATTGTGTATTAAAGTTTATCGCTGAAAGCGGAAGATACTATTGTGACTTGAAGACGGAAAGCTTCGCGATTGAATAGTGCGCTTTTTGAGAAAAGGTGATATAATCAAACACCCATGCAGGACATGGACATTATGAAAATATATGTCTCTATTATCATGAATTGTGAGGTGTGATCTAGCGAAGACAATAGCAATCTGTGGGAAAATATGTTGTGGAAAACCTACTAAAGCTCTGTTTTCTTAATCAAGCGAAAGGAAAAACAAGAAAAATGACAGATTTTGAAAGAATCAGGCAATACTATAAATACTTCGATGAAAAAAACAGGTTGATTAATACCAATAGCGGGAAACTGGAATATGTTATGACAACAGATATTTTGGAAAAGAATCTCCCTCCTGAAGGAAACATCCTGGATCTTGGCGGAGGAGCAGGTGCTTATTCATTTTATCTGGCCGAAAAAGGATATCAGGTATATCTGGCTGATTTATCGGAAGACCTGATCATGATGGCAAAGCAACAGGCACGGGAGAGTGGGGATAGCAACCTAATATCCTGCGATGTAGTTAACGCGATAGATCTGAGCATATATAATGACAATCAGTTTGATGCAATTCTTCTCCTCGGTCCTCTGTATCACCTGCTTGAAAAAGACGAGCGTGAAAAATGTATATCAGAAGTCCGCAGAGTTCTAAAAACAGGTGGGATAGTTTTTGCCGGTTTTATCCCCTACCTATCCGGAAGCATTGCTATAGTTGACAGATATTTTGGCCACCCAAACCAGGTAAATGCTGATAACTTGATGCGGGTTTTTCAGTATGGTCAATTCAGAAATCTGGAAAATGCAGGTTTCCAAGAAGGGTATTATCCGACTTCCGCAGAGATCGAAATGCTGTTCCGGCAAAACGGGTTCAACAAACTGCTTACCAGATCTGTCCGTGGCTTTGGGTATGAGAAAGAAGATATGCTTGAACAGATGAGACAGAAGGATCCTTCTATGTTTGACACTGTTATGAAAATCATCAATGAAACAGCTGAAAATAGCGCAATCATTGAAATGTGTGGCCACGCTATACATGTTTGTCAAAAGAAATAGAAATCCGGAAGTCGATCAAATATAAGGATTACAAACATATCATCCGCATTCCATTGGAATAATGGAAAAGCAGGCATGATAGGACTTTGAGGGTACTTACCGATCCTGATTATTGTGTATTAATGTTTAAAACAAATTATCCATCAGTGGACGGAGAAAGGCACAATATATGAGGAAGGTGGGGGGGAGATCTTCGTTTCAGGCGGGGTTCAAGCCCCGACTGAAATGAGATGCGGAGCATCGTTTTGTTACCGAGGAAACGCTGAAGGCGTTTTCGAGGTGACTTTGACAAAATAGAAAAAGAAGTATAGAAAAGTTAATGTAAATAAAAATTGACATTATATGGAATAATGTGTATAATAATTGACATAAGGAGGTAATGACATGGCTAAAAAATCGATTGTCCTATTACCTGAAACAGAAGATATTTTAAAACAGATGGGGTCGCAAATAAAGTATGCCCGCCTAAGAAGAAAAATTACAACAGAGCTTGTGGCAGAGAGAGCAGGGATAAGCCGTGCAACTCTGGTGTCAATTGAAAAAGGTTCACCCTCGGTTGCAATAGGTTACTATGCTGCTGTATTGCATGCACTGAATTTTATGGATAAGGATTTGTTACTTGTTGCGAAAGATGACGAGCTGGGACGAAAATTACAAGATTTGAATCTGTCGGTAAGTAAGAGGGTATCAAGAAAAGGATAGTCGCTATGGATAAAGAGAAATGTATCTATGTATATTCTGATTTCCTATCGTATCATAACGAATTGCTTGGGAAAATATATGTTACACAAACCAAAGGAAAAGAATTCTATTCATTTGAATACGATGAAAAATGGTTAGAAAAGCAGTATGTGCTTTTGGATCCTGACCTCCAGCTTTATAAGGGGCGGCAATACATTAATGATGATAAAAATATTTTTGGAATTTTTGCAGACTCCTGCCCTGACAGGTGGGGAAGAAAGTTAATGAATCGCCGAGAGGAGATACGAGCTAAAAAAGAAGACGACAAGCCGCGGAAGTTATTGGAAAGTGATTATCTTATAGGAGTGTTTGATGAAAGCAGGATGGGGGCGTTGCGTTTTAAAATCGACCCAATGGGAGATTTCCTTTCAAATGATAAAGAATTTG
>JAEEGL014029994.1_pt1 | contig 10737 bp, 6 predicted proteins | sample 9134231 | NCBI WGS metagenome assembly JAEEGL01 (sample SAMN16246548, study PRJNA631951) | gut metagenome | biome: gut microbiome; feature: rumen; material: fiber-attached | host: Bos | place: Iran: Karaj | collected 2018-10 | reverse complement strand
GCCCACATCGGCTTCGGCCACATCGGCGGCGCCATGAGCATCGTGGAGGCGGTGGCCCTGCTCTATGGGGAGTTCCTGCGCTACGACCCGAAAAACCCCCAGTGGCCGGAACGGGACAAGCTGGTCATCTCCAAGGGCCACGCGGGTCCCACGGTCTACGCCACCCTGGCCATGAAGGGCTTCTTCCCGGAGAGCATGCTCCGGGAGCTGAACCAGGGCGGCGGCCGCCTGCCCAGCCATACGGACCGGAACAAAACTCCCGGCATCGATATGACCACCGGCTCCCTGGGCCAGGGTCTCTCCGCCGGCTGCGGCATCGCCCTGGGGGACCGGATGGACGGCCGGGACGCGAATACCTTCGTTTTCCTGGGAGACGGGGAGCTGGATGAGGGACAGAACTGGGAGGCGTTCCTCTTCACCAACCAGCAGAAGCTCTCCAACCTGATTGCAATCGTGGACGTGAACGGCCAGCAGCTGGACGGCTACACCAGGGACGTGATGGACCTGGGGGATGTGGAACAGAAGATCGCCGCCTTCGGCTGGCACGTGGAGTCCTGCGACGGACATGACATTCCCGCCCTCTATAAGGCACTCTCCAATGCCCTCAGCTGGACGGAAGGCCCCAGCGCCGTGGTGATGCACACGAAGAAGGGCCGCGGATGCTCCTTCGCGGAGGGGATCCTCTCCAATCACCACATCAATTTCAAGCCCGAGCAGATGGAAGAGGCCCTGGAAAAGGCAAACCAGGTCCTGGAAGAAGCCCGGAACGCTCTGAGAAAGTGAGGGGACGCTGATATGTTCAAAGTGAATGCGGAGCTGAAGCCCTCCGAAACCCTCATGCGGGAGGCCTACTGCGGCGCCCTGATGGAGATGGCGAAAACGGATCCGCGCATCGTCGCTCTGGACGCGGATCTGGTGAGCTCCTCCGGCATGAAGCCCTTTTTCCAGGCCTATCCGGACCGGGCGATCCAGTGCGGCATCGCGGAGGCCAATATGATCGGCGTGGCCGCGGGCCTCTCCCTCACGGGGAAGGTGCCCTTCTGCCACAGCTTCGGTCCCTTTGCCTCCCGCCGGGTCTGCGACCAGATCTTCATCTCCGCCGCCTACGCGAAGCTGAACGTGCGCATCGTGGGCTCCGATCCCGGCGTCACGGCGGCCTACAACGGCGGCACCCACATGCCCTTTGAGGATATGGCGGTGCTCCGGGGCATTCCGGAGATCACCCTTCTGGAGCCCTGCGACCCCGTGTGTATGGCGGACCTGACCCGGCAGCTGGCGGACGTCTACGGCGTGTACTACATCCGCATGGCCCGCAAAAACGCCGTCGCCGTCTACGAAAGCGGCAGCACCTTCCAGATCGGCAAGGGGAACATCCTCCGGGCCGGAATGGACGTGACGGTCATCGCCAGCGGCATTATGGTGGCGGAGGCCTTGAAGGCCGCCGAGCTGCTGGCCGCGGAGGGGGTCTCCGCCCGGGTGGTGGATATGTTCACCTGGAAGCCCATCGACGCCGAGCTGGTGGCCAAATGCGCTGAGGAGACCGGCGCGCTGGTGACGGCGGAAAACCACAATATCTATGGCGGCCTGGGCTCTGCCGTGGCAGAGGCTGCGGTGAAGACGGTCCCCGTGCCCATCGAGATGGTGGGGACCGACGACCGCTTCGGCCAGGTGGGGACGGAGGCATTCCTCCGGACGGAATACCGCCTGACTGCCCAGCACATCGCCGAGGCGGCGAAAAAGGCCATTGAGAGAAAATAAGACAGAATGACAAACTGAGGGGCAGATGCGTGTCGCATCTGCCCCTTGAGCATATTCAGCCGTTCAGTATTGTTCCTCCCATTCCTGATCGGAGCAGGTATAGCGCAGCGAGCGCAGCCCGCCGAAGCCAAGGGACCAGCGGTAATCCTCCGTGGGCAGCAGCAGACGGTCCCGTGTCATTAGGGTAGAGCAGCCCTCCGACAGGGGAATCAAGTCAGCGTTCCGCAGCAGGGCGCTCTCCAGCGCGGCCAGAAGCTCCGTTTCCAGAGCCGGGTCCTCCGAAGAACTCAGGCTTATGGACAGCGCTTCGCCTTCCGGCCCGGTCACGGTCCGCTCCTCGCCCCGGAGAAGGGCATAGACCTCCGGCAGGAGCGCAGTGTATTGCCTGCCCTCCAGAGAGAAGGTCAGAAGCTCTCCGGCAGCATTCCAGGAGGGATCGCAGCGATAGGCGTCTTCCAGATAGGCCTCCATGAGCTCTGCGGGGTCGGCGGGATCGGCGGCCCAGCCCATTCCCAGGAGAAGATCGACCTGGTTCTGCCGGAGAGCGGCCAGGGGGTCCTTCCCCGGATCGAGGGCCGGGACAAGGGAGAGCTTCCCCTCCAGAGCGGTGCCCCGGATCGCCTGGGTGAGCTGGCTGACCAGCAGATCATAGCTCCGTTGTGCGGAGCCCGTGCCGCCGCCGGGGATGCCTACCGTGAGCTCGATCCGGTCCTCCTCTGTGAGCAGGCCGGCGTCCAGCGCCATAGTCCAGGCCCGGTCGAAGAGGAGCCCTGCCGCCTCCGGATCATAGCCTCCGGAGGCTTCCGCGCTGCCCCAATACTCAGCCAGGACCGCCTTCCCCTGCGCGGTAGTCCGATAGAGGTCTCCTCCGGGGCCGGAAGAGACCAGCAGGGAGATCAAACCCAGGGCGGGCTGTTGGGTCGGAAAGATCTCCCGGCAGAGAGCCTCCCGGTCCAGACTGAAGCTGACGGCACGTCGGAATTCCGGGATGGTGAGGATGGTCTTGTTCACCGATCCCCCGGCCTCGGCCTGCCGCAGGGTAAGCTCGTCCAGGTCGGGGTTGAGGGCCAGGAACAGGACGGCGCCGCCGGGAATGGTCCGGCACCGGCAGCCCTCCGGGGCTTCTGCCTTGCCGGAGAGAAGGCAGGCGTCCACAGCGCCTTGCGCAAAGAGCTCTTCGGCTTCCGCATCGTCGGCGGCGAGGGTCACTTCCACGGCGGTGGTCTGGTAGCAGCCGCCGTCCCCGGACCATTCAAAATAGGCGGGATTCCGTTCCAGCGAGCAGCCGACGCCCGGCAGCCATTCTTTTAAGACGTAAGGACCGCAGCTGGGACTGGTTTCCACGCTGCTTCCGTAGGAATTCCGGTAGCTCCCGTTCTCCCAGACAGCGCAGGCGTCATAAAGCTCCGTTTTCACCAGCCAGCGCCGCGTCAGAGCGGCGCTCAGCTCTTCCGCGTCCGCAGGTCTTTCCAGAAGGAGGATCAGGGATTCCTCGTTTTCAGCCATGATCCCTACTTCAGACCAGCGGACCGGGGGAGGGGGGCAGGCGTAAACGAAGTAGGAGGGAAGGGCCGCCTCCGTGTCTCCCCAGGCGGGATTGCCCAGGGTGAGGGTGCAAAAGAATTGGTAGCTTTCTTCAGTGAGGGGGACCAGGCCGTTTTCGTCCATCTGTGCCAGCAGCGACTCCCAGGCGCTGAGATCAAAGCATTTCTCGCCGTACAGCTCCACATAGAAACGGAGCCGATCCCCATAGAGCAGTTCCTCCAGGGGATAGTCAAGAGCGATGGAGACCGCATAGCCTTCCGGGGTGCAGAATACGCCGTCCCCATTCAGGCTCAGGTCCGTTAGCGCGTAGCATCCCCGACGGGCGTTTTCCGTCAGCATGGGGAGCTTCTGCGTCCAATAATCCCGTGCGCCGGAAAGAGCCAGGGTCCCTTCTGTGAAAAGAGACGCGCCGGGATCACGGACATCCGGGTCCAGCAGACGCATGGCGGATCCCACAAAATCCGACGCAGTCAGCGGGCTGCCATCCTGCCAGCGCAGATCGGGGCGGAGGCGGATGCGGTAGGCACGCCGGTCCGCTCCGGCGGGAAGCCCCAGGCGGGAGGAGAAGAGAGAGGTCACATCCTCCGGTTCCTCCAGGGCCATGACCGGGAGCAGCCGGGGAGAGCCGGTCTCGTCAAGGACCTCCTCGTACAGTCCGGCGGAAAGACAGTCCCGAAGGGCGGCGGAAAAGCCCTCCTCCGGATGCAGGGGACTCCAGTTGTCGGGAATGCCGGAGGAAGCCAGACGGAGAGTATATCCGGGTTCTTCCGACGACTTGTCCTCCGGCGCAGGGAGCTGAACGGAGGACGATGGAGCAGGGGAGGGGACTGCCGTGACGGCAGCATCGGGAGCGGCTTTCGGCTCCGCTCCGGCAGAAGCCGCGCCGATAACGGCAAGAATAGACAGCAGAAGGGCAGCCAGGGGTTTTGCCAGGTTCTTCATGGTTCAAAGGGGTTCCTTTCAGAGAGATCAGGCGCCGTGGGCAGCGGCCCACTGAGCGTCATCCTGCGTATAGCGGAGGGAGCGCACGCCGCCGAAGGAGCTGAGAATGCTGTAGCTTCGGCTGCCGGGCTCCAGCTTCCCGGAGAGCCAGAGCGGAGTCATCCCCTGAGCGACCACTATGAAGCGGCGCTCCTTGAGCAGCGCCTCCTCCAGATCGGCCAGGACCTGGAGCCGCAGCTCGGGGTCGTCGGCGTACGCGCCGCCCTCCAGAATGGAGCGGCACCACTCGGTATAGCTCCGGGTGACGATATCATCCTGGATCAAAAGTGTCAGCAGCTTGCTTCCGGGGTCAAAGCCCCGGCCCTCCTGGATGGTGTTGAAGGCAGGGTCACAGTAGCATTGGATCAGACCGTAGGGGTCAAAGGGGGCGCCGCCCCATGCGCCGTATCCCATTTCTATCTCCCCGGCGGCTACGGCGCTGTAACGGTCGGGAACACAGACGAAGAGGATACTGCATTTTCCCTGGAAGTCCGTTCCGGCGGTGGCAGAATCGAGGAATACCTGCATCAGCTCATTCTGCCGGAGCTGACCCTGGCTGAGCGAGTCCCCACCCACTGCGCAGCGGAGCTCGATGACCATATCACTGTCCCACTGCCCGGCTTCGGTCATCTGATCCGCAGCGGTCTGAAACAATCGTCGGGCCCGGGCCGGGTCATAGCCGGTACAGCTTTCGGAAGCAAGGCGCAGTCCAAAAGAGTCCGTAATGGCGCTCAGGTTTACGCCGTATGCACTGCAGAGCGCATCCATGCCCGGAACGGAAGCGCGATAGCGGCTCTTCAGATCCTCCGATACGTTGTAACAGTACAGGTCCCCGATCAGGCCCAGGGCGGGACGGCAGCTCTCTTCCCCTGCTTCCGCCAGACGGGAACGGTCGATGGAGTAGCTGAGGGCATCCCGGAAAGCGTCATTGGCAAGGCAGGTTTTGTTGACCCGCTTGTTTCCGTCGGAGCTCTGCTCCTGCAGCGCGAGAAGGGTCCTTTGATCCGTGACCATAAAAAAGCGGTAGATGTAGGCGTCGTCCCGTGAAAGCAGGACAGCGTCCGCCCCGGGCGCCGCCGCATCCTCCAGAACATCCAGCTCACCCTGCCGGAAGCGGCTCAAGGCCTCTGCCCGGTCCAGGAAAGAGAGCACGATGCGGTCCGTTTCATAGAGTCCTTCCTGGGGATCCTTATAGCCGAGCCAGCTTTCGTTTCGTTCCAGGATCAGCTGCGTATCGTCCATAGCGGCAAGACGGTACGGGCCGCAGCTCATGCTGGTCTCCACGGTCGTGCCGTAATCCGTATAGAGCATTCCGTCGTAATCAAAGCTGCCGCCTTCATACAGGGACGGATATACCAGCCAGGGCGTAGTCAGGCCAAAAAGAAAGTCAAATCTGTCGACGCTGTGTTCGCATATGTACAGAAGCGTGTATTCATCCTCCTTCAGCAGACCCACGGATTCCCACGGCGTCACGGGCCAGCTTTTGCGGTAAGCCGTATAATAGGCCAGATCCTCCCAGGACTCCCGGCCCCAGTCGTCGCTGCCGGTAAAGGAGTAGAGAAGCTGCATGGAACTGTGATTCAAGGGAACGTAGCCCTTCGGATCGGCCAGCTCCTCCAGAGCGGTGAAGATGTCTTCGGGAACGTATCCGGCGCGGTAGTAGTCCTCCAGGCTGTTTCCGTCCAGCCAGACGTTCAGAGGCGAGTAGAGAGAAATGCAGAGGAGATTGCCGTCCGGCGTCCGGCAGAATCCGTCCGAGCCGACGCTCCAGTCGGAGAGAGGATAGGTGATCCCGCCCTCATAGGCATTTTCGACCCAGGTATCCATTCCGGAACGGAGATAAGCACCGGAGCCGGCCAGTTCGATGGCTCCGCTGCTGAAGGCTTCCGCCCGGATATTGGCCCGCTGGGGCGCCAGAAGCAGCCGCATGGAATCCAGATAACTGTCCGCATCGATGGGGGTGTGAGACGCATCGTCCCAGCAGGCGTCCGGTGCCAGGCGGATGCGCCAGACGCGGCCGGTTTCCTCCGGGCCGATCCCCCAGGCTGCCGCACCCTCCCATGAGGAGGTGATGTCCTCGACGCTCTCTGCCATGGTGAAAAGCCAGCTGTCTTCCATAGCCCCTTCTTCGCCGGCTTTAAGGCCGATATCCACCAGAGGAGAAGTGGTCAGAGACCAAAGAAGGGCGTCCGAGGCGGAAACCCAGCTGTGTACGTTCCAGCAGCGGGGTATCGTCTCGGTGGAGAGACGAAGGGTATGAAAGCCGGGCTGCGCAGGCTCGGGCGGTTCCGTCGGAGCGGGCTCGGGCGGGAGCGTCGGCGCGGCGGCAGCTGCCGAGTCGGTGGGCCGCGGGGAGGGGGTGATCTCCTTCGTTTTGCAGCCTGCCGCAAGTGCGAGCAGCAGAGAGAGAGCAAGAAACAAAACGGCAGCTCGATGTTTCATGGTTTCCTCCTGAAGAATGTAGGAGTGTGTCCCGTTAGGGGGGAACAGAAAAAGGCTGCAAAATCCTATCGGATCTTGCAGCCTGGTTTCCGAAAACCGTTCAGCCGCCCAGGGTAGGCAGATAATAATCCGCAGGACGGGATTTGATCTCCATGATGCACAGAACTATCTTTACGATGGCGCAGATCAAGAGTAAGATCGCCAGAACTCCGCCCAGGATCTTGCTGACGGGAACATTGCAATACTGCGGGATCAGCTTGCCGAAGAACCAGCCCTTCACACCGCATATCCCCATCGCCAGGGGGAAAATATTAAAGGGCAAGGTCTTTTTACCGATGGTGCAGAGGGTGATGATCCCAAGGACCATCATCAGGACCGGAGCGCCCAGCTCGTGCAGCGTGATGTTCTTCCATTTCAGGGAAGGATCCTTGTCGGCGGCGATCACGGTATCCAGCTGCTTGAAGTTGTAATTAAAGAGGATCTCTCCCCACATGCTGGTCTGTGTCTTGGTATCCTTTTTCCCGGTGGGCTCATAACGGAAATAGGGCATAAACCACTGGACGAAGATCAGTACCACGAAGACCGCGGCAATATAATGGACGAGATTGATCTTTTTCAGGATTCCGACTCTCTTGGCATCCATTTCCATATCTGAAAGACCTCCAAATCGTGCTGTAATCGAAAAAGCCTCCAAGAATCATGGATGTATTTTAGCACAAGTCCCGTCGGATTACAAGAGCCGATTTTGATGATTTGACTAAAAGAATGCGCTGAGAAAAGGGGAAGAAACCGACGTCCCGGAAGGGGATCAGCCAAGCTCAGCGTCGTCCAGCACCGTCAAAGGGTCGATGAGCTCGCCGTCAAGATAGACCCGAAAGTCCAGATGAACGCCGGTGACCCTGCCGGTAGCTCCCATGGTCGCGATGACCTGGCCCTGGGTGACCTGGTCGCCCGCCTCGACCAGAAGTCCGCTGCAATGGGAATAGCGGGACTGGTAGCCGTTGCCATGGTCGATCAGTATGGTGAGACCGTAGCCGCCGTCGTGCTCCTCGGCCTCCAGCACCGTACCGGAAGCGGCGGCGTGGATCTTCGTACCCGCCTTGTCCGCCAGATCGATCCCTCCGTGGAACTGGGTGGTCTCTCCGTTGACCGGGTCGATGCGGGTGCCGAATAAGGAGCTGAGGTAGCCGCTTTCGCTGAAACGGACAGGCCAGACATGGGGAAGGTTCTCGCCCGCCTCCTGACGGGTCTTTACGTCCTCGAGAGAGAGGATCAGGCCCTCGTTCGGCTCCGCTGTGAAATGAACAGCCTGCTCCCGGAAGGAGCGCTTTACGGCTTCATTGACCCGGTCGGCGACAGGGGAGAAGACAGCGCCCGCAGAGAGAGCAGGAAGCAGGATCGCGGCAGAAAGAAGCGCAGCCGCGCCGCGCAGAAACCGTTTCAAAAGGGAAGAAGACTTCATGTTGAGCTCCGCCTTGGTTACAGTGATCTCTGAAATTGGTTACATATTATTACAAACCGGCGGAAAAATCAAGAGCGAATTGTAATTCTTTCCGTTTCTTTTCTGGAAAACTTTGCCGGCGGCAAAAAACGGGCCGAAGAGACAGGAAAAAGTCCCTTCGGCCTCAGTTCCGGTGAGAGCGCGTTACTCTTCAAAAAACTTGCGGTGGACGGCCCGCATGGCAACGTCTGCGTTCTCCGCGTCGATGAGGACGGAGATCTTGATCTCACTGGTGGAGATCATGTGGATGTTGATCTGGGCGGAGGCCAGGGCCTCAAACATGAGGGAGGCCACGCCGGGCCGGTTGATCATGCCCGCGCCCACGACGCTGAGCTTGCAGATGTTGGCGTTCACGGTGAGGTGGTCGAAGCCGATGACCGCCTGCTCCTTCTCCAGGGCGGACTGGGCGTGCTCCAGCTCCGTCCTGGGGATGGTAAAGCTGATGTCCTTGGTGTTGTTGCGTCCGATGGACTGGAGGATCAGATCCACATTGATCTTCTCCCTTGCCAGGACCCGGAACACCTTATAGGCGATGCCGGGCTCATCCTTCAGGCCTACCAGAGCGATCCTGGCGATCTTGTCGTCCCGTGCGATGCCGCTGATCTTGGTCTCTTCCATGCCTTTTGTGACCTCCTTCACTATTGTGCCGGGCTTGCGGACGTAGCTGCTGAGGACCTCCATGGGCACGCCGTAGCGCTTGGCGAGCTCCACGCTGCGGTTGTGCAGCACCTGGGCGCCCATGGACGCCAGCTCCAGCATCTCATCATAGGTGATTTCATTCAGCTTTTTCGCGGTGGGGACGAGACGGGGATCGGCGGTGTAGACGCCCTCCACGTCGGTATAGATCTGGCAGAGATCCGCCCGCATTTTGGCCGCGATGGCCACGGCGGTGGTATCGCTGCCGCCCCGGCCCAGGGTGGTCATGTCCTCGTGCTTGTTGACGCCCTGGAACCCGGCCACCAGCACGACCTTGCCCTGGTCCAGCTCCCGCCGGATGCGCTCCTGATCCAGGGTCTTGATCCGGGCGTTTCCATAGTCGGAGTTGGTCTTCATCCCGACCTGCCAGCCCAGAAGGGAGATGGAAGGGACGCCCAGCTCCTGCAGGGCCATGGCGCAGAGGGAAATGGAGATCTGCTCTCCGGTGGACATCAGCATGTCCATCTCCCGCTTGCTGGGACTGGAGGTGATCTCGTAGGCCTTGGCAATCAGGTCGTCGGTGGTATCGCCCTGGGCGGAGAGGACCACCACCACGTCGTTTCCCGCCCGTTTCGTATCTGCGATGATCCCCGCGACGCGCCGGATCTTTTCCGCGTCGGCCACGGAGGAGCCGCCGAATTTCTGTATGATCAGCATGAATTATCCCGCCTTATTATCTTCCGGACTTGTCCGGTACTGATGGACCGAGCGCGCGCCGGGCGCGGCTCAGTCGAGGACGCGGTAGCGGACCTGGGCCCGGGGCAGCATGCCGGCCGGCATGGGCTCCGTGATGGACCAGCTGTCCCCGCTGCGGATATACCAGCGGGAGACGATCGTGTCCGGGTCGCCCAGGGTCAGAGGCGCGTCGGTCCAGCCTATGCCCCGAGGCGCATTTTTGTGCCGTACGGCGTCCACCACATCGCCCATGACCGCGCTGGCGGTGGGGACGCTGCCGGCGCCGGTGCCGTAGAACAGGGTGTCGCCCACGGCGTTGCCGGTGATGATGACGGCGTTGTAGGCCTCATCCACATGGGCCAGCATGCTGGAGGCCGGGACGAAATGGGGAGCGACCCAGGCGTAAACGGTGCCGTCCTCCTGCCGCTGGAGACGGCAGAGCAGCTTGATGGCCCCGCCGGTGGAGGCTGCGTTTCGGATGTCCTGCAGGGCCACGTTCCGGATCCCCTCCACGGAGACACGGTCCGGCTTCAGCTCCCGGCCCCAGGCCAGGTCCGCCAGGATGCAGAGCTTGCGCACGGCGTCCGTCCCGTCCAGGTCACTGTCGGGGTTCGCCTCCGCATAGCCCAGATGCTGCGCTTCCTTCAGCGCCTCATCCAGCTCCGTCCCGCTCAGCTCCATGGCGGTGAGGATATAATTGGTGGTGCCGTTCAGGATGCCTTTTATCGCCAGGATCTTGTTGGCGGAAAGGTCGTTGTACAGGGGCCGCAGCAGGGGGATGCCGCCGCCTACGCTGGCTTCGAAGAAGTAGTTCACGCCCTTCTCCCTGGCGAGGGCCAGCAGCTCGACGCCGTGCTCCGCCACCAGCTGCTTGTTGGAGGTGACCACGTGCTTGCCTGCCTGCAGGGCCCGCCGGGTAAAGGCCAGGGCCACGCCGCAGCCGCCGATGGTCTCCACCACCACGCCTACCTCGGGGTCGTTTTCCACGATGGAGAAATCCTTCACCATCAGGGGGGCGAAGGGGCTGTCGGGCATTTCCCGCTCGTCCACGATATACTTGAGGCGAGCTTCCTCTCCGGCGCGTGCGGCGACCTCCGCCGCGTTATTCGTTTGGACCTTCGCCCCACCGCTGCCCACCG
>JAEEGL013712171.1_pt1 | contig 10737 bp, 12 predicted proteins | sample 9134231 | NCBI WGS metagenome assembly JAEEGL01 (sample SAMN16246548, study PRJNA631951) | gut metagenome | biome: gut microbiome; feature: rumen; material: fiber-attached | host: Bos | place: Iran: Karaj | collected 2018-10 | reverse complement strand
GTGTCGATCATTGCCAAATACGGCTTTCCCAACGTGCCGATCATTGAATCGCACTATGAGAACTCCGACTTCGTGGTGGACGTAAAATATGCGTCGCTGGGTGCAACGGCGGCCGATTATGACAAAACGTTCCCTGCGGACTATGTGCAGGCGGTGCCCGGCGATGTCAATTATGTTTCGCCGGACCGCATCATTGATGCATCCACCTGCGCCTTCCCCGAAAAGACATGGTTCATCAAAAACACGACCCATCTGAACCGGCACACGGAGGACCCGGACACAGTCTACGGCTTCTTCGACTGGCTGTTTGCCGCCGACGGCGCTTCGTCGGTGCAGAACGAGACCTACCCGCAGTTTTTGGTTGAAAAGCCGGATCAGTCTGTGGTGCCGCTGACCGCCGAAACAGACTACAACATCCTCGGCGACTATCGCCGGGAGAACGGTTTCTTTGCCCGACTGAAAAAGATCCTTGCGGATTACAGGCAGCTGTTCGTGCTGTTGTTCGCGCTCATCCGGAAATAATCATACGAATGGAAAGCCCGCACAAAGCGGGCTTTTTTACTCATTAAGGCTTGCATTTGATTCTTTGTTGTGGTACCAACACAGGAAGCAAAGTAATTGTAAAGTATACGAATACTTCCAGTAATGAATATGATTCTATAGAAGCGGCAATTGTATTCTTTGATTCTAACGGACACTGCATCGGGTATGATTATGCTTATCCGGACTGCGAAACAGCAGGAAAGACGGATTATGTTACTTTTGATTATCCAGTAAACAGAAACACTTATGAAAGCATCACGCCGGCATCCTATCGGTTGTTCTTAAATCACGCGTATTAAGGAAAATATCAACAAAACACCCGCCCTCATCACGGAGAGCGGGTGTTCACATTTTTAATCAATTATCAATTCTTACTTCTTACTTCTTAATTCTTAATTGCTCACTGGTCCTTCGTTGAAAGCGTGTAAATCCACATCACGCCGGAGATGATCGCGTCGAGAAGGTCGCGGTGGATCGGACGGATTTCGCCGATATAATCGTTGAACAGATTCGCCGGCACGCGAGCGGTGATGTCCAGCGGCTTGGGGATACCGAGGGCAAACAGCGTGATGGCGGCGATGTCGCGGTGACGGGTATCGAAGTCCATTTTGCCGCCCTTCTTCACGGTTTTGCCCGCAACGGCGACGGTGACCAGCGATTCACGCATCGAGAACCGGCCATGTCCGCCTTCGGCTTTATGGCCGTGGTCGGGGGTCACAATGATCAGCGAATCGTCCAGCAGACCGTTGCGGATGATGGCGTCATAGATTTGGCCGAGATATTCGTCCACCACGTGGATCTGGTTGAAATAAAGCTCGGAATCTGAGCCGTAGGTGTGGCCGGCGTGGTCCACACTGTCAAACTGCGTAAACAGCAGCGTCGGTTTGTTGCCTTCGTCGAGATAGTTGACAATGCTGTTTGCAACTTCCTCGTCGGTCGGGTCGTTGTGCTTATAGATGTCCAGGTCGTCTTCCACAATGCCGTAGTTGATCACGCTCCAGTTGCCGAAGGAGGCAAGCACGGCGTCGGGCATCGCGCAGCGGATGCGCTTATAGATGGTGGGATACTTGCGCATGTGCTGAATCTTCGGGGGATCGTCGCCTTCGGGCGAGACGTTGCCGTTGGTATACATATTGCGCAGGTTGGACACGCCGGTCAGAATCGAGCCCCAGTTGGGAGCGCTGTCGGTATAGACCTCGGCGCGCGCGTCATATTTGACAGCGCCGTCTTTGAAAATACGGTCAAAGTTCGGCGTGTCGGCGTCTTTGAAATACTGACCCGCGCCGTCAACACCGAGGATAAAGACGTGCTTATAGGCGCCGAAAGAGCAGTCACTCTTGTTCAGCAGCGAGCCGTTTGCGGCGAACGCCATCGGTACGCAGGAGACCACCAGCAAAAGGGTGAGCAACAGGGCGATCGTTTTTTTCATGGGTGATACTTCCTTTCTGTGTTTTCATTTTTCGCGGCGCAGCCAAAGCTGGACCGATTGATTACTGCTTTCTCGCCGTATGTGCTTCATAGATCATCTTGAGACCGTCGAGCAGCAGATGGCGATCATAGCAAAACGGCTTTTTGCAGCACGGCACGATCCCGCCGCCGAGACCGCCCGTTGCAACGAGAGAGACTTTTTCTTCGCCCATCTCTTCGGTGATGCGGTCCACCATGCCGTCGAGCATGGCGGCGGTGCCGAACACGGAGCCGGAGCGCATACATTCGATGGTGTTGGTGCCGATGGCGTGTTCCGGCATCGTGAAGCTGATGGCGGGCAACAGCGCCGTGCCCGCGGCGAGGGCGTCCAGCGAAATTTTGACGCCCGGGGCGATGGTACAGCCGAGGAATTTGCCGTTTTTGTCAATGGCAATGAGCTTGGTCGCCGTGCCGAGATCGGCAACAACGCAGGGCAGCGGATACTTTTTGGCAGCCGCCACGGTGTCCACAATCAGATCCGCGCCGATTTCACCGACCGGCAGAATGTCGCAGGCAAAGCCGTCGTGTACGTCTTCGCCGACGATCAGCGGCGCTTTGCCGAGCACGGTTTTGACCGCGTGAAACAACAGATCGGTCAGCTCCGGCACCACGCTGGAAAGAATGGCGCCGCGAAAATCAACGCCGCGCACGGCGTGCAGGTGGAAAATGTCCATCAGCATCGTGGCATATTCGTCCGCGGTGCGGTGCTTTTCGGAATAGACGCGCGACGTGAACAGCAGCGCGCCGTCGGCATAGCAGCCCAAGGTGATATTGGTGTTTCCGATATCCATCACAAGCAGCATAGCGCCACCTCCATGAATTTCTCTATGGAAATTATAAGCGAATCGGTGGCAAAAGTCAATGAGATATGGTATAATAAAACAAAAAGAAGGGAAGTGACGGCTGTGGTCTGCAATGCCTGTCCGCGCCGGTGCGGCGCCGACCGGACCCGGAAAACCGGTGTGTGCGGTGTCGGGGAATCGTTCTTTGCTGCGCGCGCGGCAACCCATTTTTGGGAGGAGCCGTGCATCAGCGGCACCAAAGGCTCCGGCACGGTGTTCTTTTCCGGGTGCAACCTGCGGTGTGTGTTCTGTCAAAACTTCGAGGTCAGCCACGGCTGCTTCGGCAAAGAGATCACGGACAAACAGCTGTGCGAGATCTTCGACCGTCTGATCGCGCAGGGTGCGCACAACCTGAATCTTGTGAATCCGACGCACTACGCCGAACGGCTTGCGCGGGTTTTGCGCGATTACCGCAGCCCGGTGCCCGTGGTTTATAACAGCAGCGGCTATGAATCCGTGGAAACGCTGCAAAAGCTGGAGGGTCTCGTGGACGTGTATCTGCCGGACTTCAAGTTTTCGCGGTCTGACCGCGCGCAGAAATATGCCGGCGCGGCGGACTATCCGTCCGTTGCCGCCGCGGCAATTGCGGAAATGAAACGCCAACAGCCCGATGACGTGTTTGAAGGCGATCTGCTGAAACGGGGCGTGATCGTACGGCATCTGATTTTGCCGAAGAATACCAATGCGTCGGTTGAAGTGCTGCAGACGATCGCCGACCGGTTCGGCACAAAGACCATCGTCAGCCTGATGGCACAGTACACGCCCTGCGGCGAGATCGACCGGTTTCCGGAACTGCAGCGCCCGATTACGCAGCGTGAATACGACAAGGTTGTGGCGGCGCTTGCCGACCTCGGGTTTGAAAACGCCTATGTGCAGGAGCGCACGAGCGCCGACACGCAATATATCCCGCCGTTTGATCTGACGGGGATTCCAAACTAAAAGTCCGGTTTTCCGTACCGGCGACGGACGAATGTGCTTGCTTTTCCCGCTGCCTTCTGCTATACTGCAGGCAGAAAGGATGTGGACACGATGGCAGACAACCACGATTGGCTCGAAGATATGCGGCTGATGGAAGTGCTTCATTCTTATGAGAAGGAAAGCGGCAGTCAGTCCTCCTCCAATTCCGGCTGCAGCAATGCGGGGCTGCTTTTGATTGTGTATATTCTCGGCGTGCTCTGGGTTCTCGGCAAACTCAGCGAAGCCGGTATGCCGAAGTGGGTAACACTGGTGCTGCTCATCCCCGCCGCCATTCCGCTGATTACTAGTCTGAACATGAAGGGCTGAACAGTTTTTTCTAAAGAAACCGCGCCGCAACCTCTTTACAAATCGCGGCGCACCATGTATAATAAAACCACCAATATTCCGAAATGGAGGACAAGAAAAATGAAGAAATTTGCAAGTGAATTCAAAGCGTTCGTGCTGCGCGGCAACGTGATGGATATGGCCGTCGGCGTCATCATCGGTGCTGCGTTCGGTTCCATCGTCACTGCGCTGACCGACGACTTCATCAACCCCCTGATCGCATCCATCGGCGGCGCAGAGGTCGCAGGCATGATCAAGCTTCCCTGGGTCGATTATACCGGTATGGACGCCGAAGCCGTTCAGGCGCTCGCCCTCAACTACGGCCACTTTATCACCACGGTCATCAACTTCCTGATCATGGCGCTGTGCATCTTCCTGATGGTCAAAGCTGTCAACAAGCTGATGAGCATCGGCAAAAAGCCGGAAGAAGAACCCGCACCGACCACCAAGGTCTGCCCGTTCTGCAAGAGCGAAGTTGCAATCGAAGCGACCAAGTGCCCGCACTGCACCTCCGATCTGCCGGAAGAAGCGGCGGACGAAGCGGCTGAATAAGCTATGAAAACAGGATTTATCGGCGCCGGAAACATGGCGTCGGCAATCATCGAAGGCTTGTGCTCCTCGGCGTGTCTTGCGCCGCAGGAGCTTGCCGTTTTTGACGTGGACAACAAAAAGGCGGTCGCAATGGGCGACCGATGCGGCATTGCCGTCTGCCCGGACGTGCAGACGCTGGCGGAAGGCGCCGACTGCATCGTGCTCGCGGTTAAGCCCAACGTGCTTGCGTCCGTGCTTTGCGAGATCCGCGATCTTGTGCGCGAAAAGCAGCCGCTGCTTCTGACCATTGCGGCGGGAAAGCCCTTGTCGTTTTACGCCGATACACTCGGCTTTCCGGTGCGGATGATCCGCATCATGCCGAATATCAACGCGTCGGTTTTGGCGGCGGTGTCGGCCTATTGCGGCAGCGACACAGCCACGCAGGATGATCTGCGGTTTGCAGAAACGTTCTGCAGCGCATTCGGTACGGCGGTCGCTTTGCCGGAATCGTTGTTCCCGATCTTCGGCGTCATCGGCGGCAGCGCGCCCGCGTATGCCTATCTGTTCATTGATGCGCTCGCCCGTGCTGCGGTGCAGCAGGGCATGCCGCGCGCACAGGCACAGCAGGTTGCGGCGCAGATGGTACTCGGCAGCGCGAAGATGGTGCTTGAAAGCGACGCCCATCCGCAGGCGCTGATTGACCGGGTCTGTTCGCCGGGCGGTACCACGATTGAAGGTCTGCTCTCGCTGCAGAAGGACGGCTTTGAGGCGGCTGTTGCCGGTGCGGTCCGTGCCGCGGCAGACAAAGACAAACACCTGTGATTACAGCAGCATTGACAGCAGCAAACAGGAAAACAGCATTTTTTCGGGCAGGGGCGTTGTCTCTTTGCCCGTTTGTATTGTATAGGCGGGGCGGTGGAACTGTGCGCTGAACCAGCACGGAAAGCCGCCGTCCGGCATGGCGGCGTGCTGCGGCACAACGCCGAGCTCCTGCGCGAGCAGCTTTGTACCGAGCGAAAACAGACGACTTTCTTGCGGCGCGTGTGCAAACAGCGCAGCGTCGCCTGGCTGCAGCAGCACCGCGTGGCGGAACCGCTCCCGGTCACACAGTGCGACGATGGCGCGGCTTTCCGCTTCGCTGCATGGTATTTCGCCGCCGAATCCGGCGGCGCACGGCGCTTCAACGCCGCGCTCGCGTCCGGACGCGAATCCTGCCGCAAACTGATGGCGCAGATCCACGCCCAGCGCGTTGGATTGCCACCGGGAATCATTCTCCAGAAGCGGACGCAAAAAGGCGCACAGAACGCCGGCGGAAGAAAGTCCGTGAACGGCAAGTTCGCCGCCGTCCGGATTGAGACAGGGCACCACCGTCACACCGCAGGATTGCATGGCACGGCGCAGATCGACCCCGAAAAACGGGAGACCTTCGTGCCGGTGCCTGAGCAGTGCTTCGGTAAAGCGCAGCAGCAAACGGCTCGTTTCAGGATCGCCGCAGACGCCGCCAAGAAGCAGGCTATGCGGGGTGCGCTTGCCGAGATCAACGGCAAAGACGGCGCGTCCCAGTGCGCTGCGTCCGATCACACGCGGCAGAACGCCGAAAAAACGGTATAGCTGTTCCAGACCGGCGCACAGCGCCGCGTAATCAAATGCATCATCCAAGACGATCCCTCCCGTTTCATCATAGCGCCGGGCAGGGCAGAATAGAACCAAAGGAGACAGGAAACGATGGAATTATTCGAAAAAACGCTGCGGGAAACCACCATCTACGACGGCAAAATCATCCGTGTCCACGTGGACGATATTGAGCTGCCCAACGGCAAAAACGCCATCCGCGAGATTGTGGAGCATCCGGGCGGCGTGTGTGTGGCGGCGCTGAGCGAACGCGGCACGCTGCAGTTCGTGCGGCAGTACCGCTATCCGTATCATAAGGTGCTGCTCGAGCTGCCGGCCGGCAAGCTTGAAAAGGGCGAAGAGCCGCTGCAGGCCGGACTGCGGGAGCTGGAGGAGGAGTGCGGCGTAATCGCCGACAAGGTGCGCTCGCTGGGCTGCGTCTATCCGACCGTGGCCTATTGCAGTGAGATTATTTATTTGTTCCTCGCAACGGGGCTGCATCAGACGAAGCAGCATTTTGACGAGGACGAATTTCTGGAAACCGAGGAGCTTTCGCTCGACGACGCGGTGCGTATGGTGATGGACAACGAGATCACCGACAGCAAGACCGTGGCTGCCGTTTTAAAAATTGCAAAACTGCGCGAGGAGGGGCAGCTGTAATGGCGCAATTCATTCTGGCTTCCGCTTCGCCGCGGCGCAAAGAGCTGCTGGAAAAAGCCGGCTATACGTTTGCGGTGCTCGTCTCCGACGCCGACGAAACGCTGCCGGACGGCATTTCGCCCGAAGAAGCGGTACGTCTCAACGCCGCACGCAAGGCGCAGGCGGTTTCCGCACTGCATCCGGGCGACGTTGTGCTCGGATGCGACACCGTTGTTGCAATCGGCGGTAAGATTTTAGGCAAGCCGCGTTCCGCCGCCGAAGCGAAGGAAATGCTGCGGCAGCTGTCCGGCAGAACCCACACGGTGTATTCCGGCGTGTGTATCACAGACGGAACAAAGGAAACGGTCTTTGCCGTTGCCACGGACGTGACGTTTTATGCGCTCTCGGAAGCGACGATTGACGCCTACGCAGCAACCGGGGAGCCGATGGACAAGGCCGGCGCCTACGGCATTCAGGGACTCGGCTGCGTGCTGGTCCGGGAAATCTCCGGCGACTACAGCAACGTGGTCGGCTTGCCGCTGAGCGAAAGCGCGCGGGCACTGGCGACGTTTGGGGTGTCGGGCAGGGTAGTTGTATAGATTTGTTGCCTATCTGCTTTTGGAGGTTTGTACCGTTAGTTTAGTAAGGAACCTAGATCTACTGCTTTACTATAGATTGGTATGGGCAGTTGTATATCTGTAAAAAGACTTGAAAAAACATGACGGAAGGTATATAATTCAAATAATCTCAGTATAATAAGGAGATAAGGAAGATGCGTTTAAAGTTTTTTATTTCTTCGAACTATAAGAATCTGAGACAGGAGCGCCAAGAAGTCATTGACGCGATCATGGACGCCAATAATGAATATGAAGCGATGGAGAATTTTGTAATCGGTTACAATGACTTCCAGGATATAGAAGAAAAGATAGATTCTTGTAACGCGGTCATTCTTTTGTTAGGAGCAGATTACGGCTCAAGAGACAGTGAAACGAATAAGAGTTGGACATGGCGAGAATTTAAGTATGCTGAAGAATCGAACAAAAGCATCTGCGCAATTAAACTGCCTGCCTATCAGTCATTAGCCGCCAAAGATAAAGATAGCCTTACGGATGATGATAGGGATCAGATTGCTTTTGTGGAGTCGCTTCCTTTTACCATAGAAGTTGACGAAAAGTATAGTATTTATCGCATTGTCTGTGAGTTCTTTAAAACTGCAGAAAAGAAAGTGATTGCTAACTGGAAAAAGAATAACCAGCAATACAATTTAGCAGGAACATGGTATTCAATTCACACGAGTCAGTTTGATAAAACTTATGTTCGTATCGGGGAAGTCGTTATCAAACAGAAGTTTAATAATATGAATTTCAGAGAATTGGATGTGAGTGCTCATAATTACGGCGTTTCCATCGAAAACGGAAAACTGCTTGAGGATGAGAACGGGAACCTTCTGTACGACAGAACCAAACCTACAACATGGTACGCAGATTATGAAATCTATCCGAATAAAGACAGAATTATCGGCGTATATGTTGCGTCCAGATTCTTTGATAGCACGTTCGAAAATGAACTCGATCAGAGGGCAAACGATACAAAAGGGATTCATGAGTTTGATTTGAGAGGCTGTTTAGATAATACTACGCCTAGCAGAATTAGTGGTACTTTCCGTAATGCAGCAGATACGAATCCAAGAGTAGAAAGGGACTTAAGAAATACACATAAAGCAGGTTCTATCGTATTGTTCAATAATAAACGTGAACGAGACAAAGAGATCAAAGATTATATGAAGAAAGAAGGGCTGATAAATGAAGTATGAACAGGTGATTACTTTTGTAAAAGAAGCGGGAAACATCGCCAGAGACAAAAACTTATTGTCTGACTATGCCTGTAAAACAGATTCTGATTTTGTGACCGCAGTCGATTTAAATATTTCTGAGTTTCTAAAGAAAAAGCTGGCAGCATTTACACCTGATATTGGCTTTATGAGCGAAGAAGAAGAAGCGAAAATTGAACCGGTCAGATGGATTCTTGACCCGATTGACGGTACAACGAATCTTTTATATGATTATCACATGAGCTCAATCTCATTAGGCTTGTGCGATCACGAAAGAATCGTGTTCGGCGTTGTGTATAATCCTTTTACGGATGAACTTTTTTATGCAGAACGTGGCAAAGGTGCATACTATAACGGAACCAGATTGTCGAAAGCTCCGGACAGAGATTTAAAAAACAGTATCGTGGAATTTGGCGCCGGAGTTTCAAGAAAGGATCATATCGAGGAAGCGTTTAATATTGCAAAAGAAGTGTTTGCAAATTGCCTTGATATCCGAAGAGTTTGCTCTTCGGCGTTAGTGCTTTGTTATATTGCGGCAGGGAAATTAAATGGCTATTTTGAAAGATCACTGAAACCATGGGATTATGCGGCCGCATCCTTGATTTTGGAAGAATGCGGCGGAATAAGCGTTACTTGGGATGGGGATAAGATTCAATTTGAACGTCCGTCTACCTACATTGCCGGAACGGAAAAAGTTGTTTCCTATCTGCTGGAAACCGTTCAGAAGTATCGTGACAGCTAAGAATTCGTTTATTTTGGATTCAAGGTTGTAGTCGTGGTATTATTAAGTATTGGAGCCTGCTTGAGGGGCTCCTTTTTTTTGCAGGCTTTCGCTCTCTTTCACCCGCTTGGCAAGCTTTATCATTCTTTATTTGATACACGCTTTGCCGCTGTGATACAATAGCAGGGAGGTGAAGCATATGACATTACCGGAAGCCATCGACGCGCGGCACTCCGTGCGCCGGTATCAGGACAAACCGATTGAAGACGAAAAACTTGCGGCGCTGCGCGAAAAAGCAGCAGAGATCAACGCCCAGAGCGGTCTGCATTTTCAGATTGTGACGGACGAGCCCAAAGCTTTTTCCGGTCCGCTTGCGCATTACGGACATTTCACGAACGTGAAAAACTACATTGCCTGCGTGGGCAAAAAGGGGAACGGTCTGCACGAAACGATCGGCTATTACGGCGAATATCTGGTGCTGTTTGCTCAGCAGCTCGGGCTCAATACCTGCTGGGTGGCGCTGACTGCCAGCAAGCGCAAGGCGAAAGTCGAAATCGGCAAGGATGAAAAGATGCCGCTGCTCATTGCGCTGGGCTACGGCGAAACGAACGGTCACCCACGCAAAACAAAAACCGCCGCTCAAGTCGGCGGCGGCGAAGATCAGCCCGATTGGTACAACGCCGGCATTGCAGCCGCGCTCAAAGCGCCCACGGCAACCAACCAGCAAAAATTCATGTTCAGCCGCAGCGGCAACACGGTCCGTGTGCAACCGACCGGCGGTTTTTACAGCAACGTGGATCTCGGCATTGTCAAATGTCATTTTGAAATATGTGCGGGAAAGGACCGTTTCAGCTGGCGGTGACCCCATAATCCGCCTTGAGCTTTGCAAGAATCTCCACGTCGGCAGGGCAGAAGTCGAACCGGTCGATGTCGTCCACACCGATATAGCGGATCTCCGTATGCTCGAGCAGCTGCGGTTCGCCCTTGACGATGGCGGCATTGAACAGCGTGAGCTCCACCGTCATGTCGGGGTAGGCGTGCACGAGCTGCATATACACGTCGTCCACACGAATTTCTACGGCAAGCTCTTCCATGCATTCGCGCATGAGGGCTTGCTGTTTGGTTTCGCCCGGTTCCACCTTACCGCCGACGAATTCCCAAAGCAGTCCGCGTGTTTTATGCGGCGGGCGGCGGCAGATGAGAAACTTGTTGTTTTGCCAGATGAGGGCGGCAACGACCTGGGTCATGGG
>JAEEGL013306011.1_pt1 | contig 10737 bp, 3 predicted proteins | sample 9134231 | NCBI WGS metagenome assembly JAEEGL01 (sample SAMN16246548, study PRJNA631951) | gut metagenome | biome: gut microbiome; feature: rumen; material: fiber-attached | host: Bos | place: Iran: Karaj | collected 2018-10 | reverse complement strand
CGTTGAGAACACGGTTGAGATCGCTCTGCAGGTAAACGGTAAAGTGCGCGGTACCCTGGAGATCGCCAAAGACGAGGACAAGGATTCTGTTATCGCAAAGGCAAAAGAAGCCCTGGGCGATAAGCTTACCGGTACCATTGTGAAAGAGATCTATGTTCCCGGCAGACTGGTGAACATCGTTCAGAAGTAATAAGTTTTTTAAAGAAATGAAAACGGGGTGCCTAAATGACCACGACCGGTCCTGATCGGAAAAGTACATATGGTGGTTCTTTGACATCCCGTTCTTCTGTTAATGGGCGTGTAAGACAGGGGAGTACTGTTGGAAGCGGCCGGACTACCGCAGGAAGGACCGCGGCGGGAAGGACAACGACCGGAAGGAACGCGGCCGGGAATCCCGCACGCCAAACGACGGATCCCTCTGGGAGAAAGCCTGCTCAGGAAACGACGGAAGAAAAGAAACGTCAGGAGATGATCGACCGGGCAGCCAGAGCGGAACTTCGAAAGCGGGAGAAGAGAAGAAAGCTCCTCATCGTTTTTTGCGCCGTGGCTGCGGTTTTGTCCCTGGGTTATTACGGACTGTATCAGTATTTCGGTTATCGGACCGATGCCAGCAGCGAAGACTGGGCCGCCATCAAGGCGGAGGCTCAGCAGAACGCGACTACAGGGAAGAAGCCGAAAAAGACGGAAGAATCCGAAGAGGTTGTGGTGCACAAGACGGGAGCCAAAGAGATCCCGGATGTTCTGGAAGAGTATCAGCCCCTTCTTCTTCGAAATGCATCCCTCATCGGCTGGATCACCATACCGGATACCAATATTGACTATCCGGTGATGCAGACCTCAAATAACGATTATTATCTGGATCATAATTTCAATCAGGAATATGACAAAAACGGCTGCATCTTCATGGACTGCAACTGCGATGTGGTGGATCGGTCCACAAACCTGATCTTATACGGTCATCACATGAAGTCCGGAAAGATGTTTGGCTCTCTGGATAACTACAGGAGCGAGTCTTTCTATCGGGATCATAAGGAGTTTACCTTTGATACCATCTATGAGCATGGCGTTTACGCCGTGGCTTATGTATTCCGATCCCAGATCTATACGGAAGATGAGATCACCTTTAAGTACTATCAGTTCATCAACGCCAATTCCGAGATGGAATTTGATTCCAACATGCAGGCCATGGCGGAGATGAGCCTTTATACCACCGGCATCACCCCCAAATGGGGAGATCAGCTGGTGACACTTTCCACCTGCGATCAGGCAACTTCTTCGGAAGCAAGATTTGTTGTGGTGGGAGTGAAGATCATGTGATTATTACATGGCCATAAGTTAAAGTGCCACTGTGTACTCGTACACAAGTGGCACTTTGACTTCATGGCTTGCCGGCTTCATGAGCAAGGAGCGGAGCGAAGCTACGCGGGAATGCGAATGATGCCGGCAGATTGCGAGAGTGCGTCAGCACGAAGCAATCTGTAATAATCTTTTTTTATGGATTTTCTTGTGGTTTTCTTTGCATCTTCCACTAAATGTAGTACAATAATATGGATTATAAGGGAATGCTATGCCTAAAGAAAAAAGGCGGGTGTGCCGATAACCATAATGGAAATGTGTAATCGTAAGGAAATGCGGTTTTTTCGCGGATCCGGGAGGAATTGTTATGAGTTCTGAGAACAAGAAGACCAATACCACAGGAAGACGGGATCAGAAACCATCCAAAACGCAGATGAGAAGGAGAGCAAGAAAGACAGTGGCGGCAGCTTTGCTGGTGTCTTCTGTTCTTGTTGCTTCCATTCCCGTGCCGAAAGCTTCCGCTGAAGTCACAACGACCATAGCGGAATATACCAATGTGGACTATGAAAATCTGAATCACATCACGGCCACATCGTTGACCGAATCCCTGGCGGATCCGGACGGGGTTGAATTCCCTATGATCGAAGAAGATTCGAATCACTATGCTACAGATACCGTGTATTTCTCCGAGGACGGTGTTTATAACTTTATCTACAAGAATCCAACAACCAAGATCAATATTCCTTACGCTATCATCGTAGGCTACAACTCACCTTCTTTGGTAGGAGGTGTGCTTGACGTACCTTCTTCCTTTAACGGTTACAAGATCTATAACACATCCAAGGGCTCCGGTATGGCCGCCAATGTGGCCGTGACCCAGGCGGGTCAGCCCATGTTTTATCGTTCCGTAACTAAGCATAAATACGAAGCCAGATATGAGAACGGCACCCTTGTGTCCAATACCCCCAGTGAAGAGTACTCCGACAAGGTGGAGATCAGTTCCATGAAGGATACCTACACGGCAGTGGAGAGTTCTTCCACCGTGGAGGAAAAGGATGAAGACGGGAACGTTGTCAAAACCATCAAGACCGATACCAGCGTTTATTACACCTATCAGTATCTGCCCTGTTATGCGGATGAAGAGACCAGAAGCGTATGGGATATTTCCAACGTTTGTCTGTATACCTTTACTTATTCCGGGGACAATTCCGACGGCATCTTGAAGGATACGTCCAATACGGAGATGCCGGATGATACCAAGGTTTTCCTGCCCAATGCGCAAACTTATACTATGATTGATAGCCTGTATCATAATGCAAGTACGTATATGCAGGATTACGGCTCTAATATATATTATAACCAGTCCACACAACGTATGGTGAATGCTACGGTTATGTACATTGCCAGTCAGTATGTTACCTACGATAAAACGCAGAATAAATGGTTGGTAAAAACTTCCGGACCGGACGGTTCCACCTATTCCGGTATTTTTTCCGGTAAAAGGGATATCCAGTATCTGAACATCCCGGAGACCATCCAGGGTGTGGGAAAGTATGCCTTCTATTCCTGCGGTATTCAGACAGTTACATTCAATAATGCCATCTCCGTCATCGGCGAATCCGCTTTTGAACGTTGCACCGGCCTGACATCCGTTGGTATTACCGCAAACTCTAATATTCAGTATATTGAAAAGAATTGTTTTAAGAGATGCAGTAGCCTGACATCCATTACCATTCCTTCTGGTTGTACGGGGATTTGCGACAGTGCGTTCTGGGGTTGCTCGTCTCTGACAAATGTGGATTTTAAATCGGCAGACGTATTGGATCGTATTGGAAATGACGTGTTTTACGGGTGTAGCAGGTTGACCAGTGTGGATTTCAGACCCTGGACAAAGGATTCTCTAACGAATGAGCTTGTACCTAAAGATGATTGCCCCCTTTCCTCAGTGGGATGTCATCTCTTTACGAAATGCGAAAATCTTGAAGAAGTGATTTTCCCTAAAAATCTGCATAATGATACTACTCAGGCTTCTGGAGATTCCTACGGCGTACTTCCTATTTCCATATTCCAGGGATGTGATTCCCTAAAGCATGTGGTGGTACTAAATACTAATTTCTCGTTTGTGAATGATGGATACAAACTGAAAGCACTGCTTGATACTGATCCTGAGAAACAATCATTTTACGACGCAAAATACGATGATTATCTTTCGGACAGTAGCGTAAAAGATAATAAGTACGTTTTCCTGATGCCTCACTTTATGCAGATGGTAGAGGATAACGGTTTTTATTTCGAGGGATACAAGGATTCCCAGATCCATGATCTGACCCAGACAAATGAGATCTCCTTCAAATATATAGACAAGAACATGAACGGTCTGTATGAGAAGGTAGTAAAGTCCGTGAAAGTTACACATGTGTCACAGACGCAGGACCCTACGGATGAGGACCTGTATCAGGTGGTGGAGACACTGGATACAGATAATCCTGTGGATACCGTATTTCAAGTGGATTCTACCGGAGCCCTGTATAATGTGAGCCTGCTGCATCCTTCGGATCTGGCTACCGGACAGTATTATCATATCGAGATCCCGGCTGCTATCGGTCCCTATAATATTACCCAGATCGGTTCCAATTTCCAGGGTAATGAACAGGTTTCCCAGGTGATCATCCCCGGAACCGTTACAGGTATTGCGGACGGAGCTTTTAAGGGGTGTTACCACTTAAACCGTGTACATTTTGAAAACCCCGATGCCATCACTTCCCTGGGCAATGAGGCCTTTAAGACCCAGAACAGCACCACCAATAATGATTCGCCGCAACCCGGCGGAGAACCTACGGCGCTTACTTTTGAGGGACCTATCACCAATACTTCCCTGCCGTTCCAATACGCCATGAATGCGGATAATAAGATCAATAATTCCAACCAGACTTCCGCATGCTACATTGACTGCTTTACCGGGTTCCCTGATAACATGCATGTTATGTATAACAAGGACCAGGATAAGGCCATGCTGGTAAAGGCACCGGTGTTTTATCCGGTAGAGAATCCTGATCCGGTACCGGATCCTGCGCCTTATCCTTATGCACCATTTGAGAGCAATATGCTTTCTAATTCGCAGAATAGAAGCTACGAGTATGTGAACGAGATCCGAAAGGCACTGATCAAAGAAAAGAAACTTTCGGAGTCCGACGATACGGATACGTGTATCAAATATATTGCTGCGGCATATAAAGCTTACACAAGTAACAGTTCCGTAGTAGATCCTGGGGATTCAACTAAGATGTGGAAGCCTTCAGAGGATGTTATCAATACTATCGCGTCCGTATACACTATGGAGATCCCTTCCGGTGTACAGGTGATCAAGCCTTACCTGTTCTCCAAGGCGGGCAATATCGGATACGATCCGGATGGAAGCGGACCCGCAGGAGGTCCTGCTGTGGCTGTTACGGCAGATATGTATCAGTACACCAACGATCCCGCCAACACCAGCATCAACGCTAGCAATATTCCCACCATTAGCGTGGCATTTGACCATGTAAATGACAAGGGTGATGAAACCGGAGATGAATCCCTTTACAAGAACTGTGTGGTGGAATCCATCACCATGAATACCATCGAAAACATCGATGATTACGCGTTCTTCGGTCTGCCCAATCTAAAGACGGTGGTGATGTACAATTCGGATGCAGGAAGCGAAAACATCGGAAACTATGCCTTTGCTTACTGTGACAGCCTGGAGTCCATTACATTGCCGAAGTCTACGGCAAGCATGGGCAACAGACCCTTTGCCGGAGACCGGATGCTGACAGATGTGAAATTCTCCGCCGGCGGCTCCTCTAATTCCGCAAATGCTTCCGGGGATAACTTTACCTATGCAGATGGCGTGATCTACGGTACGGAATCGGGAGCCAAGTCCTCCGTCGTGGAGTGCCTGGAAACCCGTTATAACAAAACCGCCGGACAAAACGGTGTGGGCGGTGCGACCGTATCCGCAAACGAACTTGCGGGCGTAAAGACGATCCAAGACGAAGCCTTCATGAACACAAATGTGCTGACCGTGGATCTGTCCCAGTCCAAGATCGATATCGTACCGGAGTTCTGCTTTGCTTATCAAAAAGTTTACGGTGACACCACTTCCGATTATGCAGGCGGTTCCAAACTGGCTACGGTCGTTCTGCCCAGCACCTGTTCCACCATCATGCAGCATGCATTCTATAACACGGGACTTGCCAACATTACCATGCCCAGTTCCGTGGTGATCATCGACAGTAATGCATTCGATAACGATGACACAAAGGTGGATACCTATGTTTCCGTTTCCACTACAGAGGGCAGTGTCCCTTATAAGCTTGCAATTGCAAATGGTCCTCAGTATTTCTGGACCATCGGTGATCCCGTCAAAGAGCAGTTTACCGTAAAATTCTATGATGGATTTGAAGAAGCCAATACCCTTGTGGACACCCAGTATGTGGTAACCGGTGAAGATGCTGATACCGCAGCGGCTGAAGCGAAACTTCCCACCCATGACGGGTATGTGTTCAACAAATGGACGCCTTCCCCCACGGGCGTGGCAGAACACATGAGCACGTACGCACAGTGGATCCCTGCGGCAACCCAGACCTTTACCGTAACCTTCTATGACTGGGATCTGACTGTCATCAAGGAACGTACCGTTGCGTACGGTGAAGATGCGGAAGAACCCAAGAGTCCCTCGAGAACCGGTTACACCTTTACCGGATGGACCAAGGGCTTTACCAATGTTACGGAAGATATCCAGACCATGGCTGTTTATACGCCTAACGGCAGCACCCCCGATTCCGGTTCCAGCGGAAGTTCCGGCACCTCCTCCACAGGCAGTGACAGTTCCGGAAGCTCTTCGACAAGCACCGGCAGCACCGGCACTTCTTCAACCAGCAGTAGCAGCTCCGGCAGTTCTTCTTCCGGCAGCTCTGCGAGCAGTTCAAGCTCCAGCGGATCTTCCGGCAGTTCTTCCTCCGGATCCGGCGGCAGCAACAACGGTGCGGATTTCACAACTTATACGCTGACCGTCATCAACGGATCCGGCAGCGGCAGTTATGTTGCAGGTACCACCGTACTGATCAGTGCTTATACACCCAGTACCGGTTATACCTTTGATAAGTGGACATCCACGGTGGAGACTACAGCATTTACCAATGCGGAAGCATACACCACGACGCTGACCATGCCTGCAAGTTCCACTACGGTTACCGCAAACTACCTGACCAGCGAAGGAAAATCCACTTCCGACAAGAAGTCCAATTCCGGTGCATCCGGTTCCGGTACTTCCAATAATTCCGGATCCGGCTCCGGTACTGTATCCGGCAATGATAACGGATCCACCACAACACCCAATTCCGGAAGCGGAAACGGTAACAGCGGAACAACGGTAGATGTTTCCAAAGACGGCATCTCCGATAAGGACGTGGCTTCCGCAACCGTGAACGGATCTACGGATGACTTTACCGTAAAGATCAGAGAAGATGCGGATGCAACCCTTGCAGTCGCAACTGCCTTAAAGAATCGTTACGGTTCCCTGGATGACATCCGCTACGTTGCAATGGATATCAGTCTGTATGACGAGTCCGGCACCAAGAAGATCACGGACACCAGCGGCCTTGCCGTGACCGTGACCATTCCCATTCCGGATGAACTTCGGAAATATGCCGGTAATAACAAAGTGGCGGCTGTAGTCGGTAACTATGAACTTGACCAGCTGACACCCACCTTCAGTACCATCAACGGTGTTCCTACCGTAACCTTTACGGCGACGCACTTCTCGCCTTACACGGTATATGTGAATCTCCAGAGCCTGTCTGACGGCACCATTGCCGATAATACGCCCAAGACCGGAGATATGCTGCATCCCAAGTGGTTCCTGGCCATCGGCCTTGCCCTTGCCAGTGCGGTACTGTTCTTAAAGAAAGATAAAAAGGTAACTGTGAAAACAGCTTGATCAGAGGTGGCCTATGAGAAAATCGACATTACGATTGATCGGCATACTGCTTCTGATCACGGCACTGATCGTATCCCAGATCCCTGCCGAGACTGTTTTTGCGGAAACTGTGAGCAATCCTGCCGACTTCTATATGTCCGGCAAACAGGTCGTTAAATACGTGGGCAATGCAACCACGATCATTATCCCCGATGAAGCAACCTCCATCGGGGAGAATGCTTTTGCGGGGAATACCATGATCACTTCGGTCCAGATCCCGGAAAGCGTTGAGATGATCGCGGATTCTGCTTTTTCCAACTGCACGAACCTGAAAGATGTGACCATAAAAGGCATTGGATTAAGTGATCTCGGAAACGGAGTTTTTGCCAGCTGCGAGAAGCTTGCCAGCGTGTCCTTTGCCAAGGGAGCAAAATATCTGTGCGAAAACGGGACCATCTATAAAAGTGACTATTCCGTGCTCGTTGAAGTCCTTCAGGGCAGTGGGAGAAAGCAGCTCAGCATGTCTTCCAAAGTGGAGGAGATCAGACCTTTTGCCTGCTGGGGCTGCACATCCCTGACGGGGGTGACCTTTCCCTTAAACGTGGTAACGATCCCTGCCTATTCCTTCGCCGGATGTACGGGATTAAAGAACGTGGAGTTCCCGGTCCGTGTCAGATACATTGACATGCGGGCCTTTCAGGATTGTATTAACTTAGAGCAGGTCAGTTATGCCGGTGCGCCTACCGTACATGAAACAGCCTTTGAAGGCTGTGTGAAACTGTATGGGGACGCCAGTGACGTAGATGCAATTGAATATGAAGATACCGGTACCTCCGGCGTGGTTGCCATTCACGGCAGTGTCAGTGATTTTGACGAGGATGTATCCGGTAATGATCCGGGAGGAGATTCCGGTGAGGAAAACGGTACTTCTTCCGGAAAGATGGAAAGTTCCGACGGAGAGTACGCCATCATCATGCGAGCTTCCGGAGAGACGCTGGCAACCACAAAGATCGTCGGGAATAAGGCGGTCCTGTTCATTGATAATTCAAGACAAAAAGTAAGAGATGCCAACTCCACCAGCAATAACCGGGTTGTGATCGAGGACGGCGTTCTGCAGCAGTCCGCTACCCATGATGATGTGGTGGTAAATACGGTACCTGCCGGTAATACGGGAAGTGTGGACACGCAAGCGGGAGACCAGACGGGATCGGAAAATACGACGGATTCTTTATCCGGTTCTGCTCTGATCACCTCGGATGATGAAGTGGCGGTTTCGGATAACATTGATGCCATCAATCATGCCCTTAACGGAGACGACGATAAGGGGTTTGTCCTTCCCAAGTACACCATTTACCGTAATCAGGTAGTACACCAGGCATATTACCGGGATGAAGAGTTAACAAGCTTTGAGATCCCTGAAGGAGTAACTTCCATCGGAGATTTCGCTTTTGCTCGAAGCTCCCTTTCACAGGTTACCATTCCGGGTTCCGTAACGAGCATCGGTTATGCTGCTTTTTATCATTGCGGAAATCTTGCGGATATTACGATACCTTCCACGGTGACGAAGATCGAACGGTACGCCCTGGATCATACGGCGTATATGATGAACTGGAAAGCACAGCGAAACTCCGATTATCTGATCCTGGGTGACGGTATCCTTGTTGCCTATAAAGGTATGGACAGCAGAGTGACCATTCCGGAAGGCGTGAAACACATCGGGGCCGGTGCTTTTGCGGGCCTTGAGACATTTACATCCGTGATCATGCCCTCCAGCCTGATCTCCATCGAAGAAAATGCCTTTGAAGACTGCTCCAATCTTGTGACGGTGCAGTTAAATGATGGTCTTGTTAAGATCGCAGACAGAGCCTTTGCAGGCTGCCCTGTCCAGAATCCCATCATCCCTGCCTCCGTGAAATACATGGGCCTCGGATGTCTTGATAAGGATGCGGACTCCGCACTGTTTACACCGGTAGGTAATACCATTACCTTCCTTGGAACGGATCTTCCCACGGTTATTTCGGAAAAATCCTCCCAGAGGCTTTCCTCGTCTTCGGAGCGTACCTATGCCATCCGGAATTACCCCTATGCGGTGATCACGGAAGCGGCGGCAGCAAAAGACCAGAAAGGTACCATAATGGATGCGGACATGCCCGGATATTTTGGCGTGTTCTTTACCAAGGATGATCCTTCCCACACCCTGACCCCGGTCAGTGAGATCTCCCGGGGGACCAATGTGGTACCCCTGCCTTCTTACGTGACCATTGACGGCTACAATTACAAGATCGCAAGTACGACGTATCAATCTGATGCCAGTGCTTTATCCGGCAGAAAGAAAGATGACAGCCAGGGCAGCATACGGGTTGTTAACAACAGCACGTACTTGAGCGGTCAGAAGATCACTGCCGAGATTGAGGGATGCTCAGAGAACTTTGTTCTCCATATCAATGACAGCCTGGATGCGGCAAATGTGATCGCCACCGGTTATACCAGTGCATACGGCTCGGGAGTGCCGGACAACCTGATCCCTCTGGATATTGTCCTGTATGACGAAACGGATACGATACCCATTGTGAAACTGGGTAAGCAGAAGATCAGTATTTCCTTTGATCTGCCGGAAAGACTGTTTGTCAACGGAACCGTCCATATCGTTACAGCCGATGAAGAAGGACAGTTAGAGGAAGTAAGCTATAAGACGGATATCGATGCAAATCCGATCCGTCTGACCTTGTCCACGGATCACTTCTCACCGGTGGGAATCTATGTTTACACCAACGGCGGTGCTGCGGATACTGCAGTGATGAGAGCACAAAAACTGGTATTCCATGACGGAAATGCCAAGCTGGATGAGTCACCGGCAACGGGAGATAAGTCCATCCATCCCAAATGGTTTGTGGTGGCAGCCTGTGTTCTTCTTGCTATTGTATGTTTCCTCTGGAAACCCAAAACCTATAAAAGAAAAGCTGTGGCTTAGGCCGCGGCTTTTTTTATGCCCAGGTTGATTCAAAAATTGACCGATTTGCTTGACATTGCGTTGTACGAATGTATACAATTATACGAGCCGATGGTTAATCGCAAGGGAAAGGTGAGGATTCCCGAAAAATCGGCTGAGGAGGAAAACAGAACATGGAACAGCAGTTTGAGGAAGAACTCTTTACCAATCGTCCGGTCTCCATGAATCCCGGCAATAATTTGCTGGAGATCGAGGAACACATGTATATTCTCGATGACGTGAAGAAACCCAACGTCTTCAGAAACATGTTTCCTTATTCGGAGATCCCTAAAATCCCCTTTAATGACAGGATCGTACCTCATAACATGCCGAAAGACATTTGGATCACAGATACCACCTTTCGGGACGGCCAGCAGTCACGGGCACCGTATACCACTGAGCAGATCGTAACCATTTATGATTACCTTCACAGGCTTGGGGGTCCTAACGGCATGATCCGGGCCTGCGAGTTCTTTTTGTACAGCAAAAAGGACCG